>ERZ772957.1338-NODE-1338-length-16216-cov-4.243611_pt1 | contig 16216 bp, 12 predicted proteins | sample MGYA00580682_ERZ772957 | MGnify/ENA primary metagenome ERZ772957 (study PRJEB29015, sample SAMEA2737921) | human oral metagenome | biome: human oral; feature: human-associated habitat; material: dental | place: China | collected 2025 ...
ATAAGGAATTATTAAAAAGATTTATCACACATTTTACAAATGAAGACGGGAAGACTAAAAGTAGTTTTGAAGATATCGAAATTATCAGAGAATCAAAAAATAACATTGACATTTATTATGAAGATTCACAAAGCATCTATGTTTTTGAAAACAAAATAAAATCATCAATAAATGGAACACAGAAAAAAGACGATAGTACGGAAGAAGAAAAAGAGTTTTCACAATTAGAAAAGTATTATATTTTTGCGGAAAAAGAAGCCGAGAAATCGACATCGAAGAAAACTACCGGCTATTTTCTTTTACTTCCAAACTATGCCTATAAAGATACTTCAAAGTTAAATAAATATGCAAAATTTGATAAATACAAAATAATAAGATATAGTCAGCTTTTAGATTTTTTCAAATCTTATAATTCTACACTGCCATACTATGAAGATTTCTTAAAAGCACTCGAATATCATGCTTCTGAATACCTCAATGATTTATATTCCGAAATGCTGGAAAGATTACAATCAGTTATTTCGTTGAAAAAATAATGTTACCAACTTTTCCGCTGTTGAATACTTTGCTTGTTATAGATAGCGGTAAAACTACGAAAATCAACAACCCCGACGCAGAGCATCGAGGTTGTTGATTCGATGTCCCGTACAACTGAATAGGTCGGAAAGAAGTGGTATCCTTCAAAAAAAGTGTTAATATCGTATATTATTTGAATTATTATCCCGTATACAAACTATATTCGAGGAAAGCGACTTCTGCCATGTATACCGTATCGTTAATAATGCCGACTACATCCAATTCAGCTTGGCGTAAGGTCTGCTGCAGAGAGCGCTCTTTAAACATATCGAAAACGCGAGATGATTGCGTATTTTTGTTTCAAAAAGTGCTGTTGCCGGAACAAAACCTTCATCGGTAGTATTCCACAAGTGTGCAGCCTTCCAATTTGTTTGGGTAATAATACAGCTCTTTACATGCTTTAAGAAACTGCATAAATCTCTAAAGTTTCTCTATATCTTCCTTACTTAGGCCGGTCATTAAACAAACTTCAGAAATAGGATAGGAATGTGCAATCATCAGTTTTGCCGTTTCAAGTTTCGTTTGGTATGAACCTTTGGCATAACCTTGTTGGATACCCTGTTGAATACCTTGTTGGATACCTGCCCTACGTGCATCCATCTCAAATGATTTTAGTAGCATATACTCCCTCCGCTTCTCTTCGTCCTGCTTCGTTTCATTTACCCGCCTCTCAACCTGCTTTGTAAATGCCGTTTTAGGTTCTTCTCCATTCATATACAATAAAAATGACTTTAATTCATCTTCTGCTTTGTCTGCCGCCTTACTATTTACAATTATCTTTACCGTTCCATCATTAAAAATCTCCCCTGTTTCCCGGCACGATGGAGTAATCGTATATATCGGTAAATATTGCTGTAAGTAGTCAAAAGTACATAAAAAGATAATGAACGTATCAGGTAGGTCGTTATAATCTCTGCCTTTATTAAGGGCACTGTTGTCGATGGCACATTGATAATACCGCATCCGTTTCGGTAAATTCTTCTGGTCTGTCATTTGCATTTCAACATCATAGAGTTTACCGTGCTCATCTTCCACTATAATATCAAGGCGGACACCCTTAGAGGCTATTTGAGTTTTAAGCGGCTTTTGTTTGGATAGTTTTACTATCTTCCCTATTTTATTTTTCAATACCATGGATAACAGTTCTTTGCACAGCTGTGTGTCTTCCATAACAGTACAAAACATATAATCGTCAACAATCGTTAACCGGTCAAAGTCTTTCATCATAAAACTGTGTCCTTATACCGTTTCCGCACAGACATATCCATGGTACATTGGCGTACCGTGTTAGACAGGAAATCCTTATATCTACGATTATATGTTGTTTCACTCATACATCAGAGTATACCACACCATACCGCCGGCTGTCAGCTCTATGCTTTTGAAAATATGTTCAAAGAAGAGAGAGGTGTCCTCCCCGTTGATAAAATAATTTTAACTTTACACTTTTTTATAAAATATACGCCCTTATCCTCCTATATTATCTCAATACATACTATCCAAAATAACCGTCCAAAAACCTCATACTATTTTGAGCGGTTTAATCCCCACCTTAAACGAAGGAGCATTACATGCCGAAACGTGTTGAATTGACGATGAATGTCATTGAAGCTGTTGCCGCCGTAGCCGAAAAACTTGCCGGTTCAAAGTTAAAGATTAAGACTTCAAAGGAATTTTCTCATGCTGTTGCACATTTGAATGATTACTTTGGGACGGATGAGCGGCAGACATGGCTTCTTTGTGCTATGCTTGCCCTGCATTTTGAAAATAGGAGAAAACCATGCCGTTTAAATACAATCGCAGATTTTTTCGGCTGCTCAATGCTTACGATGTTGGCGTGTAGAGGAGATATCGAAGCGATTATTGCAAAACAGTATATGTATACCGTAAATGCACTGCATGATGATAAAATAGGTTTAGACAGTTCTTTTCAGTTTTCGGAAGAATTTTTGCAGTGTCTTTTGCAGAATGAAAAGCCGGTTATCACTGCCCCCTCACCGGCTGAAACAGATGTACTCGATATGGTAAATAAAATCAGACATGAAGTATGCCGTCAGCGCTCTTTGGGGATAAAGGTGCGGATAATGAATGCAGAAGAAAAAAGATATGCAGACGACCCCTTTGTTATTGAAACAAAGCAATTACTGCCCGGTGAAAAAAATCTTCAGGCGCGGATGATGTTTTACACATGCTGTTCTCATTATATTACCGGAGATGAAGTAGGACTTGCAGAATTACTCGACGCTACCGTGTATCCGGCGAGTACAAAGTTTGCCCTTGCACGGGAGTGTATGGATGAACATTTCATTTTATTTAAAGAGGACTTAGTCGCTTTCGATCAAAAAGGTACACTCACCGATGCAACGATTGAGATTACCCGGAAAGCAAAAGAAATGTTGTTAGGAGAAAACATCGATCTTTTTACAAAACCGGCACAGGGAACCGGTATTATTCAACCGGACGCAATTACGGCAAAAGACTTGTTTTATGAGCAAAAAAATGAAGCGGAAATAGCCCGTCTTACCTCTTCTTTGCAGGAAGAACATTTTTGTGAAATACAAAATCGGCTTTCGGAAAAAGGTTTGCCTAAAGGGGTTGCCGTATTGCTGTACGGAGCGCCGGGTACCGGAAAAACAGAAACAGTGTATCAGTTGGCAAAAGCAACGGGGCGGATGATTTTGCATGTTGATATCAGCCAAGCAAAATCATGCTGGTTCGGCGAAAGCGAAAAGAAAATTAAAAAGATTTTTACCGACTATAGTCAACTCTGCCGTGCATGTAAAAAGGAGCAAGATGGAAAGATGCCGATATTGCTTTTCAATGAAGCGGACGCAATTTTTTCCAAGCGGAAAGATACCAATTCCAGCAATGTGGCACAGACAGAAAACAGTATGCAGAATATTATTCTGGAAGAGATGGAAAAACTTGAGGGTATCTTGATTGCAACGACAAACCTTGCTGACAATTTAGATACGGCATTTGAACGGCGGTTCCTGTTTAAGATCAAGTTTGAAAATCCATCCGTCGAGGTAAAACGGAAAATCTGGAAATCAAAACTTAAGTTTCTCGGCGAAAACGAATTGACGGCTTTTGCGGAAAACTACAATTTAAGCGGCGGGCAGATTGACAACATTGTCCGCAAAGTAATGATGGACGAAGTATTAACCGGTATGCACCCAAATATTGAAACACTGCACGAGCTTTGCAAGCATGAAAAAATCGGTCATGATTATGAACAAAAGATCGGATTTTCTTGCTGAGGTAATTTGTGCGAATAGGGGAGACTTTAAAAGTTTGGTTCTTTTTCAGCCATTCTCTCTATCGATCCGGTAAGTTTACGGGCTAATAGTAGACTTACCTAAAATAGTGTATAAAATGTATAGAGAACCTTTAAAAACCTCGTTTTTTAGAGATACCCTATAAAATAATTCATGTTTAATTGACAAGAAGGAGTTATGATAAGTATGGAACAGATGAATGAGCCTAAAAATGAACAAGAAACACCGTTTGACTTTATAGAGCAGTGTGATACAAAAACGCTGTGTGCAGTTTTACAGCGAGAAGATCCGCTGATTATACCGCCGCTGCTTAGGAATATGTCTTTGCCGAAAGCGGCTGAACTTTTGCAGATGCTTCCCGATCGTATACGGTTTCAGGTTATCGAAAACCTTGTACAGGAAAACAAGGAAGCTGAAGATGAGGCGGAACACATTGCAGCGGATATACGGAATAAAATAGAACTGTATATGATAGCGCCGTATAGCAGCGAACTCGACGGTATAGATTTTTTAGAAAAGATGATCGGGCTTACGGACAGTCGGTTTACGGAAAATGTACTCTCCTTTTTAGAGAAAACCAACTATGAAGCATACACAGCATTACGGGAGCGCATCTTCCTTTTTGAAGATATTGCTCTACTGCATAATAATTCTATCATCAAACTGCTGCGTAAAATTGATAAAGAAGACTTCTTGCGGGCGTTCAGTGTACCGTGTCCCGCCGTACAAGAAAAAATGGAATGCAATATGTCCAAAGAGGCCGCGGCAGCAGTGAAAGAAGAATTGGATTATATGGGACCCGTACCCATACAGGAAGTACGGGAATCCCGGCAGAAGATTATCGAGCAGCTTCGTCAGTTAGTAGAACGCGGCGAAATCGTTTTGCAATACACGGATGCAGAACTTTTTTTAATGCAAAAGAAAACAATATTCAAGGCAGCCGCACCGGGAAAGATTTAAATTATTCGTGCGGAGGGTTTAATACCCCGACGCTCGCGTCGGGGTTGTTGATTAAACCTGTTTGACAACGCAGTTATCGAACAGGTCTATTATCACGTATACAAACTATATTATAGGAAGGTATACCTTATGAAAAACATAGTAGCGTTTATATTTTTACTCGGGTTTGCAGCGTGGTTTTTTAAAGCTATTCCCGGATTAGAATTCATCGGTTACTTTATTCATGGAACTTTTAGATGGATTTGGAACACAGCCGGTAATAATCCGATAGTATTCATCATCGTATTCGTATGTATGTTCGCAGCTTACAGGTATCACGGTTAGAAAGACTGTCTAAAATGGTAAAAGGAGAATACTATGCAACAGACAAAAACACCGCTTACAGACGAAGAAAAAGCAAATTTGAAGCTTTTGGAAACAACCGACGGAATACTAACCGAAATAACCGATCCCAATAAGCTGATAGGCAGCCTTGTGCTTCCGGACAGTATTACCGAGATTAATATGCTTGCGTTTGCCGACTGTATCGGTTTAAAACGCATGAGTATTCCCAATAGCGTGAAAGTGATTGGTGATAGTGCATTCTTTAATTGTACCGGTTTAGCACGTATTGGTATTCCTAATAGTATTACAGAGATTGGCAAATGTGCTTTTTCCTTCTGCAACAGTTTAACACGTGTTACAATACCTGCCGGTGTTACGATTATTGATCAGGAGGTATTTTCCGCCTGCACTTCTTTAACAAGCGTTACGATACCCCACACTGTTACGGTGATTGGCAGCGCTGCATTTACCTGTTGTTTCAATTTACCTGCTATTGTTATCCCCGATAGTGTTATCGCAATTTTTCCGTTTGCATTTTCCACCTGTAGGAATCTCAAAACGGTAATTATAGAGTCTACTATTATAAAAGATATTGACGAAACTGCCTTTGAAAACGTACATGCCGATATACATTTTACCGTAAAAACCGATGCAGTAAAAGCAATGCTGAAAAAGAACGCCGCAATACGGGACGAGCAGATTACAGTTGAGCCTAATGCTAACTCATTATAAGGAAGTAAATATGAAACAAACCGCAATACCGCTTACAGACGAAAAACAAGCAAATATGCAGCTTTTGGAAATAACCGGCGGAATACTAACAGGAGTAACCGATCCCGATAAACTCATAGGCAGTCTTGTGCTGCCGGAGGGTATTACCGAGATAGACAAATTTGCACTCTCCGACTGTTCCGGCTTGACAAATATTGTTATTCCCAATAGCGTAAAAGTGATTGCCGATTATGCATTTTCCTGCTGTACCGGTTTAACAAGCATTGTTATTCCCGACAGTGTTACTAAGATTGGAAATAATGTATTTTCAGACTGTAGCTCTTTAATACGTGTTATCATACCGGATAGCGTTACCAAGATCGGCGATTATGTATTTTCAAACTGCACTCATTTAACGGAACTTACGGTTGACAATGAAAATCCTGTCTATTGCAGTGAGAACAATATCCTGTATACGAAAGACAAGACACACCTGATAGCTGCGGCAGGCGGTTTAAAAGGGCGTGTTGTTCTACCTGACACTGTTACTGAAATTGCTGATTTTTCATTCCGGGATTGCTGTTCTCTCACAAGTGTTAATATACCCCGCAGTGTTACTCGAATTAACGATTGTGCATTTTTAGGCTGCACCGGCTTAATCGAGCTTAACGTTGATAGTGAAAATCCTATCTATTACAGTGAGAACAATATCCTGTATACAAAAGACAAGAAATGCCTGATAGCTGCGGCAGGCGGTTTAAAAGGGCATGTTGTTATACCTGACGGTGTTACCGAGATTGCCGATTATGCATTTTCGGATTGCCGTTCTCTCACAAGTATTAATATACCCGGTAGTGTTACCCGAATTGGTAATTGTGCATTTTCAGGCTGTACTCGTTTAAACTATATTACAATCCCTGACGGTGTTACAGAGATCGATTATGAGGCATTTGCCGACTGCACCGCTTTAACTGATGTTAGAATACCCCGCACTGTTACATGGATTGATGAACAAGTATTTATCGACTGTACCGCTTTAACACGTGTTACGCTGCCCGATACTCTTTCAGTGATTACTTGGGGTACATTTTTCGGATGTTCCGCTTTAACCGATATTGTTATCCCCGATAGTGTTACTGCACTTTGTCCGATTGCATTTTCAAACTGCAGCTCTTTAACAGATATCATCATACCGGATAGTGTTACGGTACTTGATGATGTGGTATTTTCCGGCTGCACCGGTTTAACACATATTACAATACCCAGCAATGTTACATGGATTGGCGATGAAGCATTTTCCGGCTGTACGAATCTCAAAACGGTAATCATAGACTCTACTATCGTAAAGACTATCAAAGACAATGCATTTGAAAACGTACATGCTGATGTACATTTTACCGTGAAAACAGATGCAGTAAAAGCAATGCTGAAAAAGAACCGCATGATACGGGACGAGCAAATTACAGTAGCCCCGAACTTGTACATTAATTGATGAATTGATACGAAGCCAGCGCATGGAGAAAAGCAACAACCCCGATGCTCTGCGTCGGCTCGGCTGTCGGTATGGCAAATGTGTGGGGCTTCCCCTATAAGCTTGGAAGCAACGGCGGCGGCGCTTTTTTGCTCATCTATATCTTATTTGTTATCCTTTTCGGATATGTCGGGCTTTCCGCAGAATACGCAATCGGCCGCCGCAGCGGTACGGGAACGCTCGGCTCCTATGCCTATGCATGGAAGCACGGCCGCAAAGATCTCGAGGGCATCGGTAAGATAATCGGGTGGCTGCCCTTAGCAGGTTCAATTACAATCGCTATCGGGTATGCCGTTATCATCGCGTATGTACTCAAAGCCTTTACGCAGTCCGTATTGGGCAGCATTATGACGGTAGAACCCGGACAGTGGTTTGAATCCTTTGCCTTTCAGCAGTTCAGCGTTGTACCCTATCATGCGGTTATTATTATTGTGACGCTGCTGACCATTGTGCTCGGTGCACATACAATTGAAAAAACAAATAAAATAATGATGCCGCTCTTTTTCATATTGTTTGCAGCATTGGCGGTTCGTATGGCATTTTTGCCCGGCGCTTTTGAAGGATATAAGTTCTTATTTATCCCCGATTGGAGCCATTTAAAAAATCCGTCTGTGTGGATAACCGCGATGGGGCAGGCCTTTTTCTCGCTATCTATTACCGGCTCTGGGATGATTGTCTACGGCGCTTATTTAAGTAAAGATCATGACTGTGTAGCAGGAGCAAAAAATACCGCACTGTTCGACACCATCGCGGCAGTTGTTGCAGCCCTTGTGATGATCCCCGCATGTTTTGCTTATCGGATGGATCCCGCAGGCGGTCCCGGTTTGCTGTTCGTTGTCCTCCCTTCCATCCTTCAAAAAATGCCCGGCGGCAGAATATTCGGTATCATCCTGTACCTTGTCGTCGTGTTCGGAGGAATTTCATCCTTGCAGAATATGCTTGAAGTGGTCGCCGAATCGCTGATGCACACGTTTAAAGGCTTAAAGCGAACTGCGGTGATTACCGTACTCGGCGTCATCACCTTCGGCGTCGGTGTGTTTATGGAACCCATCGCAGAAACCAAGGGCGCAATTCTCGGTGGTTGGGGCGCATGGATGGATTTGGTCTCCACATATATTATCCCGATCGGTGCAGTGCTCGGCGCTGTTTCGTGGTTCTGGGTAATGAAAAAAGATGAGCTTTTGGACGAAATCAACACCGGAGCAAAGAAACGCTACGGCAACGGCTGGTACTACCTTGGTAAATACGTGTACACACTCTTCGCACTGTTTTTGTGCGTTGTTGCATTGATGCGCGGCGAGGGATTCTAGAGCATAGGCCTAATCCGGCTGTTGATGATGTGTTCCGGCGAATGCTATGATAGAAAGATGAGGCTGTTTGGAGAGGTGTCAATTTAGATTGAAGGCGTGTAGTTTGCGTGATATAATGAGGAAAGGTTGAAGGGGTGTTATGGCGACAGGCACACTGGACTGCTTTTTAGGAAGAAAGAATGAAAAAAGTTTTTTGTCATAATTTATTTTTAAGAATTTTTAATATATTTTTTGTCTTATTTGGATTTTGGACTTTATATTTAAACCTATGTGATAAAGATATGGAGCTTGAATGGATAAAAAGAATAGTGTTTTTAAAATTCTGAAAAAAGATTTGACATTATTTTTTATATGTCTTTTTTTGGGGCTTATTAGTATTTTTGTTTCAATTGCTCATCGGCTCCAAATAAATTCAATTTCATATACTGATCAAAAATGGATTGGAATCGTTTTTTCTATTTTTTTGATTTATATATTATCTATATTAATATTTCTTCTTGTAGGCATTATTTTTCGAGCGAAAGATAAAGAATACAAAATATTTTTAGTAGATATAGTGTTATTAGCTTTTTTATGCTTGATATTCATTTTAATTATCTATATTGATTATCCTACATTAGTTTATATGACTTAAAATTTGAGAAAGATAGAGAAATTTTACAATGAAAATATGCCTAACACCCACACTGGAGCGCTTGGAATAAGAAATGGAAAGGAAAGTTTTTATAATATTTTTAGTTATAATTGCAGTATCATGCTATTCACAATCAGTACAGCAAAATCAAATAACTGTTGAAAAGGCCATTGAAGTATACGAATCCGGCAATAAAGAGCAGGCCCTGCAAATGTTTTTGACACTTTCAAAAAAGGGAAATTTTAATGCTGACTTTGAATTATTTTACCGCTATATAAATACTCCGGAAGCTTCCTATAAATATTTACGGAATGCAGCTGTTAATGGACACGAGAAAGCAATGGACTATTTCCTTGATAGAACTGTTTACCGTGCAGAAACTTTTAAAAGAGCTAACCCCAAAGAAGCGTTAAACGTTTATAAAAAATATTTAAAAAAAACAGGCTTGGAAAACAATAAGCATGCTATTGATACACTTGATTTTCTTGCTAAATGCGCAGAGCTTCCGGCATTAGATTCAAAGAAATTCTGTAAAAAATATGATTTGTTTTATAACGATGAAGATATAGAAAAAAATCCTTATTATATTTGGCAGCTTGCAGAAGAAGCATCTAGAGAAAACAGCCGTTTTGAAGAGTCTAATCCTCAGCTGATTTTACAGTTGATAATTTGTGGAGGAATTGTTCCTGCGGAATTTACACTTGCAGTAGAAGATTTCTATGGTTATTATAAAAAAAATGAGGTACATGAATTTAGAATAGATAACTATGTTACAAGCGGATACGGACTTAATTTCTGTGCTATAAGAGAAGAAAATAAAAATAATGAATATTTAAAGAAAAGAGTAAGTTCATTTCAGGAAAAAATAAAAAATGAAAATCGGGGAAAATTTCATGAAGCAGTAACTTCATATTTTAATTTTGTTGATCAAAAAATCTGGACAGAAGAAGGTCATGATGGTTCGGGCTATATCGCATGGGCAATAGAATCATCAAACAAACAGAAAGAAGAATTTTTGGATATCATTGAACAAATGCAGGATACCATAAGCCGTAACTCTACTGAAGATATTAATGATTTAATTTCTAGGTATACTGGAATAAAAGAAAAAATAGATGCATTGATAGGTGATGGTCAAATTGAAGGTCCGAAGTTTACAATTACTTTAGCAGATATTAAGAAAACAGAATTTTTGTGGCAGTCTTACAAAAATAACATGATTGAATTTGTTGAAAATCAGTTTGGCGTAGAAGCAAGCCGGAATATAAGTAAATGGATTTATCAAAAAAGGATAGAGAATTTAATGAATATTGTTGAATTATATTATGATTATAATTGATTTGACACATAACACCCGCTTCAACCTACCATTATCTTTGCGGCAATGCAGGTTAAGCGGTAGTTATGAGGATACTCGACTGGGGTATTTAGGAATAATAGAATAAATGAATTTTATCAAAATTTTTTCCAGCAGATTATACAACAGCAAGAAAATCTATAATTATTTTTCTGAGGTTGAAATTCTCAACATTCCGTTTGATTTATATAATTTAATCGATATGGATCAAAAAACTGAGAATGAATTTATTTTCCCAAATATTATAGAATTTCTAACTGATTTATATGTAACTCTGAATGTTAAGGACAAAGATTATAAATATATAGATTCAAAATTGGAGGAAATAAATTTTTGGGAAAAATTTTCAGAATATTTATACTCTGATTTTCTATATAAAAAAGAAGTTGCAATTTTAACATTTGCAAAAAAACGAAGCACAAGTAATTGCAAATATTTGGAGGCAGCTTTTATTAGTGAATATTACAAAAAGAATCCTATACTAACTGCTAGATGTCTAACAGAATTATTTTATTTAAAAAGTAAAAAAGCAAAGGAATTCAAGAAATTACTTGTTGAAGATTTTGATTTAATAAATTTCATCTCTATACTTCTGCTTGATGATGAAGAACTTACTAATAAAGTATTGGGCTTAAATAAAAAATACTTAAAAAAAATAAGAACTGACAGTATTCAAAATTTTACTATGAATTTTGAAATATTTATAACAAATGTTCAAGGTGCAAACAAGATTAAAGATTTCACAAGAGATGAATATATTAAAAGTATTAATTACTTTGAAAAAATATATGGTTCCTATAAAATAGATGATTTTTATTCTTTTTATAAAAAAGCTTTACAGGAGATGGAGATATCACATAACACAGGACTATAGTCGAGGCGCGGTCAATCTGTGTGTGCAGTCCAACCAGTTGTTAGATGGGTAAAAATAGGGTAAAATATTGGAAAAAGATGAATTAATACAAAAGGTGAAAGAATATACCTATTATCTTACAGATGAGTATTTGGAAGAAGTATGCAAATCTTTTCTTCGAAAAATAAATGTGAAATCAATAACGGTGGATTTAACCGGTTCGTTTTAATGCTGTTTGATATGAAGTTTTTGAAATTCAGAAAGGATTGGGATTTTTCGGCTTAATTGAAAAAGAAAGGGAAAAAAATATATGGTTTAGAATTGATGAGGAGATTAAGGCATAAATGACAAAACTTACTTTTTCTAAAAAAATGAAAGTTGTGGCTGTGATAAGCGAAATTTCTCTGTCAGCAACTTTTTTGTTTGGATTTTTATATTTTCTGCTTACCGAAGTTGGTTTCGCTGTGACTTGGGGGCTAATGTTTCCTCTGTTTATATTATTTGGTACGCTTTCTGTTTTGGGGATTTTGGAAACGTTTTTTGCATACTGTTCTTTTGATGATGAGAACGGGATTGAATTTTATTCGGGTTTTGGAAAAGTGAAAAAAATTCCTATTTCTTCGCTTCAATCATTCCTTATAACCCAAAAAGGAATTTCAATTTCATACAAAACCTTAATCGGAGGTATAGAAAAAATAAAATCATTTACAGTTTCTATATATTTTCAGAATTTGCAGTCACTAAATGAATGGCTTGATTCTCATACCCATAATTTATATGTAGAGCAAGTTGCGCAATTTATTAAAGAGTTTGCGGAATCTCATGATGAACTTTCGGATGATGAAAAAAGCAGGCTTCTTCAAAAAACGTATATGATTGCACGGATCTTAAAATGGGGCGGTGCGATTATTTCCATTCTTTTTATTGCTTGTATTTTTTTAGGTAGAAGTTTCATGCATGTTGGTTTTATTGTGTGTGCAGTGTATCCGATTCTTTTGTTCTTGATTATACGTTTTTCAAATGGAGAAATTCGGTTTAATGTAAACAATACAGATTTATATCCAAGCCTTCTTGCTCCTTTTTGTTTTTGTTCTGCAGCGCTTTGTATTTTAGCTGCTATTTATATAGACCAAATATATAGTTTTTCGAAACAACTTTTCGTTTCGGTAGTTGTAATGCTCGTTATGTTCTTTTTATATTATATTTGCGCAAGTGAATCGGAAAAGAGAACAAAAGAAAAGCGTTCTACCGGAATACTTACAGTTGCCGGTGTCTTATTTCTTATGTTTATGTTTTTATATGGATTGGGATTTTCAGTTTCTGCAAATATTATGTTTGATAAATCAAAACCTATAGTGTTCGAAGCTGCTGTCATAAATCAACGCGTATCGAAGGGGAGGCGTACCAATTATTATTTTGAAGTTTCACCATGGATTGACGGAAAAACAAATCAAAAAGAAGTTTCAGTTAGAAGTGCATTGTATTCTGAAGTAGAGCCTGGTGATATGGTTGAAATACGATTGTACAAAGGTTTTCTCGGTGTTCCATGGTTCGTGGTAGTAAACGCAAAATAATATTGTAAGAATCTTTTATAAAAATATCGGCAGGATTAATAGATATACTTAAACAATTAAAGTAATGTCTAATATCTGTTTAAGCTTGACTTGCTTTGCAATGCCGGTTAAACAGGGGTTAGAAGGAGCTGCCTTTAGTATAAATAGTTATTAAGAGGGAAAAAATGAATAATGAATTTGAATGCATTCAATTATCAGAAATCCGTAATAGCATTATTAAGTTTAATAATGATGTAACAACTCAACTCTTAAAAGCATACTACAATGAGAAATCTTATTCAGAAATATTGGGGGTAAGCAGAAAAGAGTTGAGTCATAGTAATTTTATATGTTGGATTCTAAACCCAGACGAGAGCCATGGACTTTCTGATTTTGGATTAAAGCGTTTTTTTGAAATACTTATAACGAGTAAATTCTGGTTTGAAAGAGATCAGAGTGAATTGTTTGATAATATATTAACAGGAAATTATAAACTTCAATCAGTTAGTACGTTGAGAGAACATCCGATAGGAGAAATGGGTCGTATTGATATACTTGTTGAATTAGAAATAGTTACCGACTGTACAAACAGAGTACGTTTGGTTATTGAAAATAAAGTTTTATCATCTGAGGGTAAAGATCAAACAAATCGATATTATAATTATTTTGAAAATATTAACGATGATTATTTGAATATCTATGTTTATTTAACAGCTATTTCTTCTTTGGATCTTGAGGAGCTTAGCAGCCCTGAGTGTGAGAATAGTCATTTTATTCAAATTAACTATCAATCATTAGTAGATAATTTATTTGAACCGGCTTTAAAGCAAAATATTAGCAGCGTAGCGGCTTTCTATATTAATCAATATATACAATCATTAAGTCAACCTTCATTTGAGAATGAAGGAAGCGATTTTGAAAGAGGTCTTATTATGGCTATAGGTACTGAGGAAAGAAAATTACTTGAGAAATTTTGGACTGGAAACCAAAAAATAATATTAGCTGCTTTATATGCAATTAGTTCTGATCCTAATCAGGATAAGGATGTGCGTGATAGTGTCAAGGAAGCATTATCAACTATTACGACATATGGAAGGGATCGTAGTTTGATTATTATCAAATATAACGGTAAAGAATATGCACGTATCCAGAAAGCAGACATTGGATACGAAACTGTTTTATTATTAAAAGAGTACAATCTTATTGATGAAAACATTTTGTCTTGGATGAAAGAGGATACGTCATGTGGTTTTAAGTTAATCAAACAAAAAGAAGAGGTTCTTCCGAATGAGGTAAAATATCGCAAGTATCGGATCAATAATGAGCCTGAACTTGTCATTGATAACATTGGTTATTATATAGCAAGAAATTGGGGTGTCAATAATATTGATAAATTAATTAATCAAATTAAGCAAAAGTTCCCGCAAATAGAATACATTGTTGAAAAATCGGCTCAGTAAATTATTTTTTTGTATTTACAAAAGGGCGCAGTATACATTTTTCACTTTCTTCTATGGTTTATGACCATTTTACTCCGAGATGCCAAGCTCGCTCTTTGGGATTTCGTTGCCGTCCTTGTCGTAATATAAAGTACTTATTACGCTCGCGTTTTCATCTCTGTACTCAATGATTCTATATACTTTTCCCTTGTAAAGTTGTTTTTCATAGTATTGCTCAGAATACAGTTCCTTTCTTTCTTTGCTGTATTTACTAACATATTTTGTAAACAGTGTACTTCTTTTTGTTATATCTAAATAATATTCATGAAAATAAGTTCCATCCGGGTTTTCTGTATTTATTTGTTTTAATAAACCATGTGGATTATTTTCATAGATAGCTATTTGCAAGTAAGGATTATCATTTTCATAAGTATAGTCTGGATATGAATAATAATTCTCAAGAGTTTTCAGTCCATCTGGGTGAGTTTTGTAGTCTGATTTGACGTATGTAATTTGATTGTTATCATATTCAAAATATGACTGTGAAAGCCTCTTATTTTGATTGTAATAGAATATTGATTTTACTTTGTTATTTCCTTTCAAAGTGAGTGTGTCAATGGTCTTTGTAAGATTTTCAATATTATTCGGCTTGAAATCTGAATTAATCACAATAAAATATTCATCACCTTCCTTTTCCCATAACGAATCGGCAGTATCTTGTAAAATAAGAGCTGCGGCAGCAACTGTGCATGTTTTTCCGTCAGGAGTTTCTATATCTATCTGTGTAAAGGGATTTAGCTTTACGCGCCTAAACAATACACGGCTATTTTTCTATAAAATCCTTATCGTTGTCATAATTTGTTTCGGGAAATAGTTGTTCGAATATCTTGTAAAGCGGCATTATTCCTTTAATCATACTGCGAATTCAAGACTTTAAACAGTGAGTAGTTTATCTTTGACAAGAGTGGTTCAAAATCAAATTTATAGATAGGTAGTAAAACTATTAATAAAAACTTGGAGGATTTATAATCATTTCTATGTTATTAGCAATCATTCCCTTTTTTTTACGAAATATAAAAAGTCCAAGTTCTTCATACGGACTAAGCAAAACTCCGTATTTGTTAAATCACCATTTTCTAGAAAATACTCAACTGTATATCCTCGTTGTACAAAGTAAGCATCTTTTGGTAAATCTCTATTTTTAACTTGGTCAGTAAAATATAATTTTCCTGTTTTTAACTGTCCCATATACCATTTATCTTCTTTAAAAATATCAATTTGTCTGTAGGTGTATAGTGTTTTACGCATAGCAGATTTACCGTCAAAAGTTGCTCGATACTTAGCTTCCCGACCAAGACCCGTTTTAATATTTTTCATATTGGTATCGTACTGTTTACTCCAGCGATCATAGGTCCAATTACTGTTGTCCCCTTTATTTGCCTCGTAATCTTTCCATCTTTGAGTTTTATGCTCAGGAGTTCCTGGTATTAAGTTTTCAGTAGTATTTTTTTGAGAAGATTTATTGATAATTTTATCGGCAGTTTTTTTATTTTTTTTAATCTCCGAATCGACACTGTGGATGTTTCCATCCTTGTCAACTTTAAGCTGCTCCAGCTTGACTGCCATACCTTTCCGTCTTCGTAGGCCAAGCGTGCCGTCCTGGTCATGTTTTATTTGCTTATTGGATAGC
>ERZ772957.1340-NODE-1340-length-16205-cov-7.911827_pt1 | contig 16205 bp, 16 predicted proteins | sample MGYA00580682_ERZ772957 | MGnify/ENA primary metagenome ERZ772957 (study PRJEB29015, sample SAMEA2737921) | human oral metagenome | biome: human oral; feature: human-associated habitat; material: dental | place: China | collected 2025 ...
GCAGCGGTGCGCGCAGCATGCAGGCTGCGCAGAAGCTCGCGAACATGGGCTATACAAATATTGTAGAGATGGGCGGCATCAAGGACTGGCACGGAGATGTGGTGAAATAATCTCGTACATTCATAGACAACAGCGGGGCAGAAGTCAAAGCGGCTTCTGCTCTTTTTGTATGTCAGAGCAGAATGTCCGGAGTTCCTCGCGGAATATGCTGACAGCGCGCGGGAGGTAGCGCTTTTTCGCACGTGCGAGCACGATCATGCGGCAGGGATCACCCTCTATGGCAGCATAGCAGGGCGGATGCGCGGGCGGTGCGGCGGCGATCAGTGTCTCGGGTAGGACGGCAGCGCCGAGCCCCGCACCCGCAAGGGCGTGCGCCGTGTTCATGCTGCGTGTTTCGAGTGCGATCTCGGGGACGAAGCCCTCGTCCTCGCAGAGCGTAAGGAGCATATCGTGCAGCTTCTGCTCGCGGTGCATCAGGAGGAACGGCGTCTCACGCAGTGCGGCGAGCGGCACTCTCGGCAGAGACGTGCGGTCGCCGGGGACGAGTCCGAGTGCGGTGCATACGGGATGTGCGGGCGGGAGCGCGAGCAGAAGGCGCTCCTCAAAGAGTATGTCATAGTCGAAGCGGCGCTCGTCGATGGGGAGCAGCGAGATCATGCAGTCCATTTCTCCCGCCGCCGCCATCTCTTCGAGGCGCTCCGTCGTATCCTCGCGCAGGTGGAGCGTGATCTTTGGATATTTCGCGCGAAAGGCGGGGAGCATGGGCGCGAGGAGATGTGTGCTTCGGAACTGAGTGAGCCCGACGGTCACATCGCCCGCCGCGCCGCGCACAATGTCGTCCACCTGCTGATGGAAGGATTCATCGAGCGCGATGATGGAGCGTGCCGTCTCAAGATAGCGTCTGCCGACGGCAGTCGGTGTGAGCCGTGTACCGCGGTCAAAGAGCGGCGCACCGATCTTCTTTTCCTGCGCAGCGAGAAGCTGTGAGAGCGACGGCTGCGAGACATAGAGTGCCTTTGCTGCGCGCGAGAGCGTGCCCTCCTCGGCGATTTTCAGGATATAGCGAAAATGACGAAATTCCATAACACACCTCGTTATAAGTTTTTTGTTATATGCTGGATAGAAAAATACGTATTCGACTTATAGTGAAGGATAGCGTATAATTCGAGCTGTGTAAAGGGGGCGTCATTATGACGAAAGTGGAAGCTGTCGCGCGCATGACCGACGTGCTTGCAAAATTTGTGGCGTACACGGGCAAGCGGCTGCCGGATGATGTGCGGGCAAAGATCAGAGAGTTGGCGGCAGCGGAGGATGCGCCGCTCGCGAAGTCCATCTATGAGACGATGGAGAAGAATCAGGAACTTGCAATGAAGTTGAACCGTCCGAGCTGCCAGGATACGGGCGCGGCGCAGTTCTTTCTGAAATGCGGGGTGAATTTCCCCTACATGGGCGAGATGGAGGAGGTTCTGCACGCGGCGGTCGTGCAGGCAACGGCAGATGCGCCGCTGCGTCACAACGCCGTGGAGACGTTCGACGAGTACAACACGGGCAAGAATGTCGGCAAGGAGATTCCGTCCGTGTTCTGGGAGATCGTCCCGGAGCGTGATGATATCGAGATCCATACCTATATGGCGGGCGGCGGCTGCACGCTCCCGGGCAAGGCGATGGTACTCATGCCGGGCGAGGGCTACGAGGGCGTCACGCACTTCGTCCTCGATGTCATGACGAGCTACGGGCTGAACGCCTGTCCGCCGCTCCTCGTCGGTGTCGGCGTCGGCACGTCGGTCGAGGTGGCGGCACTGCACTCGAAGAAGGCACTCATGCGCCCCGTCGGCTCGCACAATCCAAACTCGCGCGCTGCCGAGATGGAGCAGCTGCTCGAGGACGGCATCAATGCCATCGGACTCGGCCCGCAGGGGCTCATGGGCAAGCACTCCGTGCTCGGCGTCAACATCGAGAACAGCGCACGCCATCCGTCTGTGATCGGTGTTGCCGTGAGCGTCGGCTGCTGGTCGCACAGACGCGGGCACATCATCTTTGACAAGAATCTTGACTATAAGATTCTCTCGCATGCGGAGGTGGATTTCTGATGAAAAAGAAAGTGCTGACGACCCCGATTCAGCCCGAGGATATTGCAGATATCAACGTGGGCGACGTGATCTACCTCACAGGCTATCTCACAACCTGCCGCGATGTGGCGCACCGCCGCGTGATCGAGGAGGGGCGAAAGCTCCCCGTCGACGTGAAGGACGGCGCGATTCTCCACGCAGGTCCGATCATCCGCAAGCACGGTGAGGGGGCATACGAGATGGTGACGGTCGGCCCCACGACGAGCATGCGCATGGAGAAATTCGAGGAGGCATTTATCGCAGAGACGGGCGTGCGGCTCATCATCGGCAAGGGCGGCATGAAGGACGGCACGATGCGCGGCTGCCGCGACCACAAGGCACTGCACTGCGTCTTCCCTGCGGGCTGCGCCGTTGTCGCCGCCACGTGCGTCGAGGAGATCGTGGATGCGCACTGGCTCGACCTCGGGATGCCAGAGACGCTTTGGACGTGCAAGGTGAAGGAGTTTGGCCCCCTCATCGTCTCCATCGACACGCACGGGCGCAATCTCTTCGAGGAGAACAAGGTCGTCTTCAACGAGCGCAAAGAAAAGGCGTGTGCAGAAATCTGCAAGCAGGTTGGGTTTATTAAGTGAAGAATTTTATGGTAATACGGTGCATACTCCACGCGAACGCTTAGGTAGAAATTCATGACACAAAAAGAACGCCATTCCCGTCGTGGGAGCGGCGTTCTTTGCGTTAGGGGAGACGTAGCCGTGCAATGCTCCTAAGCGAACCCTAGTGGAGCAAGTGAGTAAAGCGTGCGGTATGCCCCGGCGGATTTCTTTCGTTCAAGCGAAGCGCGTTTAAGAATTCCGCCGGTATTTAAGCATACAAGCACGCGATCACTTGCGCAACTAAGCGTTCGCGTGGAGTTTGCATGGCAAGAGTTACTTTTCCTAGATCTTTGCAACGGGATCGAGCGCCGTGACTTCGCCCTCGGCGGTCATCTCGACGCTCGTGCCCTCAGGCAGGCCCGTGAAGATCACGAGGCAGGCATCGGACTTCGCATTCTCCTGGATGTAGGGGATGTCGAACTCCATGAGTTTGTCGCCCTTCTTCACCTGCTGTCCAGACTCGACAAAGACCGTGAAACCCTTGCCGCCAAGCGCGACCGTGTCTACGCCGATATGGAGCAGATACTCCGTGCCGTCCGCACTCTTCATGCCGATTGCGTGCTTCGTGTCAAAGACGAAGACGACCTCGCCGTCGTCGGGTGCAAGAACTTCGCCCTTGCTCGGGTAGATGAAGAAGCCATCGCCCATCATCTTGCTTGCAAATGCCTCATCGGGTGCCTCCGTGATGGGATGCACCGTGCCGGTTACAGGGGTGTTCAGCGTGCGCTTCGCCGCGTTTGCAGGAGCAGCTGCGGGCTTCTCTGCCGACTTTTCCTCTGCGGGGGCTGCTGCAGGTGCATCATCCTCCGGCTCAACGTCGGGCGCCGTTTCGAGATAGGTCTCGAGGTTCGACTTGATGACAGCGACCTGCGGCCCGTAGATGACCTGCACGCCCGTGCCCTTGACGATGACGCCGACTGCGCCCGTCGCCTTGAGGAGCTTTTCGTTGACGAGCGAGGAGTCCGTCACGGAGCAGCGCAGACGCGTTGCGCAGCAGTCAACGGAGGTGATGTTGCGCTTGCTGCCGAGACCGCGCGCAATCGCCGCGCTCTTTGCGTCAAAGCCCGCATCGCCCGATGCGCCGCCCGCGCCCTCGCGCGCCTTGTAGTCCGCCTTTGTATAGAGCTTCGTCTCCTCGTCGTCGTCCTCGCGGCCCGGCGTCTTGAAGTTGAAGTGCGTAATCATCCAGCGGAAGATGAAGTAGTAGAGGAAGAAGTAGATGACGCCGACGGGGATGACGTACATCCAGCTCGTCTTTGCCTCGCCCTGCAGAATACCGAAGATGAAGAAGTCGAGGAGACCACCCGAGAACGTGAGTCCGACGGCGATGTTGAGCATATGCGCAATCATGTACGCTGCGCCTGCGAGTGCGACCTGCACGGCAAAGAGCGCGGGGGCGACGAAGAGGAAGGAGAACTCGATCGGCTCCGTGATACCCGTGAGCATACAGGTGAGTGCCGCCGAGAGGAGGAGTCCGCCTGCGACCTTCTTCTTTTCGGGACGTGCGCAGTGATACATCGCGAGCGCCGCGCCCGGCAGACCGAAGATCATGAAGATGAACTCGCCCGAGAAGTAGCGCGTCGCATCCGCGCTGAAATGCGCGACATTCGGCGAGGCGAGCTGTGCGAAGAAGATGTTCTGACCGCCCTGGATGAGCTGACCGTCGATCATCATCGAGCCGCCGACGCCCGTCTGCCAGAACGGCAGGTAGAAGACGTGGTGCAGACCGAAGGGGATGAGCGCACGCTTGACGATGCCGAAGATCAGCGTGCCGATGTAGCCCGTGCCCGTAACAAGTCCGCCGAGGGCGAAGATACCCTGCTGGGCGAGCGGCCAGAGGAAGTACATCGCAATGCCGACAAAGAGGAAGACGATCGTGGAGATGATCGGAACAAAGCGTGAACCGCCGAAGAAGGAGAGTGCATTCGGCAGAACAATCTTGTGATACTTGTTGTGCAGCCATGCGACACCGATGCCGACGATGATGCCGCCGAACACGCCCATCTGGAACGACATGATGCCGCAGGAGGCGGCAATCGTGCCTTCGAGGACCGTTGGTGCGATTGAGCCGTCCGGCAGGATCTGACCGCCGATTTTCAGCATCGCGTTGCAGGCGGTGTGCATGACGAAGAACGCGATCATCGCCGAGAGTGCCGCGACCTCCTTCTCCGCCTTTGCCATGCCGATGGCAACACCGACGGCAAAGATGATCGGCAGATTGCCGAAGATCGTGCTGCCCGCACTTGCCATGATCGTCAGCAGCGAGTGCAGTGCCGAACCCGTGCCGAGGATGCCGCCGAGCCCGTACGTTTCAATTGTCGTCGGGTTCGTGAACGAAGCCCCGATGCCGAGCAGGATGCCCGCAATCGGCAGGATTGCGACCGGCAGCATGAAGCTGCGCCCGACGCGTTGGAGCACACTAAAGATTTCATCTTTCATAGTATTTCCCCTTTCTCCCCGCCTCCACCCCGTGCATCCTCCCCTTTTGATGACACAATGTCAATGCGGCAGATGCGTTGACACGATGAAAACGGTATTGATGAAATGATATATGGAAATTATACTGTAAACGCAGAGGAAGTGCAAAAGAAAATTAGGTTTATTTGTCATAGGATATGTCAGAAATATTTTGTCCTGCGTTGAAGGTATGTTATACTTGTAACAACGCAGTGAAAACTCAGAGATATCGCTCGAAAAAATTCGTGAGATTGGACAGATGCACCACTTGCTCTGAGAATGCTGCGTATGCTATAATGTGTGTGACTAATCTGTCAACAAAGGGGTGTCGGATGAAATGAGAGGCGCGGAGGCGGTTCTTGCGTGTCTGCGTGAGCAGGGCGTAGATACAGTATTCGGATATCCCGGCGGCATGATTCTGCCGCTTTACGATGCGCTCTATGGGCAGACGGAGATTCGTCAGATCCTCGTGACGCATGAGCAGAATGCCGCGCATGCCGCCGACGGCTACGCGCGTGCAACGGGGCGTGTCGGCGTCTGCATTGCGACCTCGGGGCCCGGTGCGACGAATCTCGTGACAGGTATTGCAACGGCGTATATGGACTCGATCCCGATGGTGGCGATCACGGGGCAGGTCGATTTGGAAATGCTCGGCCGTGATGCATTCCAGGAGACAGATATCCTCGATGTGACGATGCCCGTGACGAAGCATAACTACAAGGTCAAGAACGCCGCCGATCTCGTGCCGATCATCCGCGAGGCGTTTGATCTCGCACGCAGCGGACGACCGGGCCCCGTGCTCATCGATGTACCGCGCAACCTTTTTTTCGAGGAGGTTGCCTATGCGGAGCAGAAACGGGAGGAGCGCCGGCCCGGGAAGCCCGATGCAGACTTCGCGATCTGTGCGGCGGAGGCGGCGGCGGAGATTGTGAATGCCGAGCGTCCGCTTGTGATTGTGGGCGGCGGCGTGATCTCGGCAGGTGCATCTGCGCAGGCCATTGCATTCATTGAGAAATATAAACTCCCGGTCGTTCATACATTGATGGGCATGGGAGGCATTCCGAGTACACATCCGCAGATGCTCGGATTTATCGGGATGCACGGAGCCAAGACGGCGAACTATGCCGTCGGTGCGGCCGATCTCGTGATTGCGCTTGGCAGCCGGTTCGCTGACCGTCAGACGGGAAATCTCAGTAAGTTTACGGCGAATCGCAAGTTCATCCATATCGACATCGATCCTGCTGAAATTGATAAGATTGTCGGCAGCAGCATCGGGCTGGCGGGCGATATGTGCGTCATACTGAACCTTCTCATGCGGCAGGCGCCAAAGAGCGATTATGCCGCATGGTGGCAGCAGCTCCATACGTGGCAGGAGGAGTTCGCGTACGATTACCACAGCGACGCGCTCTCCGTGCCGTGGGCACTGAATCAGGTGGCGCGCATGACGGCGGGGAAGGCCTGCGCCTACGCAACGGATGTGGGACAGCATCAGATGTGGGCGGCACTTCACCTGCGCGTGGAGACACCGCGGACGTGGCTGACCTCGGGCGGTCTCGGAACCATGGGCTATGGCCTGCCGGCAGCGATGGGCGCACAGATTGCGTGGGGCGATCAGCGCCGCGTGATTCACATTACCGGTGACGGCAGCATTAAGATGACGGGAAATGAGTTCTATACGATTGCACGTTTGGGGCTCCCCGTGATCTCGATCATCGCGAACAACCACGCACTGGGGATGATTCGCCAGCTGCAGAAGGGGCTCTACAAGGAGCATTACATCGCCTGCGAGCTGGATCATGAGATGGATTATGTGAAGTATGCGGAAAGCTTCGGCATCAAGGCAGTGCGTGTGTCAACGCAGGAGGAATTTGCGGCGGCACTGCAGAAGGCGCTCGATGATCGGATGCACCCGCGTGTGATTGTAATGGATGTGTGCCGCAGTTTCGTGTAGCCCATGGCGAAGGGACGGTGTGTGCGATGGAATTGTCGATCACAAATGGACGGCGGACGCGCAGCGAGCGTGGCTTTTCCCTGCTCTCGACCCTCCTTGCCGTGATGATCCTGGCGGTGATCCTTGCGATTGCAGTGCCGCGTTTTTCTTCGGCACTTGCAACGGCAAACACGGTGAAAGTGCAGGCGGATCTCACGGCGCTCGATACGGCAATTGTGCTCTATCAGACGGCAAAAGGGAAGAATCCTGAGGGCATTGATGATCTGAAGGACTATGTGACGGATCTGAAGCATCTGAAGCCGCCTGCGGGGACCGTTCATGCGGGGGCGCAGGAACTCTCCATGGAGAACGTCTCCTATCAGGTGGAGAAGAAGGATGGTGTCTGGCGTGCGACCTGCGCAGGCCGCACGGCGGAGGAGTACCATACGCGAAATTAGGACATCGTGGGATTGCCATGATTCCTTGGAGGAGGTTGGCGCGATGCAGGAGCCGGCGCACACGTTTTGTCCGTCGCGCCGTGCCGCGCCTGTCCTCACCCTGCTCTGGTGTGCGGGCAGTCTCGGCATTTTCTGCGTTTTCGGTGTGGGAATGCGCAGTGTATGCGGCATGCTCTTTACGGCAGTACTGCTCTGGCTCTCTTACCTCGACCTGCGGGATGGGATGCTCTATGACTGCATCACACTGCCGTTTGCCCTTCTCGGTCTGATGGCTTCGGGGGTGGGCTCAATTTCAGATGCCCTTTTGGGCGGGGCGCTTTGCGGCGTCTTATTTTATTGCCTGTATATCGCCGCGCGCGGCGGGCTTGGCGGCGGTGATGTAAAATTTGCCGTCGGGCTTGGCCTCTGGCTCGGCTGGGAGGCGGCGATCATCGCTGTCTGGACGGCATTCCTGCTTGGCGGTGCGGCGGCGGTGTTTCTCCTCCTCACGGGGCGTAAGGGGCGGCATGACGGCATCCCATTTGGCCCGTTTCTCGCTGTTGGCGGCTATGTGGGCTTTCTCGTCGGACGGCAGCTCTGGCAGCTGTACTGGGGGCAGTCATAATGCGGGCAGATGCGCGCGGCATGCTGCTCCTGCACGTCCTGCTCGCCGCGTCGATCATGGCTGTACTTGCCGCAGCCGCACTCCCGCGAGCACGCACGCTCTATGTGCGGGCGGCAGTGGAGTATGAGGCGGTGCATCTCATCGGCGAGCTGCGCCGCATCCAGGCGGTCAGCCGCACGACGGCGATGCCTCTCTACATGCTCGGAGGAACGGCGGCGGGGGCGCGCGAACCGCAGCTCTACGTGCGGGACGGCAGCTATGAGATCGTACCGCACGGCGGGGCGGGGCACGTTCATCGGATGCTTCCGCTCGTGCGGATGGCACAGGATACGGCAGGAGGGAAGCCTGTGTCGTTTGACCGAAACGGAGGCATCGGACAGGAGAGCAGCAATATGACGATCCGCATCTATGCAAAGGGAGCTGAACGGGATGCTCTGCGTGTCATCATCGACAGAGCGGCACGCATTCGCCTTCAGCGCGGAGGGCGTGATGAGGACTGATGTGCGCGGCTGGGTGCTCATGGAGGCGGTGATCCTCGGCTGCATTGTGCTTTCCGCCGCCGCCGTGCTCGGGATCTTTGCTCGTAGTGCGCTGCTTGAAGAGCAGTCCGCCACGCGCATGGATGCGGCGTTCTTGGCACGGCAGGAGCTCTCTGTGATGGAGGCGGGCCTTGAGCATGGATCGTTTCCGGCGGTCAGCGCGCCCTCGGTTCGCGTGAACGATGTGACCTATACCCTGCGTGCAGATGTTGTGCGTCAGGGAGATTTTTATGATGTGACGCTGCACCTCTCGTGGCGCGTCTTGGGGCGCACGGAGACGGCAGACTACGTGCGGAGGATGAAGCGATATGATACGCAGGCGGATCCGTAGAGCGTGTGGGGAGCGCGGCGTCGTGCTGACAGAGCTCGCCGTCAGTCTGCCGATTTTCGCGCTCCTGCTGACCTTTCTTGTCTTTGCCCTCGTGTGGGGCTGGCGCAGCTATCAGCGTACGGTCGCCGATGCCGAGCTGCGGCAGGAGATGCAGCTCGCCATGACGCGCATTACGGAGTCCGTGCTCTCTTCGTCATACGTTGCGCAGGACACGCAGGGCATCTATCGGATGCGGCACAGCATGGAGGAAAAGCATGTGGGGACGCCGCTGGATTCCTATTGGCTCACCGGCGGCAGACTGGTGTATCAGACGTCCGCTGCGCCGCTGACGGGCGGCTATGCAGGCGCAGGCGTACACATCTCGTCGTTTTCCATACGGCCGGACGCACAATGCCCGCGCCTCTATCACATCGAGATGACGGGCGAGAGCGTGGCGACGGGCAGAAGCTGCACTACTGCAACTTCCGTCTATCTGCGGGAGGATCAAGGTGGGCGGTAAAAAATTTCGGTACGGGCAGGATGGTTTCGCCTCGGCGCTCGGACTGTGTCTTCTTGCACTGCTTCTCCTCATCGCTATGGCCGCCGCCTCCTTCACGCGCAGCGGCGGGAGCATTGCGGCAGAGTATGAGCGTGAGATGCAGCTGCGCCTTGCGGCAGAGAGCGGTGTGCTGACGGCGGCAGCTGCACTTGAACACACAGCGGCCGCCTATGGTACACTGCCCGCAGGAGAGCGCAGAAATATTGCCGTGCATGATGTTCCCATGGCGTCGGACATCGGCCTGCACGTCGTGCTCGAACCGCAGACGGACGGGACAATCTGGGTCACAGCGGCCGCCGTAGATCAGCGGCATGATACGTACGTATCGGACGGTGAGGGCTGGACACGGGCAAAGATTGTCCGTGCCTTGATGGAAAAGAAGGACGAGCACTATGTTTGGCGTCGATGGTTTTAAGGATGCACACCTTTTGGCGAAAATACGTCTCCATCCTCTGCGTCCGCGCGAGGCGGTGGGCATCGGCATGACGGAGGATGGAGTTGTGCTCGCCCGACTTTCTGCTTCCGACGAGGCGGATGGCGGCTGGATGGTTACCGCCTCGCATACAGCAGCATGTGCCTGTGCCCCCACAGATGCTTCGTCACTCGCAGCCGCCGTGCGCGCGGCGCTTTCTTCACAGGGATGGGAGCGTCTGCCGCTCGGCCTTGCTCTTCCCGCGGGACTTGCCGTGACGGCAGAGCGGGAACTGCCCGCTGCACTCACGGGGGAGGATCTGCGGGCAGCACTTCTCTGGGCAATGCGTGCAGAGGCAGATGCAGAGGGGAGAACACTGCCTGCGGCTCTGCGTCTGTGCTGCTGTGCGCGCACAGATGCAGAGCCGTATCGCTATTGGTCGGCGGTGATGGAGGATGCTCGCGTACAGGCGTACTTTGCGGCCTTTTCCCATGCGGGGATGCGCCTGCGGCGCCTGACGGTCTGCCCGCCTGCCGGAGGTGCGCTTGCCCCGCTGATCGCGGCGGCGTGCAGACCGCAGATGTCATGGGAATGTCAGGAGATGAGGGCGGACTTGTCGGAGGCGGTCTATGCGGGCCTGCTTGTGTCCATGCGGTCATCTTCCCTGTCTTGGTGTGAGGAGCGTAATATCGTTCAGCGGATTCGCTCCCATGCCGCGGAGGTGATTGCAGCAGCTGCAGCGGCGTGTTTCCTCATGGCTGTGTCAACGGATGCAGCGGTACTCATTGCAGACCGCGCGGCGGCAGATGCGGTGAGGGAGGAGCTGGGGCATGCGGATGCGGATGTGCACCGCATGGAGATATATGCTGCGCAACGTGCTGATGTAACGCGCCGTGAGCAAATTTTGGCGGAATTTCAGGCGTCGGCCCATCCCCTGCGTGCATTCCTCGTATTTCTCGGCACTGTGACGGCAGACGGAGTTCATCTCACGGCACTGCGGGCAGATGATACGGTGGAGATCGAGGGCGAGGCAGCGGATTATGATGCACTCCACGCCCTCGTGGAACGTGTGGATGCGGGCGGCTTTTTTTCCGGACATGTCGTCTTGGCAGAGGTTTCGCGGGATGAGGAAGGCGTCCGCTTTGTCCTGCGTGCGGATTGGAAGGGTGCATGATGGAGCGGTATACGGAGCGGCAGCGCATCATGGCGGCATTCATCTGGGGGCTCGCTCTCGCACTCTTCTACTTTGCCGTGGCTGCACCGTACTTCTCTGCCGCGCGGGAGGCAGCTCTGGCGGAGCGGGATGCGGCACGCACACTTCTTGCGCGGACGGAACAGTATCAGCGCATGAGTTCGGCGGATGCACAGGCAGAGGATAAGCTGCGCCTGCGCGAGGCACATCTCTGTACGCTTCTGCCCGAGGAACAGGAACAAGGGCGGTTTCTTTCGTCGGTGGAACGCAGTGCCCGCCGTGCGGGGGTAACGCTTGAGCGTATTGTTCCGCATCGTTCCGAGTCCACGGGGGCGGTCATCCGACAGACGGTTGAGATTCGGCTGTACGGCGGCTACTTCGCCATCCTTTCCTTTATGCGTGATGTCGAGGCAGGGGATCGTGCCGTGTCTTTTGCAGCGATTGATCTTACGGCAGACGGCAGCGTACTGCACGGAACGCTCATGATGGAGACAGCGGCATTGGCAGCAGGTGAGTAGAAGCAGACAGTAAAAAGAATTGTTTGTTAGCAGGAAAAGTCCTTAACGCATCGAAATTTAGTCTAGGAAATCACTGATACAAGGAAGTCCGTCGAATTGGCGTGGATTTTTGTCCGCCGAAGTGCGGAAAAAAAGATGTGTCAAGAGACGTGCGCTGAATGGATCAGTGATTCCTTAGGATATATAACGTTTTCGTCATCAGACGATTGGGGGGGATTTACATGGGGCAGCTGCGGTTTGTCACGGGAGGAGAGTCGCACGGTGCGGCACTGACGGCGATCATCGACGGGCTGCCGGCAGGACTCTGTCTTTCACGCGCAGAGCTTGACGGACAGCTCGCGCGCCGTCAGCGCGGCTATGGGCGCGGCGGACGCATGAAAATCGAGACGGATCGCGTGCTCGTGCTCTCAGGGCTGCGCTTCGGTGAGACGATTGGCTCACCGATCACGCTGCAGGTTGTGAACCGCGACTTCGCGAACTGGACGGATCGTATGGATCCCTTCGGCACGCCGAACGGCGGGCGGGTCACCGCTGTCCGTCCGGGACATGCTGATCTCTCGGGTGTGCTGAAGTATGACCGCAGGGATGCGCGTGATATTCTCGAGCGGTCGAGTGCACGGGAGACGACAATGCGCGTTGCAGTCGGAGCGGTCTGCCGTCAGCTCCTCGCGCAGCTCGGTATCAGCATCGCATCTCATGTCACCGAGATCGGCGGCGTGTCGGTCGATGCAGCGGTGATCCGCGCCGACGATATCGGAGTGACCAACTCCGATGACCTGAACTGCTGTGACCCTGCGGCAGAGACGCGGATGAAAGAGCGTATTGATACGGCGAAGCAGGCGGGCGATACGCTTGGCGGTATTTTTGAGGTCGTCGTGCGCGGCCTGCCCACGGGTCTCGGCACACATACGCAGTGGGATCGGCGGCTCGATGCACGCCTTGCGGGAGCGCTCATGTCCATCCAGGCGATCAAGGGCGTGGAGATCGGTGCGGGATTTGCCTGTGCGCATCTGCCCGGCAGTGAGATCCATGATGAACTCTATATGGGCGCAGACGGTCAGCCCTTTCGTAAGACAAATCGCGCGGGCGGCATGGAGGGCGGCATGACGAATGGAGAGCCGCTCATCGTACGTGCGGCGATGAAACCCATCCCGACATTGATGGCACCGCTTCAGACCATCGATCTCGCGACGGGGGAGGCGGTCTCGGCGAGCAAGGAGCGCAGTGACACCTGCGCCATCCCTGCTGCGTCCGTGGTCGGTGAGGCGATGACGGCGTTCGTGCTTGCAGATGCCGTATGTTCGCAGTTCAGTGCGGACAACATGACCGATCTCAAGGCATCGCTTGCAGCCTATCGCACCCGTATGGAGCGGGTGTGGCAGAAACCATGAAGAACGTCGTACTGATCGGATTTATGGGGACGGGAAAGTCTAGCGTCGGACGCCTCCTTGCGATGCGTCTTGGCTGTGCCTTTCACGATCTCGATAAAAAAATTGAAGAGACGTGCGGCATCTCCATACCGCAGATGTTTGCGCAGCATGGTGAGCCGTATTTTCGCGCCCGCGAAAAGGAAGCCGTACGTGCCGCCGCCGCGCGAAGCGGGCTCGTCATCGCAACGGGCGGCGGTACGGTCAAGGATGCGGAGAACGTTGCCCTGCTGCGCAGCAGCGGTATCCTCGTCGCACTGACCGCCGATGTTGATACCATTCTCTGCCGGACAGCGGCACGCGGCGCGCGCCCTGTGCTCGACGGTGCTGATGCAGGGGATCGGCGTGCGGCTGTTGTCCGGCTGCTTGAGGAACGCCGCGCACTCTACGAGGGGGCGGACATTGCGGTGGATACGAGCTGCCGCTCGCCGCTTGAGGTGGCAGAGTATATCGTGCAGGCGACACGGATATGGAGAAAGTGATATGAGACGCAAGGTAGAGGTCGCGCTCGGCGCACGCAGCTACGTCATTGAGATCGGCAGCGGGATGGATGAGGTGCTTGCCGCGTTTGTCCGCCATGCGGGGTACTCCGCCCACGGCATGATTGTCACGGATACGAATGTCGGACCGCTCTATGCCGCCCACACGGCAGCGCAGATTGCGCGCGGCGGTGTGGCTGCTGAAATTGTGACCATTCCTGCCGGAGAGGCATCGAAGAGTCTCTCTGCGGCAGACGATCTTTATACACGAGCCATTGCGCTGGGGCTGGACCGCCGCTCGCCGATTTTTGCACTTGGCGGCGGGGTAGTCGGTGATCTCGCGGGCTTCATCGCTGCGACTTATATGCGCGGCGTTCCGTTTGTGCAGCTCCCGACGAGCCTCTTGGCACAGGTGGACTCGAGCGTCGGCGGCAAGGTCGCCGTCAATCATGCACGCGGCAAGAACCTCATCGGTGCGTTCTACCAGCCCGATGCGGTCATTATGGATCTCGATCTCCTGCAGACACTGCCCGCGCGTGAGATTGCGACGGGACTGGGCGAGATCATCAAGTACGGCATCATTGCGGATGCGGAGTTCTTTGCGTGGCTTGAGATGCATCATGACGATGTGCTCGCCCTCACCCCTGCGGCAGGGGCACACATGATTGCACGCTCCTGTGAAATCAAGGCAGATGTCGTCCGTCAGGATGAGTGCGAGGGCGGTCTGCGCCGCATCCTGAACTTTGGACATACCCTCGCCCACGCCATCGAGAAGGAGACGGGCTATGTGCGTTACCGCCACGGGGAAGCCGTAGCGATCGGCATGATTGGCGCGGCACGCATCAGCCGTGCGATGGGACTCCTTTCTGATGAGGCGTGTGCACGCATCGAGCGGCTGATTGCCGCGATGGGGCTGCCCTGCACCGTTGAGGGCGTGTCGCCGGATGCAATGTACGCCGATCTCTTTCATGACAAAAAGACCGTGGGCGGGCGGATTCACTGGGTACTCGCCGAAGAGATCGGCAGAGTGTGCGTGCGCAGTGATGTGTCGGAGGAAATCGTACGCCGTGCAATAAAGGGACTTTTAACCTAAACCTCTTAAGAAAAATATCCTATGGACGAAACTATAATCAGGAGGTGATGGATGCATGAAGCGGGAGATGATATTTTTTTTGTCCATTGCACTGCTGGTTTTCTTCCTTGGGATGGGGCACAGAGCGTCCGCAGAGGATGAATCACTGGTATGGGAATACTGGCAGGAGAATGTACCGGATACCAATATCAAGGCAATGAAGATGCCTCCCGCTTTCGTTCCGTACGAGGGGACGTGGGTGCCGTTTGACCCATGCGAAGGCATTGCTGTTCCTCAGGGCACGCGAAATGCGTGGCTGCGCGTCCATGTTCCTTCAGATCTGCGGGGTGGTGACAGCCTTTTTTTCACGACGATCGATCAGTCCGTACGGGTTTATTTGGATGGAGTATCCATCTACCGCTATGGCAGCAGCGATCCAAAGCTGAGGGGGTATGGGCGCAAGTGGCATCTCGTCGGGCTGCCTGCATGGGCGGCGGGGCAGGAACTCATCATCCGCGTGACGACAGATAATCCATGGGTCATTGGTCAGCTCAACCGCGTGCATGTCGATCGGGAAACCGAACTTGTGAAGCAGCTTTTTATCCATGATTTTTCCTATGCCGCGGGCTTGACGGCCATCGCCGTCTTTATGATGGTCATTGCCGTCTACTTCGTCGCCGACCGGGCACGACGGGGGATCTATCTTCGCCTTATGCTTCTCCTGACCGTGTTCTTCATATGGATGTTCAGTTCCTCAAACGTCATCTTCCTGTGGTTCGACTGGCCGGAGTTCTGGTGGCGTACAGAGCAGGTCTCATCCTTCCTGCTTCCCATCACGGGCAACATTCTCCTTTATGAGGTGGTGGACCGGCAGTACCGCAAGTGGATCGTGCGCCTGAACAATGTCTTTGTTGTGCTTTTCGTGGTCGGCGTTATCGCCGAGATGATGGGGCAGTTTGGGCTCTACATGATACAGTTCCCCTATATTCCGGCCCTCAGTGTCTGGTGCGGCTGTGTCGCCTATGCGCTCTGGAAGTCCGGCAAGGCGGGCAACAAGCATGCTGCGGCGCTTTTGATTGCCCTGCTTATCATTGTACCGCTTGGCATCATCGATGCGCTCGCATTCCAGTATCGGCTGTATGAGGCACAGACCTCATTTACACCGTTCAGTATCTATACGATCTGTTTCTTTGTCATCCAGCTCATCCTCGACCGTGCGGAGTCCGAGCGTCGGCTCATGGAGCGCTCCAACACCCTTGAGGGAGAGGTGCAGGCAGTTAAGAAGCGCATGGAGATCGATCCGCTTACGGGGGTTTACAATCGGAACAGATTCCCGTCGGCCATCAGTGATTTTACGAGGATTGCGCAGAATACAGGTGCGCCGCTCTCTCTCGTCATGTTTGATATCGACCACTTTAAGTCGATCAATGACACTTATGGGCACGATGCCGGCGATGAGGTGCTCTTCGGATTTGCACAGACCATCCGTTCCTTCCTCGATCGGCGGCACATACTCATTCGTTGGG
>ERZ772957.1341-NODE-1341-length-16195-cov-7.187113_pt1 | contig 16195 bp, 15 predicted proteins | sample MGYA00580682_ERZ772957 | MGnify/ENA primary metagenome ERZ772957 (study PRJEB29015, sample SAMEA2737921) | human oral metagenome | biome: human oral; feature: human-associated habitat; material: dental | place: China | collected 2025 ...
CCCTCACACCTTGCTCCCCGGGGTAGCCTCCTATCGTCGGCAACCCCGGGCTATCGAAAGTATAACCCCGATGGGGTTGCACCATCACCACCATTTATCATCACACCACAACGTGGGGTGTGACCATACCATTCCGATGGGGTAAGGCACGCCATCAGCGGTAATTACGGAATGGAATGATGATGGTCGATGCACCATTGGCGATAGTGTTGCCAGGCGCGGCAGTCGGCTTCGTGTTGCGTTTGCATGCATTGTAGGCGAAAATTCAGTCAAAGAAAAATGGACTATAGATGATTTTCGTCACCCATAGTCCATTAGCATTTATTGCTGTAACGCCTTTACCTATAAAGTACGTAGGTCAATGGCCCATATTTTAGCACTCCTTGCTCATAGCGAAACACGCCAATTCCCTTAATAGGTTGCCCCGTTTTCTCATCAATAATTTGAAAACCACCGTGCTCCTTTCTATACTCATAACGCCCATACGCTTTTATATCATCTGAATAATCAATGACACCTGTTGTTCTGTTGACATAGGCATAAGTAGCATGACCGTCAAAAAATGTGATTTGCGCAATAGTACGATTTTCATTTGTCAAATAGTTATCAACCTCGCGCCATACGGTATGGTCTAAATTGGGAACAGAAGGCTCATCATCATCCTTAGCACACGACACGCAAATTGTCAGTAGCATGCAGTATGCTAGCATGCGTACGTACTGCTTCAAGCGAATTTTAAAAATATACTTCATTTGTTGATAATTTATTTAACGATTAATTAAACTGTCTAATATCCTGCATCTTCTAATTGGTTTATTCGGACTGTTGCAAATTTTCATTCAACAGGCCGTCATTTTGGCAGGCACAGAGCGTTATGGCTAATGCTACCATTCCTGTAGTAAATAATGCTTTCATTTTTTATTAATTGATAAATTATAAAATCAGCGCAAAGGTATAATCCATAAGCATAAAAAGCCAAATGTTTTTAGTTTATTTCAATAATTAAAATCAATTTTTAAAAATAAAATCAACTTTTCCTGTGACATCACGCCAGTTTGCAGCACTGCAAAGACTTTGTTGTGCACCGGAATCACCCATTCATCCTATGAGCACGTGGGGTTGACAATATGTGCTCTGTGATGGGAGAGGGTTATGATGGTGGCTTTGCAGTTTACTTGCTACGGTCTGGTAAGATATTCGTTAAGGTTTACTGACATCGTTGCTGCCACTTGCTACGACATTCTCCTGCATTTGGCGATAGTGTTGCCAGGCGCGGCAGTCGGCTTCGTATTGCGTTTGGGCATAGTGTTCAAAGGCTTGACGCGTGTTTCTGCCCGGTTGCAGCAGGTGGTTGAGGTAGCTTTTGGCATCGTTGAGCGCGGCAATGGGTTTGGCCTGCGTCACACAATAGGTGAAAAACCAGCGCAGGGCTAAGCGCTTCCAGCGTTCTTGGCTGTAGACTTCGAGCCCCACCAAGCGTTCGAGGCTTTGCCAATAGAGGCTGTCGGCGTAGAGTTGGGCGAGAATTTCCCACGTGGTGCGCAGCGGTTGCCGCTCATCATCGGGCAGTTTGCGGGCGGCTTGTGCAAGGTCGGTGAACACCGTTTCCAACCGAAATCCAGGCTGTTTTGCAACTTGCCCCATGCGTTTGTTCCCCCCTTCCGTAGCTTTTGCGGGCCCATTCGCAGCTTTCGCGGCACTGTTGGTGGGCGATGCTGTCGCTTGCTCCACGTGTTGAGCGTTCTCTTCCGTAGCTTTTGCGGATGCATTCGCAGCTTTCGCGGCACTGTTGGTGGGCGAAGTTGTCGCTTGCTCCACGTGCTGAGCGCTCTCTCCCATAGCTTTGGCGGACACATTTGCAGCTTTCGCGGCACTGTTGGTAGGCGATGCTGTCGCTTGCTCCACGTGTTGAGCGCTCTCTTCCGTAGTTTTGGCGGACGCGAGGGTGCCACTTCTGTCAGAGGATCGGGCAAAGCATTGGTTGCCGGCGAGGCCTTTGCGGCCGAAGCTACACGCTGTTCTGCTCCCTTTACGACCGGCCGACCAACCATTTTCACCTCTTCGGTGCCCGAGGTCACACGCTGTTTTGCTCCACTTGCCACTGAACGACCAACAACTTCCGCCTCTTCAGTGCCCGAGGTCACACGCTGTTCTGCTCCCTTTACGACCGGCCGAGCAACAACTTCCACCTCTTCGGTGCCCGAAGCTGCGGGCTGTTTTGTGCCCTTTTCCGCTTTCTTCGCAACGGCATCGGCGGCATCGGCGGCGGTGGTTTCTTTTTCTTCGTCGTTTTTCTTTTTTATCCTTTCATCCTTTATCCTATGTAGGCTAAGAGCTTGATTATCAGATGGCTCATTTGTTAATGTTTCTAAACCGCAGGATTTTTGATTTATTTTTATTTTTTCTCCGCCCAAACACTGCCGCAGATAGGGGCTGTTGAACACCTTTCCGCCCGCTTCGATTTCGAACAGCGTGGGATAGTCGGTGAGCAACGCCATCATCGAGCGCTTGTTTTTGTGGCACATGCGCGCCAAATCGGTCACGGCATGCAGCGGCGCACGCCCCCATTCGCCGTGTTCCAGCAGATAGTTGAGCACGAAAAGTGCCATGCCCCAGCCCTCCATGCCCATCGTTTCGCGCAGGCGAAAGAGGTCGGGGCTGTTGAGAAGACGTGTGTCGAGCAGCAGAAACTTGCCCGAGACTTTGGGTTGCTGCGGCCGTTTGTGGGCGCCGCTGGTGTGGATTTCCTTGTTTTGCATTGTCAAAATTATTAAGTTGCAACGCGCTGTGCGACAGTTTGTTGCGTTTGTTTCGCTCTGCTTGGGGCAGCTTTGCCAGGTGGGTTGCAGCGCACTTCGCATCAGGTTGTTTGGGTGCAAATATACGAAATCGCGCATCGGGCTTGCAAGTTTTTCGACCCCAAAAATGGCAACGGCGGCTCCTGATGCCCCATCTTTTTTATGTTTTTCGCATTTGTGTGCCCACTTTCCTTTGCCGATTGCGGCGTTTCCATTAACTTTGCAAAACTAAACGCTCGGAAGACAAGGTTGATGTAAACAGCATGATGAAACAAGAAACATGGATGAAGTGGCTCGCGGTGGGCTGGAAACCGCTGAAAAGCAATGCGCTTTTCTTCGTGATGATGTACCTGTTGGGGTGCGTCAGTGCCTGGGTGACGCTGGGTCCTTACAAGGATGCCAAGCTCTATGACCACCTCTACACCGAACTTTTCTTCGACCTTTATTTGCTGGTGGCCGCCTTGACGTTGGTACCCGAGCGGTGGCGGCGCTGGCTTCGGTTGATGCTCTATGTGGTGTTCTATGGCGTGGCCTTGGTGGATGCCTATTGCTACGTGACGTTCTCCTCGACGCTCAACCCCTCGATGCTCATGTTAGTGGGCGAAACCAACGGCCGCGAGGCATGGGAGTTTCTCACCACGCTGGTGTCGGCCGACCTCATTTTCAGCAACTTAGGTTGGATTTTGCTGCTCATCGGCGTCAATCTTTTGCTGCATTTCGCGCCACGATACCGCCTGTTTTACTGGCCAAAATATGCGCTTTCGCTGCCCGTTGAAGTAGCTTTTTCCGTGCTTGCCGTGGCGGGTTGGGTGGCCTGTGGCTGCGATGCGTGGGAGAACAAGGCAAAGGTGCATCGGCTGATGAGCGCTAAGACCATCGGCGAGGTGGAACATACGCTCACCAATAAGCACCACGGTGTGCTCTACAACCCCATGCTGCGCTTGGTTTTCAGCCTCTATGCCAACGACTTAGCCAGCCATCAGGTGGACAAATTGGTGGCAGCCGCCGACAAGGTGAGCGTCGACAGCTGCTCGTTTCGCTCGCCCACCATCGTGCTCATCATTGGCGAAAGCTATGGCAGGCACCACTCCCATCAGTATGGTTATGCGCTGCCCACCACGCCAAGGCAAGAGCGGCGCGCCCGAAAAGGGTTCTTGGTGCCGTTCACCGACGTGGTTGCGCCGTGGAACCTCACGAGCTATGTGTTTAAAAACGTGTTCTCCATGCACGTCGTGGGGCAGCAAGGCGAGTGGTGCGACTATCCGCTTTTCCCCGAGATTTTCAAGAAGGCGGGCTACAAGGTGACGTTTCTCACCAACCAGTTCCTGATGAAGCCTGCCGCGGCTGTGTTTGATTTCAGTGGCGGATTTTTTCTCAACAACCCCACGTTGAACCGTGCTCAGTTTGACTTGCGCAACACCGCGCTCCACCGTTACGACGCGGGCTTGTTGCAGGATTACGACGATTTCCTCAAAGCGGGCAAGATTGATTTGCGGCAACACAACCTCATCATCTTCCATCTCATCGGCCAGCACATGAACTATCGCGACCGCTATCCGCCTGAACGCAAGAAGTTTGTGGCCGAACGCTACGAGCGGTTGCGCCCCGAACTCACGCAGAAGCAGCGCATGATTTTGGCCGATTATGACAATGCCGTGCGCTACAACGACTCGATTGTCGACCAGATTTGCCGGCGTTTTGCCAACAAAGATGCCATCGTCATCTACATGCCCGACCACGGCGAGGAGTGCTATGAGGAAAATCGCGGCTTCTTTTGTCGCAACCATTCGGCGCAAATCGACTGGCCGTTGGCACATTATGAGTTCGAGATTCCGTTTTGGATTTATTGCGCTCCACGCTATGCCCATCGGCGTCCCGAGCTGTTTCGGGCCATCGTTCAAGCCCGCAAACGCCGGCTGATGACCGATGCCTTGCCCCACATGTTGCTCTATTTGGCGGGCATTTCGGCCAAGGATTATCACGCAAAATACAACGTCTTGAGTGACGAATATGACGAGGCGCGCCCCCGATTGCTCAAGGGAACGGCCGATTATGACGCCCTGCGCACCCAATTTTTCAAGCAAAAAAACAAAGCTAAACATGAGAAATGAACTGTTGACGCGCGGTGAATGCGAGGCCATGCGTGGTCTGGCCATCATCGGAATCTTTCTGCATAACTATTGCCATTGGCTCAATCCGGTGGTGAAAGAAAACGAATACCAGTTTTTCAGTACCAACGTGCGCGACTTTCTGCGCGCCATCGCCCACCCCGATGCGCTGCTGCCGCTGCATGTGTTGTCGTTCTTTGGTCATTATGGTGTGCCTATCTTCCTGTTTCTCAGCGCCTATGGGTTGGTGATGAAATATGAGAATGGCCCCGTGTTGCCGCCCATCATCGCGTCGAAACCGTGGCGAGGGCTGAACACCTTCATGCTGTTTCACTATAAAAAGCTGTTTAAGATGATGATTGTGGGCTTTGTGGCGTTCACCATGCTCGACCTCATCACGCCCCATTCCCACCATTACCAGGTGCTCGATGTGGTGGCGATGCTCGGCATGTTCAACAATCTTTTGCCCCATCCCGACGACATCATCTGGCCGGGTCCCTACTGGTTTTTCGGGCTCATGCTGCAATGCTATTTCGTTTTCCGCCTGCTGGTGTGTCGCCGTTCGTGGAAAGTGGTGGTGGGGTTGATGGTGGTTTGCGTGGCGGTGCAGCTGCTGTTGCCGCCCGAGAGCGAGGCCATGAACCGCTATCGTTATAATTTCATGGGCGGCATGTTGCCCTTTGGTTTCGGCATTCTCTATGCGCGTTATGGGCGAGAACTGTCGAGTCGTGCCGTGAGCAGTCTGTTTGTGGTGTCGACTATCGGCGTGTTGGTGGGCAGCATCACGATGGTGGGCTGGACGTTGGTGCCCCTGTTGGTGTGCATCGCCACGGTGACCTTGGTGAAACTCATCACCTATTTCCACGCCCACTGGCTGCAATCGGGACTCATTTGGATGGGCGGTGTGAGCGCAGCCCTCTTCGTTTGCCACCCCATCACGCGCAAAATCTTCATTCCTTTGAGCCGGCAAGGCGACTATTATGCGGGCTTGTTGCTCTATGTGGTGGCCAGTTTGGCCTTGGCTTGGTTCTTTCGCGAACTCATGAAGCGCATTCCTTTGCTATGAAAATCAACGACATCGAGCTCTTCAACATCTCGAAATACCGGGGCGAACTGATGGGAGCGGCCATGCTTTTCATCATCCTTTTCCACGTGAGTCTGCCCCGCAACAACCTGTTCTTTGGGCTTCGGCGCATGGGTAACATTGGCGTCGACATCTTTTTGTTTCTCAGTGGCGTGGGCTTGTGGTATGCGTGGATGAAAAATGCCTCGCTCAAACATTTCTTCCTGCGCCGCTATCTGCGCATCTATCCCGCGTGGCTCGTTGTCGCTTGCCTTTACTACATCCCGCGGTTTCATGGAGGAGACGCCTGGATGTGGCTCGACCTCGTGGGCGACATCGCCCTCAACTGGGACTTTTGGCTGCACGACGAACTCACGTTTTGGTATATTCCGGCCACGATGATGCTCTATGCGCTGGCCCCTTTCTACATGATGCTCATCCGCCGACACCCTGTTTATCGGTGGTTGCCCGTGGTGATGATCTTGTGGTGCGTGCTTGTTCAATATGTCACACCCATTCATCAGGCCGTCGGGCACATCGAGATTTTTTGGAGCCGCATGCCCATTTTCTTCATAGGCATCAACATGGGCGAGGCCATTCGACGCAAGGAAACCATCGATGGCACAGGCATTTGGATGATTATCCTCTTGTTTTTGATGACCTTGCTCTCAAGCATTTTCTTAGAACAGCAGCGTCATGGGCTGTTTCCTTTGTACGTTGAGCGCATGCTTTACATCCCCCTCACGGTGACGGCCGTGCTGTTGTTAAACCGCATCTTCCGTCGTTTGCCCGACCGTGCAAACCGCATCTTCCGCTTTGTGGGCAGCCTGAGCTTGGAATGTTACTTGCTCCACATCCATTTTGTCTTGGCCTATCTGCCGCGCGACTGGGGCTATTGGGCCAAATTCTGGGTGTGCTTGGGCATCACGCTGCCCGTTGCTTGGCTGTTAAATGCGGCGGTCGGCTGGTTCATCTCGCCCTTAGAGCAACGGCTGAAAGTCACTTCTTGAGCGCAAACCGCAGGGGAGCGATGCGCAAAAGCCATTTGATGTGCGCACCATGGCTGCATGCTTGCCCCACAACCGTTGCGATGGGAATGCGTCAACACGCTGCCCTTGCGGCATGATTGCTGCGGAGATGCTCCACACAGGGGCACCTTTCACGAACGATAACCCCAAAAGATTAAAAAAAAATATGAAAGAAAAGGTTTACATTTTTGACTTCGATGGTACCCTCACCACGCACGACACGCTGCTGAAGTTCATCCCGTTTGTCGTGGGACGGCTGCGCTTCTATGCCGCCTTGTTGCTGTTTTCGCCCCTCTTGGTGCTCATGAAACTCTGGCTTTATAGCAACAGCCGTACCAAAGAACGGCTTTTTGCCCATTGTTTTCGCGGCATGCCCGTGGAGCAATTCAACGTGCATTGCCACAATTTCGCCCTACAACATGCGGCGTTGTTGCGTCCCGAAGGGGCAGCGTTTGTGCGCGAGGTGCAGCGCAAAGGGCATTTGGTGATGATCGTAAGTGCCAGCATCGACAACTGGGTGGCACCGTTCTTTCAGAACGTTTTGGTGCTCGGCACGCAGATTGATGTGCGCAACGGCCGCCTCACGGGCAAGTTTCTCACGCCCAACTGCTATGGCGCAGAGAAGGTGAACCGTGTGAAAGCCGTGCTCAAACAGCCCCGCGAACACTATTATATCGTGGCCTTTGGCGACAGTCGGGGCGACAAAGAACTCCTAACCTATGCCGATGAAGCCCATTTTAAACCCTTTCGCGCCTGAGCATCGCGCGCTCCTTGGCGAGGTGTTGCGCTTCGTTGTCGTGGGCATCACGGCCGTAGCGTTGCAATATGGCGTCTATGCGCTCATGCTTTTGGTGGTCAACGCGTTCATAGCCAACACCATAGGCTATGGCGTGAGCTTCTTGTTCAACTTCTTAGCCAGCACGCGTTACACCTTCAAAGTGAAGGGGTCGGCGCGCAAGGGCGTGGGGTTCGCCCTCTGCCATGTGGTCAACTATGGCCTGCAACAGCTCATCCTCCACACTGCTATCGCCCTCGGTATGGCACCCACGCTCGCTCCTTTGCCGATGTTTGCCATCACCGTGCCCCTGAATTTCGTACTTGTAAGGCTCGTGTTAAAACGTTGAGCCGCCATCAGAGGTTACTGAGAGTGCATATCACCAAGTATATGCTGCTCGCAAAACCGATGAACAGTACTACGATGGCTTGTGCATCCCACCGCTTTAAGAAGCAATAGGCGCCGGCATAGCTGCTCGCTTGCATCAGCAAGGCTTGCATAATGGCGTAGTGAAGAGGATCCATATTGGCCAAGTTTTCGAGACTTGGATGGAATGCAATGTCGTTAATGATGGTGATTACTAATCCTATGTCCAAAGGATAGAGCGCCAACAGCCGCTTTTTCAGGGCTACATGGCGGAACAGGATGAAATAGGCCACGAGCAAGGCGAGGTGGGCTATGGCGAAAATATAAAATGTTTCCATTTGAATTGAGTTAGTTTAAAAGGTGCAATCCATGTGCTTCAACTGCCGTTTTTCTTATTTCGCGAATAGCATGGCGCTCATTAACATGAAAGCAAAAGTGGCGCAAACCACAACCTTCGCACTGCTTTTCCATCCCCAACGATAGCAATAGGCGGCAGAAAACGCACCGGCAAGGGTGATGATGTTGAGGAGCAGAAAGGGTATGCCCAGCCCAAATGCAAATGCCACCAGTAGGTCATCACCTGAAAGGAGCGCAGCAATGGACAGCACAATCAGCTGAAACAGAACCGGACTCAGCGAAACGAGCTGCTCCTTAGTGGTTAAATGGTGGAAAAACCATAGAAAAATGAACAGCGGAAAGAAGTCGATGAGGAGAAAAAAGAGTGGAATTGCCATGCGGGAATGAATAAATGTTAGGATTGCAAACCTACCAAAAATTCCGTTACATCCCACTCCTTGTTTTTAAAAAATAACTTTTTTTCACGCAAAAGAGTCCCCTCGTGTGCTCCCATTGGCACCATGTTGTTAACTCGGAAACGGTGTTATTGCATGCGTGAAGTGCTCCATTCATCGCCCATGCAAGGCGTGTTGATGGATGATGTGATGCAAGGAGGGCTGTGGGCAACATACACTTCATTGCCTAAGCGTGCAGGCTCCGGTTAGGTAGAGAAGAAAAAAGAGGTGGTAACAAGGTGTGACCACCCCGGTAACGCTGCCTATCTATAAAATAGGTGTAGTGCGTGTGCGACGAAATATGCACCACTTTGCACGCCTTATCCGTTGCGATTAATGGATTATCTGCGTCGATTTCTGTTGCAATTCAACGCCCTATGCGTCATGTTTCGCGGCTTGCACCTGGCGCATCACGCGCAACCAGTTCTCGCCCCAAATCTTTTTGATGTCGGCTTTCGAGAACCGTTGCCGCAAAAGGGCGGTGGTGAAGTTGATGAGTTCCGACGCATCGGCCAGCCCTTTGATGCCGCCATCGCCGTCGAAATCGGTGCCAAGGCCCACGTGGTCGATGCCCATCACGTCGATAGCATGGTTCAAATGGGCCATGGCATCGCGGATGTCGGCCTCACCTTCCTTGCGCAAAAAGCCGTGATAGAGCGTGATTTGCGCTACACCTCCCGCCTGAGCGAGCGCCTTTAACTGCGCGTCGGTGAGGTTACGTGGCACATCGCACAGCGCTTTGCAGTTGCTGTGGCTGCACACAATGGGCGTTTGGCTGATGGAAAGGGCATCGAAGAAACTCGTTTCGGCACCGTGACTGAGGTCGACCATCACGCCCAATCGGTTCATTTCGCCTATCACCTGCTCGCCAAAAGCACTCACACCGCCATGCGTTTGCGTGCCTCTTGCACTGTCGCAAATCGCGTTGTCGCCGTTGTGACACAGCGTGATATAAACGATTCCGCGTTGCACAAAGTGGGCAATGTTGCGAATATCGTCTTCAATAGCCAGCCCGTTTTCAATGCCAAGCATGATGCTTTTCTTGCCCATCGCCTTGTTTTCGTAGAGCTGTTGGGGCGTTCTGGCCAAGGCAACATAGTCACTCTCGTGCGCCACGATGGCCTCTATCTGGTCGAAAATGCTGTCGGCATACTGGCGAGGCGACATGCCTTCGGGCAGTTCTCCGGGCTTAGGATGCTGCGGAAGATAGGCCACCATGGTCACGGCGTCTTGCTTTCCGTCGGTCATCTTGTGCAGATCGTAGAGCACCTTGGGGTCTCTTTGCTCAAAATGCACGCCCTGCGGGAAGAACATCGGCGTGTCACAATGGCTGTCAAGCGTGAGGATTTCGCGGTGAAGTGCCTTGGCAGCCTTGAACTCCCGGCTGCGTTGCGTGAGCCATTCAAACAGTTTCAGTCCCTCGTCGCCCATCCATTCGGGATGCCATTGCACGCCCATGAGCGCCTTTTGCTCGGTGCTTTCCACCGCTTCAATCACACCATCGGGTGCCGTGGCTACGACATAGAGATGCGAACCGCAGTCTTTCACCGCTTGATGGTGAAAACTATTGACAAAAGTTTCCTGCCCATAAAGGCCATATAGGGTGCTGCCTTCGGTGATGGTCACGCTGTGTGTGGCCTCCGAACGCGGTGCGTCCTGACTGTGTTTGAGGGGCGTTTTGAGGTCTTGCACCAAGTTTCCGCCCAAGGCAATGGCCATGGTTTGCACGCCACGACAGATGCCTAAGATGGGAATTTGGCGGTTGAAAGCCAAACGAGTGAGCAGCAGTTCGGGCAAATCGCGTGTGGAATTGATGGTATGCAGCTCTTTTTCAGGCTGTTCGCCATACCATAATGGGTTGTAATCGGCACCGCCCGTGAGCACCAATCCGTCGATTCCTTCGAGCATGTTAATCAACACTTCGGCATCATCGACTGGCGGAAGCACCATGGGAACGCCGCCTGCACGCACAATCTGATCGCAATATACGCGCCGAAGCGTGAGGTCGATGTCGGCTGTGTTGGCCGAAATGCCAATCAAAGGGCGCGGCTTGGCCTCGGGAAAATGGCCATAGATGGCATCGAGCTGCGCCTGAAGCTGAAAGGATTTGTTCATGTCTCGAATGTTTATGAAAAAATATTACTTTCCGTTCTCCATGTGAATGGGGAGCTCACGCTGTATGCTTGCCTCCAAATTCACGAGCGTTTCGGTTGAAACGACGCCCGCAATGGCTTGCACTTGCGTGTTGAGTAGTGCCATGAGGTGGGCATTGTCGCGCGCATAGAGCTTCAATAGCATGGCGTAACGGCCTGTGACGCAGTGACATTCTGTCACCTCCGGAATGGCTTTCAGGCCTTCAACCACCTGGTGATAGAGCTTTCCATGCTCCAAATGCACGCCCACATAGGCATAAAGCGGATAGCCCAAACGGGTGGGATTGATGTCGAAACCGCTGCCCATAAACACGTTGTTGTCGATGAGACGCTGCACACGTTGATGCACAGCAGCGCGCGAAACACCACATCTTGCTGCGATTTCCTTGTAAGGAACGCGCGCATTGTCTGATAAAATACGTAAAATCTTACGGTCGAGTTGATCTATTTTTTCCATTTTTTTCTCTTCCTCTTGTTTCATGTTGTTTATTTTTTCCATTCTTTGGGGCACATTCGTATGACACTCAGCCCTTATTTTTAGGGCAAAGCCATGCACCTATGCCAGGTTATCGGCCATCTTTCGACACGCCGGCTCTTCCTTTTTTGAAAACCTTATGGGCCTTATCGTGCTTTCAAAAAGAAAGGAAAAGTTACGCAATGAACGGCCTTGTTGTTGCGAAGCGTAGGTTTAAAATGCGCCTTAAGCAGAGCAAATGTAAGGATTATAATTGAATTATGCAATAAAAAACAACGTTTATGTACTTTTTAAGCACTTTTTTCCACGAAAAAGGCAATGATGATCCCTGAAAAGGGTTGCGCATGAGTGGAAATCTATCGCGTTTTTTGTTTTCGAAACATGCGTAACGGTTTCTCCATCTCTGTGCCTTTCCCTCGAAAAATGTGTTGTTTTTGCACGTTGAACCCTCGAAAAATGTGTAAAAACAGTATGATTATCCCTCGAAAAATGTGTAAATTTGCAGAAAAGAATAGTTTGGAATGGAACGAAAAGCCTTTCGGTTATTAGCGCAATGGAAAGCGAATGAGCAGCGCAAACCCTTGATTTTATTGGGCGCACGCCAAGTGGGAAAGACTTGGTTGATGCGTGAGTTTGGTCGCCGGTGCTATTCATCGGTGGCCTATATCAACTGTGATGCCGAACCTTTGGCGCGCAGTCTGTTTGAAGCCGACTACAATCTGCCACGTATGTTGCTGACAATTCAGGCCATCACAGGTGTTTATCCCGAGCCACATCATACGCTGATTATTTTCGATGAGCTGCAGGAAGCACCTCGTGGGCTACATAGTTTGAAATATTTTCAAGAGCAAGCACCCGACTATCATGTGGTGGCGGCGGGTTCGTTGCTGGGCATTACGCTCCAGCAAGGCTATTCTTTTCCTGTGGGGAAGGTGGATATGCTCACGCTCCATCCCATGGATTTCGAAGAATTTCTCATGGCGCAAGACGAGGAAGGCTTGCTTCGTCTGCTGCAACAAGGCGATTGGTCTGTGGTCAATGGTGTGGCATCGAAGCTGATGGAGCACTTGCGTTATTACTATTATGTGGGAGGAATGCCCGAAGTGGTTGCTGCTTTCACGCAGCAGCACGATTTAATGGTCGTTCGTCAGTTGCAAGAAAACCTCCTCAATGCCTATCGTAATGACATTTCGAAGCATTGTTCTAAGGCCGAGAGTGTGCGCATTGGGCAGGTGTTAGACAGCTTACCCTCGCAGTTGGCCAAGGAAAACAAGAAATTTCTCTATGGCGTTATTCGGCAAGGGGCTCGTGCACGCGAGTATGAGTTGGCTATTCAGTGGCTCATTGATGCAGGGATTGTGCAAAAAGTGAGCCGTGTGAAGGAAGTGCATGCACCGTTAAAATTTTATGAAGATCTCACTGCTTTTAAGCTCTTTCTGCTCGATTGTGGTCTTTTTGCTTGCATGGCAGGCGCGCCTGTGCAGCAGATGATTGTCAACAATGATGTTTTTAAGGAGTTCAAGGGTGCTTTCACCGAGCAGTTTGTATTGCAACAGCTCACGGCATTGGGGCTACAACCTTATTATTGGAGCAGCACTTCGACACCGGCCGAGATTGATTTTGTGGTGCAAACGCCTCTGCGAACGATACCTATAGAGGTGAAAGCTGAAGAGAATGTGCGTGCAAAATCGTTGAAAACCTATGTTGAGAGGCATCCCGAATACGGGCTTAAAGGTCTGCGTATCAGTATGCTTGGCTATGAAAATCAAACGTGGATGGAGAATATTCCGCTCTATGGCATTCAGAAATATTTTGCGTCGTGCGCACCCCAAGCGCCCTTTTCACTCCGCAAAGCGTGTGAGTAGTGTTGCCATGCCGGCGGCGATCGGTGGTTAGAGACGTGGGAATGGGGCTATGCGGCGGTGCAGAGATAGTGGGTGTAGAGCGCAAAGTTCCAACAAAAGAGGAAGAGGGTGAGGGCGAGAAGGAGCGTGCGGAGCAGACGATGCCAGCGGCGCTGCGTGGCCGTTTGGCGCAACAGGTAGGCGTAGGCGATAGGAATGACGAAGAGCCAATGGGCACCCATGATGTAAACCTCGTTCAGCCCGAAGCCCAAGCCCATGTGGATAGCCATGTCGAATGCCCAGAACGAGAGGGCAAGCCACAACAGACGGTGACGCCGACCCGCCCAAATGCCCCACAGAAACAGCAGTGCCACGAGTCCTTCGACCACGTAGTTGAGGACGTAACGATAGGGCACAAAGAGCGGACGGGCGCGCAAGGTGTCTTGCAAGAGGTGGTCTTCGTGCAGCTGAATCGACTCCCCCATGAGGTTGTCCACCGTCGACTGCCAGCGCGAAGTGGTGCCGTCGGTCCACTGGGTGAACTCACCTTTGCCCATGGGTTGCCCTTTGTGGCGGTTCCAAGGCTGCTTGTGGTCGGCCACATATTGCTGGTGTGCCTGCCGTTTGATGGCCTGTTGAATGGCGCGTTTGATGGCCGTGGTGTCGGTGAGATGCGTAGTATCGCGCACGGCCTGTGCGATTTTGGCATGTGCAGCAGCTACCTCGGCCTTGCGTTTCTGGTTTTTGATGTATTGCGAGGGGCGTTCATAATGGTTCCATTCCATGCGTGCCGCGCCCCACATCAGCAGCGACGGCAGCACAATGGCCAAGCAGAGGTTGGCCGGATGCCAGAATTTTCGGCCGTTGACCCACGCATTAGCCATGAAAATCTTGATGCCGTTGTTGAGCGAGATGCCCGCCGTGACGATGAAAAACAAGATGGTCTGCCACTTGGTGAACGGCTGTCCCTGCTGCATTTTACGGCCTGCCACCCACAACGTGAGCAGCAACATGAACATCGAAAAGCAGAAATGGTCGGGCACACTCACCGAAACCATGACATAGGCCATGCTCATGAAAAAAGCCGACAGTAGTGAAGCGTCGAGGCGTTGCACGCCAATGACTTGCACCATGAGGCGATAGAGGAACAGGATGCTGTAGAAAGCGCAGAACACCAGCATGCCGCCCACGATGAAAGGTGCCATGTTGAGCCCTGTGATGGCCATGAGTCCCTGGTTGAGTTGCGCAGCAGGAAGCATGAAAAATGCCAACAACGGGTGACGATATATGTTGTAGGCCTGTTCCCATTGCGACACCACGGCGTAGCTCAGTGGGTCGAATCCCGAGATGTGGAACGTGCGAACGAACAGCTGATGATAGGCTTCGCCCACTTTAGTATATTGGGAAGCGTAGCGGAGGATGACCAAAAGGTTGAGCACCACGGCATAGAGTGCTGCAGCGAGTGCCACCCCTCGTTCGTCTTTTTTGATGCGGAAAATGCCAAAAATATGTTTCATTTTGCCTTTGTTGGCCTGCAAAATTAAGAAAAAGAACCGAGAAACGGCTTTATTTCTCGATGAGACACACGGCATAGGCCGACATGCCTTCCTCGCGACCCGTGAACCCTAAGTGCTCGGTGGTGGTGGCTTTGATGGAGATTTGGTCTTCGTCGATGCCCATCACCTGCGCCAAACACGCACGCATGGCCGGCACATGGGGATTGATTTTGGGTCGTTCGGCGCAGAGGGTCGCGTCGATGTTGCCAATGTGGTAGCCCTTTTCGGCCAGCAGGTCGACGACACCTTTGAGGATGATTTTGCTGTCCATGTTGAGCGTTTTGTCGCTCGTGTCGGGGAAATGAAAGCCAATATCGCGCATGTTTGCAGCCCCCAAGAGGGCGTCACTCACTGCATGCAGGAGCACGTCTGCGTCACTATGGCCCTGAAGACCCATGGAATGGTCGATCTTTATGCCCCCCAACCAAAGGTCGCGGCCCTCAACCAATTTGTGGACATCAAAGCCCATGCCTACTCGTATCATGCTTTTTCAAATTGAATGGTTCGTGAATAGCGTCGCAACTGCCGCCCTTTACCGTTTAAAAATGTCCTTGATGCCGTCCATGTCAAAGGTCAACGTGAAGCGAAGCGTCTGGTCGAGGGGGTTGCTTTTGGCCGTCGCAATGACGTAACCTGCGTCGAGTGAGAAGGCACTCATCTTGAAACCGGCCCCCACGGTGAAGTATTTTCGGTTGCCTTTCGTCTCACTTTCGTGATGATAACCGGCGCGGAGAGCGAACTTATCATTGTAGATATACTCGCCACCAAGGCTCCAACTCACCTCTTGAAGCTCTTCTTTAAAGCCTCCCGGAGCATCCCCGAAGCTCTTGAAAATACCTGCAATGCTCGAAACATCATAGTAGTCTTTCTGCAACCGCGCATCATAATCCACCTGAGATTCGTTCTCTCCCTGGATAGGACGCGTGGGAACAAGCAGCTTGTTGGCGTCGGCAGCAATAGAGAAGCGGTTATATTCATCGACAGGTATCATCAAAGAAGCACCCAGACGCATGTTTGTAGGGATGAATTCGCTATTGGTATCGCTGCCGAAATTAATCTTGCTACCAATGTTTGAGATATTCAAACCGATACCAAGTTGGCACTCTCGCTGTCCGATATTAATGTAGTTCTGATAGTAAGCGGCTATATCTGCAGCGAAAGCACTACCAGGTGTGGTCTCAGAAGAATAGTCGTAAGTGAGATCTGAGTATATCCATCTCACACCAGCAGCAATAGAA
>ERZ772957.1342-NODE-1342-length-16187-cov-4.705244_pt1 | contig 16187 bp, 12 predicted proteins | sample MGYA00580682_ERZ772957 | MGnify/ENA primary metagenome ERZ772957 (study PRJEB29015, sample SAMEA2737921) | human oral metagenome | biome: human oral; feature: human-associated habitat; material: dental | place: China | collected 2025 ...
TAATGTTTATGAAAAAATTTGCGATTATGGGATTGGGTACCTTCGGGGTACGAATGCTGGATGAGCTTATAAAAATCGGGGCTGAGGTTATAATCATTGAGCAAAATAAAGACCTTATTGAAATGTATAAATCTAAAGCTTCTTCTGCAATTGTACTTGAAGAAATAAGCGAGCTTTCAGTACGCAAAATTCTTCCCTCCAAAGTGGATACGGTAATCGTAGACTTCGGCCGCAAGGTGGAGCTTTCAGTAATCAGCACGACAATCTTAAAAAATTTAGGCATTGCAAACATTGTTGTACGAGCCCAATCTGACGAACACGGAAGACTTTTAAAAACCGTCGGAGCCACCAGAATAATTTATCCCGACAGTGAAGCGGCCAAAAGAACAACCCCTATTTTAGCCGCCGATCTCCTTCTTAAATTTATGCCTATTTCAAAAAACCTTGCCCTTGCCGAAGTCGGAGTGGAAGCAAGATATGTCGGTAAAAGCCTTGCCGAATCCAATATCCGAAAAGATATGAGCGTAAACATCATAGCCCGCCGAAAAAAAGAAAGCGAAGACTTTATCTTTATGGATGACCCTGAGTATAAATTTGAAGATGATGATGTTCTTTTAGTTGTTGCCTCTGAAGAACACATCTATAATTTTTCCGGCGGTAAGATAAGCCTAAAAAATAATTTAAAAAAAGATAATTCGTATTATGCAAAAGATAGTAAAAATGTGTATTATATTCAATTAGATCCATCACATATTTTAGATACAGATAATACTTTAAAAAATGTTGTTAAAGTTTTGAAAGGTGCAAATCCTAATACATTTGAAGTAATAAATGATTATTACAGTAAAGATGATAAAAATATATTTTATATAAGCTGGATTGTTGAAAAAGAGCCTTTGATAAAAGGAGCTGATATAAAAACATTTGAAGTATTGAATAATGATTTTTCAAAAGATAAGGATAATGTATATTTTGGAACTGATAGAGAAGAAGATTTAGATTCTAAAAGTTTTAAAATTTTGAATTTAAATAGTCAAAATAGGAATGGTTATTATTTAGAAGATAAAAATGGAATTTATTTTCTAAAAATAAATGATATCGGTAATTATTTCAATAAAGTTACTGATAAGGGTAAATTTTTGAATGATTTCTATATCAAAAATAATGATTATGTATATTGTAATGAAGATGTATTGAATGAGGCGGATCCGAATACATTTAAGGTGGTGGACGAGCATAGTTCACGGGCTGAGGATAAAAATCATAAATATGAGTATTGTAAGGTTTTGAAATAATAAAAAATAGAATTAAAATATATTGGAGAAAAATTGAAAATAAGGTATAATTTTAATGAAATATAAAAAATAAAAGAAAGTGAGTTGGTAGTCATGAAAAAAATCAGAATATTGCTATTATTTGCTCTAATTATGATTTTCAGTGCGAATTTGTTGGCGAATGACTGGGAATTTGGGTCGGAAGGTGGGCATATTGTGCCGATGAATGTGTCAAATGTTTCGATAAAGAGTGAGAGGATTCGTTTTAAATTGGAAAAATTTAAGTCGGAATATGGGACGATAGACAATGAAATGGTGGTAACTGTCAGATTTGTGTTTGATAGTCCTGAAGCTGGGGAGAGATATATTGGATTTATTACGCCTGAAGGTGGGAATGAAGCATGGGATGAAAGAGATCATTTCAAGGATTTTAAGACTTCTGTCAATGGACAAAATGTGAGTACAAAAGCGTATAGATTGACTGATTTTGCCCCAAAAGATGTAAAGCAGCTGGAAGAAGTTAAAAAATATTATAAGGAATATGATGAAGATAAGGCACGAAAAGAATATGAATATTACAAAAAGAGCTATGTTTACTACTTTAAGGCTAATTTTAAAAAAGGAGAAAATATAGTTGAGCACAGCTATCGTTATGATGGAAGTAGCGGTGTTGGAATTGTTGATTTTAACTATGTCTGGTCGACTATTTCAAAATGGAAAAATCAGAAGGTGGATGATTTTGAAGTGATTGTTGAGCCAGGAGATGCTCTTATTGCAATGCCTGTGGTAAAGACAAAAGATGGAAAAGAGATAAAATGGCAATTGGCTGGAGAAGGAAATGTTGATTATGCTTACAAAGAAAATTATGAAACAAATGAGCCATACAAAGTTCTTTATGCAAAATTAAAAAAAGGTTATTTATATTTTAAAACAAATAATTTCAAGCCTAAAGAAGAATTTGAATTGACAGAAATAAAAGGTTTGAGAGTTAATTATGTATTTCCTGATAAAACGGAAAAAGGTTTTAAATTTAAGGATGATTTGACAGATAATGCCTATTCGATAAAATATTTAGATAAAGATGAAATAAAAGATATTTCAGATGAGGAATTGAAAATAATGAGAAATTATCCTTATGCGATGGCAGGTTATGATTTTTCGGACAAAAAATTGAAAGACTATTTTTCAAAATTTTTGTGGTATGTGCCAACTGGAAAAGATGTGAAATTGGGAGAAGCTGATTATGAGTATGTTAAAGATGTGGATAAAGTTATAAATGATAGGAAGAATGGGAAGTAGATAATTTGAAGATAGAAAAAGGTTACGGAATTTTATTGTAGCCTTTTTTGTTTTGGGAAAAGATGTTATAATAAGTGTAAAATAAAAATTGGGAGATGAAATTGGATATTGAAGTTAAATTGAATGAAGGTATGAAAAAATATATTTATAAAATATGGGAAAAATTGGAAAATGAAGACAGAACAGAATATGATGTTGCACTTGAAAATTATAGGAAATACTTGTTAAAGGAAACTGTAAAAAATCCTGAGGATGTTTCAGTCGTTTGTCAGTTGGCGGGAGTTTGCTATTTGAGCAGGAAATGCGACGGTATAGAAATTTTAGAAACATTTTTGAAAAGGAATTTTGATATTTTAACAGAAGATGAAAAGTTTAGAATGTATGCTGATTTGGCTTATTTGTGTGAAGATAGGGGATGTATGGAAGAAAAGGCTATTGATTATCTTGAAAAAGCAATAAAAATTAATTCAAATAATGCAGACATTTATTACAGACTTGCAGGTATTTGTTTTCATGTTAAAATGTATCAAAAATCTCTTGAAAATATAGAAATTGCCTGCAAAATGAGTGATGAAGCGAAATATAGTTATGGATATGCACTGATTTTAATTCAAAATAAAGAATATAAAAAAGCTGAAAAAATTTTAGATAATTTGTTAATGGAAGACTCAAACAACATTAAATATCATTTTTACAGGGTTCTTTGTAAAATTTATTTAGGAAATAAAGATACTGAAAATATAGAAAAACTTTTGGAAAAAATAAAAGAGTTTGAAATGCTGGAGAAAACAGATTATGAAAAATATTTGAATTGGTTGACGTATGAAGGTTTTCACACGTTTGATGAAGATGTAATAAAAGATTTATATTATTTATGTGGTAATTATGAAAAATATTGTAAATATGCAGAGAATGTTAATTTTAATTTAGAAGCAAATTATATGGCACCGTATCTTTATTCTTTGAAACAATTGGATAAATTTGAACAAATAGATAAAATATTGAAAGAAGTAAAATCAAAAAATAATTATAAAAATCAAGGAATAAAAAAATTAAATGAACTGGAAAAATATAAATATATTTTGAATTTTGTAGAACCTGCTGTACTTCAAGGAAAAGTCAATAAAAATGAAGTTGCGTTAAGAAAATCATTACAAGGATCATCAATAAGAGGTGCAATTATTCAGTATGGTCTTGATAATGGATTTGAAAGTGAAATTGAAAAATTATTGAAAATAAAAATTTCTGAAGTTAGAAAATTTGTAAGAAAAGATAAAAATGAAATAAAAGAAGAGTTTAAATTAGCTAGTGGATTCAAAACGAAATATCCTATTGAAGCAGACAAGTATAAAAAAATAGATAAAGCAGTTAGTGTAATGAAAGAATATAAAGTGAATGAAAAAGATGAAAATGGGATAAAATTAGAAAGGGATTCGTTAGCATTATTGAATGCGACAGGAACAGAATTAAGCATAAAAATTGATGAAAAAACACGAACTACAGAAGAAAGCTTGTTATTTAGTACAGAATATACGGATTTGACTAATGTAGCAAATAAGGAAGAAGTTTTTTTTAAAGGAAATGTGGAAATTCCAAAAGGATTATTTGAAATTGGGAAAAAATATGAGTTAAAAATTGGAAAATATAAAACAAAAGGATTTGGGAAAGTAGAAATTGAGTTTAAGAAATTTACTGATGAAAATGATAAAAATATTGGAGAGAGAATTAAAGAATTGAATGATGAGATTAAAAAAGATTTTAAAGAATTCGATAAAAGAAACGATAAAGAAAAAGTTTATTTTGGAGATAAATTATTAAAAGAAGAAAAACAAAAATTGATAACATTTGATTTTCTTTCAGATATGATTTTGCCGTTTAATGAAGTTAGTAATGTTGGAAAACAAATTTTGGAATTATTTGATGAAAATTTTGGAGAAAAATTAACTTTAAATAATAGAAGAACTTTTGTGAATGTAGAGAAATTGAGAGGATATAATATCATAAACAATTCAAGAAAAATGGATGAAATAGTTATAACTCAAGGAAGTGTAATTTCTTATTGTGTTGATAATGAAAATTTAGAGGGAATTTTGGGATATTTAGAAAAAATAGAGGAAAATGGAATTGGACTTAGAAGAAATGAAGGCTTTGGAAGAGTTAGAATTTGTAGTGAAAGAAAATGTGAAAAAAAGGAAATTTAATGTAGGAGAAAATTATGTACAACTTTATACCTGAAAGAAAGAATAAAATAGCAAAAAATGAAAGTTTAGAGAAGAATTTAAGTGTAGAAGAATTATTTTTAAAAGATATTGATGAAGAATTTGTGGATAATTTAGAAAAAGAGAAAACACTGAAAAAATTTTTAGAAAATAATAAATTTAAAGAAATAATTTCTGATATAGAAACAGAAGAAAAAGAAATGTTAAATCTGACTCAGTTTAAAAGATTTTATGATTTTATAAAAGAAAAAAAATTTGATTTTTTCGATGAAAAAAAAGCAATAGATTTTATTGAGAAACAAAGAGAGAGAAAAATTGCAACGAAATTTTATGAGTTTGTAAGAGAAGAGTTTATTGAAAAACCTTTAAAAACAAAAGAAAAAGAATTAACTGATGAATTTAGAATATCAGAATCCAAAAAAAATAAACAAAATTTCCAAGTATTAGAAAAATATTTGTTATATATTTTTGGGAAAAAAAGAATGGAAAAAGAATTAGATAAAGTAAAGAAAACGGAGGTAGAATAATGGATTTTTCAACATTTAAAAATAAATATATCTTAACAGGGAAAATAGTTGTTTTGAATGCTCTACATATAGGAAGTGGAAGAGAAAAAGATGATAGAGATACACCTTTTATATCATTAGATGATGATAAAAATTTTTATATTCCTGGATCAACTTTTAGAGGATATTTAAGCACAAAATTAGAAAGATTTTTAGATAGTGGGAATGGATTTAAAATAAAAAATAATGGCGAAGAATTAAATGAAGCTGATGTAAAATTGATATTTGGGTATACTAATTTGGATAAATTAGAAACTAAAATTAATGATAAGGATAATGAAGAAGATAGAAAATTAAAAGAAAATAATAGAAAAATTCAAGATAGAATAATAAGAAAATTAAATGCAAAAAATTTAGATGAAGTAAAATCTTTGGCTGGAAGAATACATGTATCAGACATGCCTGTATTAAAAGATGTCAAATATGTAACAAGAGATGGAATAAAAATTAATAGAAATACTAAAAACTATGAAATACTCATGCAATGGTCAAAGGTATTTTTACTAAACAAATCTTTTACAACTTTTTCTGGAAATAATAATTCTAGAGCATTGTTATTTTCAATGGAAAAAGTGTATGAAAGTTATGTGGCTAAACATTTGAAAAAAATATTAGGAGAAGATGGTTGGGATGTATCAAGTCAAGATAGAAGTTACTATTTATTTACTGAACCAAGACTACAATTTGCTTTAAGACCTGATATTGTTTGCAAGCGTGGAGAACGAACTATTATTATGGATACCAAATGGAAGAAACTCGTTAATAACGAACGTATTAATTACGGTATTTCTCAAAGTGATATGTATCAAATGTATGCTTATTCAAAAAAATATAAAGCGAAAAGTGGAGCAAAAAAATATATTAATGAATTTGCTACAAAAGACGAATTAGAGGAACTATTAAAAAATATTCAAGAAATTTTAAAAAAACTGTAAAAAATGCTTGACTTAACGTCAGAATTATAGTATAATTACATCAGATAGTTGATATAACTTAATTATTCAACAAAAATATGTTAAAATATATTAGTATTTTAATAAATTTTTGTTGGAGGTATCATTTTGAAAGATGATAATTTGAGATATTTACCACATACTTTAAATACAAGATTTTATGCTTGTAGAACATATAGAAGTGGTAATAGTATTGAATATGTTTGTAGGAAGTATAAAATTTCATCAAGTTCACTTATGAGATGGAATAAGAGGTTTGATGGAACAAAAGAAAGTTTAAAAGATAAATCTCATACTCCTAAAACAAAAAATCAAAATTGTCATACTGAAGAAGAAATAGAAAACATAAAAAACTATTTAAGAAGAAATCCTAATATATCTATACTTGAATTATATTTTAAGTTAAAAGATAAAAAAGGATATTCAAGACATATAAGTTCTTTATATAGAATTATAAAGAAATTAAATCTTAGAAAAGTCAAAAAAGATAAGAAGACGTTAAAAAGTAAATATATTTCTAAAAAATATCATACACCAGAAAAAATCGGAGAAAAATGGCAACTTGATGTCAAATATGTTCCTAAAAGCTGTTATGTAGGATATTTACCAGATAAATTTTATCAATATACAGTTATTGATGAAGCTACAAGAGAAAGGTATATTTTTGCTTTTAAAGAACAGTCGTCTTATAGTACAGTTAAATTTATTGAAATGGCAATAAAACATTTTGGTTATAAACCGAAAGAAATTCAAACTGACAATGGTTTTGAATTTACATATTTTAGGGATACTGAAAGGATTCATCCTTTTGATAAATTTTGTATTCTAAATGGAATAAAACACAAATTAATTAGACCTAGAACACCTAGACACAACGGTAAAGTTGAAAGAAGTCACAGAAATGATAATGAACGATTTTATAAAGATTTAAAATTCTTTTCATTAGAAGATTTAAATTATCAAATGAAAAGATACCTTTATCGTTCAAACAGAATACCAATGCGACCTTTAGATTTTCTAACTCCAATTCAAAAACGAAAAGAGTTAGAAAATTTAAAGATGTTTGCTTAAAATATATATCTAAATAACTACAGAAAACAAATTAAAAATGTCTTTGTTTTTTGTACAATTCTAAAAATTATATTAAAGTATTTTAACTTTTTTCTAACGAAAATACTTGAATAACAATTCTAAATTGAAATTGAATTATCAATTCAATGTTTTTTAACAATCTATTATTCACATCCCCTGAACCTCAACATTTTAATCATTTTACTGTCCGATTTTAAATTGACATTGGAGTAAAAATGTTGTAAAATAATTGTGAATACAAGTTTTTAAAAAATATTTTTCTGTACTCGCAATTTTTTTATGTTATTAATTTTGTTTATACAGAGATTTTAAAAATTGTGATATTAAAAAGAGGTGAATGAGGTGAGTGTGAACACTTTTAAAGGTGGAAAGCATATCCATGACTTTAAAGAGTTGACTAATTCGAAACCTATTAATTTTGGTTTTGTACCAAAGATAGTAACTATACCTCTATCACAACACTCAGGGGCACCCGCTACTTGTTTGGTTAGCAAAAATGATTTAGTAAAAGTTGGACAGAAAATTGGTGAAGCATCAGCTTTTATTTCTGCAAATGTACATTCAAGTGTTAGTGGGAAAGTTAAATCTATTGATGAGATTATGACTGCGACAGGTGTTGTGTGTCAAGGAGTAACTATCGAAAATGACGGTTTGGATGAATTGGGATATGAAGAAAAGAATTTAACTATTGATGAAGTAAGCGCAACAGACATAATAGACGCCATAAAAGAAGCCGGAATTGTCGGACTTGGAGGCGCAGGATTTCCTACTCATGTTAAGTTGACAGCTAGAGAAGGGCAAATTACAGACTACATAATAATAAACTGCGCTGAATGTGAGCCATATTTAACAAGTGATCAACTTATGATGGAATTATATCCTGAAAAAGTTGTTATGGGACTTTTACTTGCAATGAAGGCAATGGGAGCTAAAAAAGGTATTTTAGGTATTGAAGATAATAAACCGCTTGCTATTGATAAATTGAAAGAAGCGTCAAAGTCTTATCCTGAGGTAACTGTAAGTGTTGTAAAGACTAAATATCCTCAAGGAGATCAAAAAAGACTTATCCAAGCTACAACGGGAATAGTTGTACCTTCAGGAGCTTCTACTTCTGCAGTTGGTATAAGAGTAGTAAATGCCAATACTGCCATTGCAATTAATGATGCTGTCTTACATGGGAAACCTCTATATGAAAAATTGGTTACTATGACAGGACATGCACTAAAAGAACCACAAAATGTTATGGTTAGAGTAGGGTCAAAAGTTTCTGATATTGTAGAATTTATTGGAGGATATTCAAGTGAACCGGGAAAAATCATTTCCGGCGGTCCGATGATGGGTGAAACACAATATACTCCTAATGTTACTACAGGAAAGGCTATGGGTGGACTACTTTTTATGACTCAGGAAGAAAGCGCACCTAAAGCTGTAAGTCCTTGCATAAGATGTGGTAGATGTGTTGATATTTGTCCTGTGTACTTACAGCCTTTGTATTTACAGCTATATACATTGAAAAATCGAGTTGGAGAGGCGGAAAAATTACATTTAATGGATTGTATTGAATGTGGTTCTTGCTCATATATTTGTCCGTCAAACAGACCTTTAGTTGAAACTATCAGACTCGGGAAAGCTGAAGTTAGAAAACAAGGCAAAGGAAAGAGAGAATAAGGAGGGTACTATGGACGAAAAAGATTTAAAAGTTGAAGTCCCTTCTGAATTGGAAAAGGGAACAGATATAGATATAAAAGAAAATGAAGTTGTGTCTGAAAATATTGAAGAAGTAAAAGAGGTTGCAACTGAAAATGTTGAAGAAACTTCTACTTCAGAAGAAATAAAAAAAGAAAGACCTGCAAGAGAAAGACGTGAAAGAACTCCTAGAGAAGCTAGAGAAAGGTCAGAAAGACCTGTAAGGGAGAGAAGCTCAAGAGTTGCATCTGATGAGGTATCAACAAGTTCTGAAACAGTAGAAAATTCAGAATCAGGAGAAGAAGTAAAATCAGAAAGACCTGTAAGAGAAAGAAGAGAAAGAACTCCAAGAGAACCTAGAGAGAGGACAGAACGTCCTGCGAGGGAAAGAAGATCAAGAATTGCATCTGATGAGGTATCAACAAGTTCTGAAATAGTAGAAAATTCAGAATCAGGAGAAGAAGTAAAATCAGAAAGACCTGTTAGAGAAAGACGTGAAAGAGCTCCTAGAGAACCTAGAGAGAGATCAGAGCGTCCTGCAAGAGAAAGAAGAGAGAGATCAACTGAAACTGGTGATGCTTCAGAAGGAAGACCTACAAGAGAAAGAAGAGAAAGACCTGCAAGAGGTGGACGTAACGAAGAACCTCAAATGAAGTTATTTGTAGGATCGTCTCCTCATATAAGAAGTGAGGCAACGGTAAGTACTGTTATGAGAGATGTTGTTATAGCTTTGATACCAACTTTGCTTGCCGGAATTTATTTCTTTGGTTTTAGAGCATTATTAGTTACATTGGTATCAGTAATTTTTGCGGTGGGGTCAGAATACATTTACGAAAAATTGACACATAGACCAATTACTATAAAAGATTATTCAGCGGTAATTACCGGAATGCTTTTAGCTTTCAATGTACCGGTTACTATTCCTTATTGGATGGTTGCACTTGGAAGTATGTTTGCCATTATAATTGTTAAACAATTATATGGTGGACTTGGAATGAACTTTATGAACCCTGCACTTGCTGCAAGAGCTGCATTAATGGCGTCATTCCCAACAGCAATGGCAAATTATGTTGCACCTAACTCAGGAATTTCAAATTTAATAAATTCCTCAACTTATTCTTCACTAGATGCTACAACTTTTGCTACACCTTTATCAAAAGGAACTCAAGTAAATTTTCTTGAAGCATTTATAGGTGTAAGAGGAGGCTGTATCGGCGAAGTTTCAACTATATGTTTATTAATCGGAGCCGGATATTTATTGTATAGAGGAGTTATTCAACTTAGAATTCCACTTGTATTTATATCCACAACTGCGGTTGTTTTAGCTCTTACAGGAACTCCTATAGCAAAATTGCCGATTCAACTTTTAATGGGTGGACTTATATTAGGGGCGTTCTTTATGGCTACTGATTATGTATCAGCTCCTGTTAATAGAAAGGCTCAAATATTTTTTGCTATTGGTTGCGGTATCATCACAGCACTTATAAGAAATTTCGGAAATTTGCCAGAAGGTGTAAGTTATTCAATTCTATTTATGAACATACTAACACCACTTTTGGAAAAATATTGTGTCCCTAAAGTTTTTGGAGAAGGGAGAGTTAAAAAGTAATGAAAGAAACTATTAAATTGACAGTCAGATTGTTTTTAATTACTGCAATTGCAGGTTTCGTTCTTGCATTTGCAAATAGTTTTACTTCTCCGGTTATTAAAGCAAGAGAAAAGGCTCAATATGAGGCAGCTTTAAAAGAGGTTTTTGCTGATGCAGATAAGTTTGAGACTGTTGAGGAAGGAAAACTTAATACAATAAAAACAAAGATAAAAAATATAGAAAAAATAGAAGTTGCAAAGAAATCAGATAAAACTGTAGGCTATGTTTTTAAAACATTAGGAAAAAATGGTTATGGTGGAGATATTTCAATGCTTATGGCTGTAAATATTGAAAATAAAACTATAGTCGGCTTCAAAGTTTTAAAACATAGCGAAACACCCGGACTTGGAAGTAGAGTAACAACTGATGAATATGCAAAAAGTGTTGTCGGAAATAAGGTCACTGAACATCTAGTTAAAAATTTACATCCGGATGCAGATAATGATATTCAAGCGATAACAGGAACAACAATAAGTGTCAATGCGGTTTTAAACGGATTAAATGCCGCAATAGACGCATTACAAGAACTTGAAAAGTAGGAGGGATAATATGAAATTAAAAAAGATTTTCTTTGACGGTATATTTTCAAATAACCCTGTACTTGTTCAACTTGTTGGGATGTGTTCCGTATTAGCTGTAACAACAAGCGTTGTAAATGCAATAGGTATGGGTTCATCAGTAATATTTGTAGTAACTTGTTCAAACATTGTAATTTCGAGCCTTAGAAAATTTATTCCGGATAAAGTGAGAATACCCGCTTATGTAGTAATTATAGCTACATTCGTAACATTGGTACAAATGTTTTTATCAGCTTACATACCTGCATTATATGATAGTTTGGGACTTTTTATACCACTTATAGTAGTAAACTGTTTAATCTTAGCAAGAGCGGAGTCATTTGCATCAAAAAATACAGTTTTTTCATCAATGATAGATGGAATTGGACAAGGAATTGGTTTCACTTGTGCATTGATTGTACTAGCAAGTGTTCGTGAGATTTTGGGTAATGGAACTTGGTTAGGATTTCCAATTCTTGGAAAAAGTTATGTAAGTATAGGTGTTATTACACAAGCCCCGGGAGCATTTATTATTCTGGGACTTTTGGTAGCAGGATTTAATATGTTAAGTAGAAAAGTTAATGCTAAAAAAGAAGGAGGTAACTAATGGGTACAATATTAAAAATTTTAGTTGCATCAATTTTAGTAAATAACTATGTTTTGGGACAATTCTTGGGAATTTGTCCATTGATTGGTGTATCAAATAAAGTTGAAACTGCATTCGGTATGGGTATGGCGGTTACATTCGTAATTACAATTTCAAGTGCTGTAACTTGGATAATCCAAAAGACATTATTGGATACTTTAGGACTTGAATATTTACAGACAATTGTGTTTATACTTGTAATAGCGACTTTAGTACAATTTGTCGAAATGGTACTTAAAAAGATGAGTCCAAATCTCTATAATGCTTTGGGAGTTTTCTTACCACTTATAACAACAAACTGTGTAGTTTTAGGGGTTGCAATTACAAATATACAAAAAGAATATAATTTGTTAGAAACAATATTTAATGGTTTAGGAGCATCTCTTGGTTTTTTATTAGCCATTGTTTGCTTGGCTTCTATAAGAGAAAAATTGGAAGTAACAGAAGTTCCTAAAAATCTTGAAGGAGTTCCTCTTACATTAATTACCATTGGACTTATGTCTTTAGCATTTTATGGATTTGCGGGATTAGTATAGAGGTGAGATTATGAGTGATATAATGATACCGGTTTTGTTACTTAGTATTTTAGGTATTTTATTTGCATTGATACTTGGATTTGCATCAAAAGTATTTTTTGTAAAAGTAGATGAAAAAGTTATACAAGTCAGAAATGAATTACCTGGAGCAAACTGTGGTGCTTGTGGATTTCCGGGTTGTGATGGTCTTGCAAAAGCCATTGCAGAAGGAACTGCAGGAATAAATGCTTGTCCTGTTGGTGGAGCTGACTTAGTTGCAAGGCTTGCAAAACTTTTAGGAACTGAAGCTGGCGAAGTTCAAAGAATGGTAGCTTGTGTAATGTGTCAAGGAGATAAAGATTTTGCAAAAGAAAAATACATATATACCGGCATTAGAGATTGTAGAGTAAACAACTCAATGCAGGGAGGAAGTAAGACTTGTGCTTATGGATGTTTAGGATGTGGTACTTGTCAAGATGTTTGTGGGTTCAATGCAATAGATATGATAAACGGACTTGCAGTTGTAAATAAAGAAAATTGTACAGCTTGTAATAAATGCATAGAAATCTGTCCAAAGAACTTAATTGATTTAGTTCCTTATGAACAAACAGTTATGGTAAAATGTAAGAGCTTTGCAGCCGGAAATGTTGTTAAAAATGCTTGTAAAGTTGGATGTATCGGTTGTAAAATGTGTGCAAGAGTATATCCTGAAGCATTTGTTATCGAAAACAATTTGGCTGTTCTAAATTATAAACATGGTTTAGATGAAGACTTACTTTTACAAGCTGCGGATAAGTGTCCTACAAATGCAATTCATCCGGGACTATTAAAGAAAATGGCTGAAAAAGTGAATGAAGTAGCATAGATTAAGAGCGGAGATATAACCGCTCTTTTTCATGTGTGGGTATTTGTTTTAATTTTTTATAAAAAAACTTGACTTGAAAACATTTACATATTATAATATCCTTAAGGTATTAATTTATCTATTTTACAATATGTTAGGGGGAATCAAATATGAAATCATATTCGACAGAAAAGATTAGAAATCTTGCATTAGTTGGACACAGTGCCAGTGGTAAGACTTCAGTTTGTGAGGCTTTACTTTATAAAACAGGCAATTTAAAAAGACTTGGCAAGGTTGAGGACGGAAATACCGTAACTGATTTTGATAAAGAAGAAATTTCAAGAGGAGTTTCTATTTCAACTGCAATTGCGCCGGTTGAATGGAGAGACTTTAAAATAAATTTAATTGACACTCCGGGATATTTTGATTTTAGTGGAGAAGTTTATAGTTCTCTTAGAGCATCAGAAGCGGCTTTGGTTGTTTTGGATGCACAAAACGGTATAGAAGTAGGGGCTGAAAAGGTCTTAAAATATACTGAAAATATTGAATTACCAAGAATTATTTTTGTAAATAAAATGGATAAAGAAAATGTAAACTTCGCAAAAGTAGTTAGTGATTTACACATAGCTTTTGGTAAAAAAGTTATTCCATTTACACTTGCATTAGGCGAAGGCGAAAATTTCAAAGGTATTATTGACGTTTTAAATAAAAAAGCTTATGAATATGATGGATTTGAAAGAAAAGAAGTTGAAATTCCTGAAATAAGAATTGAAGAAGTAAATCATGTTTATGATACAATAGTGGAAGTTGTTGCAGAAACAGATGATGAACTTATGGAAAAGTTTTTTGATGGAGAAGAATTTAGCCATGAAGAATTTATGAAAGGGGTAACAAGTGCGTTGTTGAGCGGTTCAGCTGTTCCTTTAATTTGCGGTTCAGCTACAACAGGAGTCGGAATTGATATGTTGCTTGATATTATTACAGACTATATGCCTGCTCCAAATGACGAAAGAGCAAAAAGAGGTTTTAGAAATGAAGATGATAATGTTAGAAAAATTTCTGTAAATGAACCTTTTTCAGCAGTTGTTTTTAAAACTATTGTTGACCCATTTATTGGAAGAATTTCTATTTTTAAAGTTATGAGTGGAAAAATCACTAAAGATACAGAAATTTTTAATTCAACTAAAGATGAGGTAGATAAAGCGGCAGGACTTTTCTTCTTAAGAGGAAAAACTCAAATAGAAACATCTGAGATAGTTGCAGGAGATATTGGCGCCGTTTCAAAACTTACTTTGACTGAAACAGGAGATACAATTTGCGATAAGCAAAACAAAACTCTTTATAAGAAGATTAAGTATCCGAAACCAAATCTTTATTTTGCAATAGAACCTAAATCTAAAAATGACGAGGATAAGATTTCACAAGCTCTTCATAAGTTACATGAAGAAGATCCTAGCTTCGTGTCTGAAAGAAATTCAGAAACTAAGCAACATTTGATAGGTGGACAAGGAAATGTTCAACTTCAGATAGTTTTGGACAAACTTAAAAATGTTTATGGCGTGGAAACAAATATTGTTCCTTTAAGAATTGCCTATAGAGAAACTATTAAAGGAAAATCAGATGTTCAAGGAAAACATAAAAAACAATCAGGTGGGGCAGGTCAATATGGAGATGTATTTATGAGATTTGAGCCTACGGCAGAAGAGTTTGAATTTGCAGAAGAAGTTTTTGGAGGAGCCGTTCCTAGAAATTATTTCCCTGCTGTTGAAAAAGGTATCAGAGATAGTCTTGAAAAAGGAATTTTAGCGGGATATCCTGTTGTAAATGTTAAGGCAACTCTTTATGATGGTTCATATCACCCTGTAGATTCAAACGAAATGGCATTTAAAATAGCCGCTTCTCTTGCATTTAAAAAAGGAATGGAACAAGCACATCCCGTTTTACTTGAACCTATAATGAAAGTGGAAGTAAAAATACCTGAAAGTTATATGGGAGATGTAATGGGCGACTTAAATAAGAGAAGAGGAAAAGTCTTAGGTATGGAAATGCTTGAAGATGGAACTCAACTTGTTATTGGAGAAGCACCACATTCTGAACTTTTTGAATATGCTATAGATTTAAGGTCAATGACTCAAGCAAGAGGAGATTTTACTATGGAATTTGATAGATATGAAGAAGTCCCTGCAAATATTGCTGAAAAGATTATTGAAGAGTCAAAAACAGAAAAATAGACAATTATAAATTATCCCGTCCTTCCACGACATAAAATATTCAGTAAGGGCGGGGTTTTTATTGTGAAACAACAAGGTTCCCGGGAACCCACCCGATGCGAAGCATCGTGGAAGGGTGGGGTTATTATTTAAAAAATTAATATTTTACATAATTGATAAACAATGGAGAGAGTATATGAGAAATGAAAGATTACCTGCAGAGGAGAGGAAATGGCAGATAAGATATTGTGCGAAAGATGTTTTTCTTCGTAAGGGATTTCATAATACAACTATGGAGGATGTTATTTCAGAGAGTGGTTTGAGCAAAGGTGGAGTTTATAGATATTATAAAAGTACTACTGATATGCTCTATGATTTAATGGAAGATGGTTGTATATATAGATATAATATAGTAGATAATTTTTTGACAGCTAATAAAAATTTAGATAAATATGATATTGTATCTGAAATGATTGTGGATAAAATTTTGGATGATAATGAGCTTTCTAAAGTTTATGCTATGTTTCTTCAAGAAAAGCAATACGATGAAAATTTAGAAAAACTATTCTTGAAATTGAAGGAAGAAACTTTTTTCGATTTAAATAAACTTTATAAAAAATTTGGTTTTTCTTTTGATTTTAATGAATATAATTTTATAACAGATTTTATGAACAGTTT
>ERZ772957.1343-NODE-1343-length-16169-cov-5.499814_pt1 | contig 16169 bp, 8 predicted proteins | sample MGYA00580682_ERZ772957 | MGnify/ENA primary metagenome ERZ772957 (study PRJEB29015, sample SAMEA2737921) | human oral metagenome | biome: human oral; feature: human-associated habitat; material: dental | place: China | collected 2025 ...
TTTTAGTTCTCTTAGCATAAGTTTTCTCCCCATTTAAGTTTTTCTCTTAAAACATCATAATAATTTCTTGCTTCTGGAATAACAATCTTTAAACTTTCTGTTGAATAACATATTTCAACTTTATCTTCAACTTTTATTTTATGATGAGTATGCCCATCTATATTTATAAAACCAACTTCACTTGGCTTTGAAATGATTAAAACTATTTTAACATCACCTGATAAGATTATAGGTCTTGTATTCAAATTATGAGGTGCTATTGGTGTTATTAAAAATAGTTTTAATTCTGGAGTTATGATAGGTCCACCAGCAGATAGAGAATAAGCTGTTGAACCTGTTGGCGTTGCAATAATTACTCCATCTCCTTTAAATTTCCCTAAAAATTTATCATCTATATAAATTTCAGAAGCTACTATATTCCTTTTTATAGTATCTCTTGTTAAAAATACCTCATTTAAAGCCTTATATCTCTTTTTTCCTATACTGACAGTTAAAAAATGCCTTTCTTCAATATTAATTTTATCTTTTAAAATACTTTCAAATATTTCCTTGTATCTATCTTTTCTAATTTCTGTAAGGTAACCTAAAGTCCCAGAATTAATGGCAATTATTTTAACTTCTTTATTTTTTATATTTTTAAAACTTCTAAGTAGAGTTCCATCTCCACCTATTACCACTATATATTCAGCTTGTGATAAATTTTTATCATCTAAAATCTCAAATTTTTTTTTAGCTTTTAAATATTTTAAAAGTTCCTTATAGATTTTTATAGCATCTTCTTTATCTTTATTATAAATAATATTTAACTTTATCATTTCCCTATTCCTTAAAATTTAAAATGTTGGTATTGGGTCAATAGGTCTTAAATTTGCTCTTAATTCATAGTATAGATTAGGTTCTTTATCACTGGATAATCCTAGTACTCCTATTGTTTGTCCTGCACTTACTCTTGAATTTAAACCTATCTTTATAGCAAGTAAATTTCCATATACTCCTATTATTCCTCCACCATAGTCTATCATAACAACTTTACCTAAACCTTGGAATTTATCAGCATAGATAACAGTCCCTGCCTTAGATGCAACTACTGGATTTCCTAACTTTCCTTTTATTTCTATACCATTACTTTCAACAACTCCTGCTTTTTTTTGTCCAAAATAAACAACAATTTGTCCATTCAATGGCTTAATTGTTTTTCCTATTCTCTTATATGCTTCTGGATTACTTATCTTTGGCATATCTACAGTGGTTGTAGTAACCTTAGTTCCACCTCTACTGCTCTTACCTTTTCCTTTATCTTTATTTTTAGCAGCTTTTCTAGCATTTTCTTTTATGATTCTTTCAATCTCTTTTGTCTGTTTGTAGTTTGAATCGGTCTTTATTTTTTCTTCGACTTTTTCAACGGCGTGCATTATTGAAGAATGGTCTCTTCCTCCGAATTCATTTCCTAAATCAGTGTAAGTGTATTCTGTAAGCTGATGACATATGTAAAGTGCAATATGTCTGGGATTTACGAATTTTTGCTGCCTTTTACTGCTTTTCATTTCTTCAACAGTGATGTTAAAATTCAAAGCAACGATTTTCATTATATTCTGTACGGAAATATTTCCCGTTCTTGGATTTGAATAAAAATCTTGCAGCTGTTCCTGCGCAATTTCCAATGTTATTTTCGAATCAAAAAATTCCGCATATCCGGTTATTTTTGCTAATGCGGATTCCAAATCTCTTATGTTTGTTTCGATTATTTTTGCTATGTAATCTATTACTTCTTCCGGCAAAGTTTTTCTTTCGGATTCAAGTTTTTTGTAGATTATTGCTTTGCGAGTTTCGTAAGAAGGAAAATCCAAATTAAGACAGATTCCGGAACCCAACCGGCTTACAAGACGTTCCGCCATTTGTTCTATTTCTTTCAAAGGTCTATCGCAGGTAAATACCATTTGAGATTTTTTTTCTTTCAGTGCTTCGAATGTGTAAAAAAGTTCGTTCTGAATTCCGGATTTGTTTTGCAAAAAATGTATATCGTCCAACAAAAGAACATCCAGCTTTCTATATTTTGATTTAAAAGAATCTTGAGTCTTATTTAAAATCGACTGCGTGAATTCGTTCAAAAACGATTCCGATTGTATGTAGCATATTTTTTTTTCAGGAAAAAGTTCATGAACTTTATTTCCGATTGCTTTCATAAGATGGGTTTTTCCTAATCCGACTCCTCCGTAAAAAAGAACGGGATTTTTTTTAATTCCGGGATTTTGGGACACGGAAAGAGCTACATTGTAAGCGAATTTACTTTCGCTTCCGTCTCCGGCTATAAAATTTTCAAATGTAAGTTTTTCGTCAAAAAAATAATTTTTTGCCTGAGAAGGAACTGTAATTTTTTCCTGAGACGATGATGTTCTTTTCTCTTCAATATGGTTTTCATTATTTTCGTCGGGAGATTTATCGATGACCACACTTTCTATTTCTATGTTTTGTGCCGTGATTTTCTTTAAATAATTTTTTAAAGTGTCCACATATCCTTTTGAAATCATGGACTGCCACATGAATGTCGATGGAACGGAAACTTTTATTGTAAAATCATCGTCTTCGATATATTCCATGTTGAACCAAAGATTAAATTCATTTTCTCTTTTTTCTTTCTTGTAGTTGTCTTCTATTTGGGAAATAGCCAAATCCCAAAATTCTTTTAGATTATTTTTACCCATATGGCTATGATTATAGTCTGCCTTTACCTTTTTTTTCAATTATTCTATACTCGCTTGTATATTTTTGTTCTTATATAAAGCATTTTATTTTCTAAGAAAAAATAACGTTATAAATCAAAAAAATATAAAAATAAGGAAAGAATTATGACTTCTGACTACGGTGCAAGTAATATTCAGGTTTTAAAAGGTCTTGAAGCCGTTCGAAAGCGTCCCGGAATGTATATCGGTTCTACAGGGCCGAGGGGGCTTCATCATCTTGTTTATGAAACTGTTGATAATTCCATAGACGAGGCGATGGCAGGATTTTGCGACCACATAATCGTTGCTTTGGAAAAAGATGATATAGTCCGAATTGAAGATAACGGCCGCGGAATTCCGGTTGATATTCATCCTACAGAAAAAATAAGCGCATTGGAACTTGTTCTTACTCGGCTTCATGCAGGCGGAAAATTCGACAAGGGTTCTTACAAAGTTTCGGGCGGTCTTCACGGAGTCGGAGTTTCTTGTGTAAACGCTCTTTCCGATTGGATGGAAGCTACCGTAAAACGGGATGGTCATGTTTATCGCCAAACCTATTCAAGAGGAATTCCAAAATCCAAAGTTGAAATAATAAAAGACACTGATGAGCATGGAACTACAATTCGATGGAAACCGGATTCTACTATTTTTACTGAAACCACAGTCCATGATTATGATGTTCTGAAAAAGCGTCTAAAAGAACTTGCGTTTTTGAACAGCGGAATAACGATTGTGTTCCGTGATGAAAGGCTTGAAACTCCAAAAGAAGAAATTCTCAAATTTGAAGGTGGAATTACTCAATATGTCAAAGAAATGAATCAGGCAAAGCGGAGTAAATTTTATCTTCCTGCAGAACCGGTTTTCATAAGCGGCGAAAAAGATGATGTTATAACCGAACTCGCTTTTCAATATAACGATGGATTTGATGAGAACATAAATACTTATGTAAATGACATAAATACTCGAGACGGAGGAACTCATCTTGAAGGATTTAAATCCGCTCTTACATTCGTTTTAAATAAATTTCTTGATTCGAATGAAAAACTAAAGAAGCGCATCGATAAAGATGAAAAACTTACCGGCGACGATGTTCGGGCGGGAATTGTAGTTGTTCTTTCCATGAAAGTTCCTGAGCCGGAATTTGAAGGACAGACAAAAGAAAAGTTAGGAAATACTGAAGTCCGCACGATTGTCGATTCGCTTGTAAAAGAAAAACTCACGATATTTCTTGAACAGAATCCAAAGGTTCTGGAATCCATATTGGAAAAAGCGATTGCAGAAGCATCCGCCCGAATTGCCGCTCGAAAGGCAAAAGATGCAAGCCGAAAGAAAACCATGTCCGACGGATTCGGGCTTCCCGAAAAACTTTCGGATTGTTCTTTAAAAGATCCGGCTCAATGTGAGGTCTACATTGTTGAGGGAGATTCGGCAGGCGGTTCTGCAAAAAAGGGCAGAGACCCGAAAACTCAGGCAATTCTTCCGCTTTGGGGAAAAATGTTGAATGTTGAAAAAGTTCGTCCAGAAAAGGTAATGAACAATGACAAACTTGAACCAGTGATAGCATCTTTGGGAACCGGTTTTGGTCGGGATTTTAATATATCAAAACTTCGCTACCACAAAATAATAATAATGGCGGATGCCGATGTTGACGGTTCCCATATAAGAACGTTGTTGCTTACGTTTTTTTTCAGATATATGCCGCAACTTATCGAGAACGGATATGTGTATCTTGCAATGCCGCCGCTGTTTAAAGTCCAGGTGGGGAAAAAAGAGCCAATATATTGCTATTCCGAACAGGAACGTGATGACGCCTTGAATTCTTTGGGAAGCGACAGAGCAAAAGCGGATGTACAGCGTTATAAAGGTCTTGGTGAGATGGATGGAAAACAGCTTTGGGAAACAACGATGGATCCTGCTCACAGGTATATGCGTGTTGTAACAATTCCGGATGCGATTGCGGCGGACAATATATTCAGTGTTTGTATGGGCGAAGATGTTGAGCCTAGACGACAATTTATAGAATCAAATTCAAGTTATGCGAACTTGGATATTTAATTTTAGGAAAAAATAATGTCAGAAGAAACAAGAACTCCCGAAGGTGGAACTTTAATAAAAATTCCTATCGAAGATGAAGTAAAAAAGGCATATATCGATTATTCGATGTCGGTAATTGTCCAGCGAGCTCTTCCTGATGTTCGGGACGGATTAAAACCCGTTCACCGAAGAATAATGTATGCCATGGATAGTCTTCATCTTTCCAGCGGAGGAAAGACGAAAAAATGCGCTACGATAGTAGGTGAAGTGCTTGGTCATTATCATCCACATGGGGACGCTTCCGTTTACGATGCGCTTGTCCGCCTTGGTCAGGATTTTGCACAAAGATATACGACCGTAACTCCGCAAGGAAACTTCGGTACTATAGCAGGAGACCCCGCCGCTGCCTATCGATACACCGAAGCCAAGATGTCTAAAATCACGGAAGAAATGGTTTCTGACATTTCAAAAAATACCGTTGACATGGTTGCCAATTTTGACGATACCACAAAAGAACCTTCCGTTTTGCCGGGAGCATTTCCGTTCCTTCTTTGCAACGGAACGACAGGAATTGCCGTCGGTATGGCAACGAATATGCCTACACACAATCTTAGAGAAGTTGCGTCTGCCATCTGCGCCTATATCGACAATACTGATATTTCGATAGATGACTTGATGAAGCATATAAAAGGACCGGATTTTCCTACGGGCGGAATAATTTATGGTCGGGAAGGAATAAAAAAAGCGTATAAAACCGGGCGAGGAAAAATAACGATTCGCTCAAAATTTTCGATTGAAACCGATAAACGTGGAAGAGAATCTATAATCTTTACGGAAGTTCCGTATGGAATAAACACGACAAATATCATTCGTAGAATCAAAGAGCTTGTTCGTGACAAACAGATTGAGGGAATCGTTGGCGCAAACGACGAATCATCCGACAGGACGGGAATGCGTCTTGTTGTTGATTTGAAGAAGGGTGCGATTACAAAACTTGTTTTGAACCAACTTTTTGCCAAAACGGATTTGCAGTCAAATTTTGGCGTCATAAATCTTGCTCTTGTCCCAAAAGAAAAAGAAGGAAGTCCAAGGTATGAGGAAAAAGACTATCTTACACTTCCGCAGACTTATCTAAAACCGGAAGTTCTTACCTTAAAACAATTAATAAGTCATTTTGTCAGCCACAGGGACGAAGTGATAACCCGGCGGACAATTTATGATTTGAAAGTCGCCAAGCACAAGATGCATATCCTTGAGGCGTTGATAATTGCGATAAACAACATAGATGAGGTCATCAAAATCATAAAAGAAAGCCGCGATACAGAGGCGGCAAAACTTTCTCTTGAAAAACGCTTTGATTTTGATGATGAGCAGGCTCAGGCAATCGTTGATATGCAGCTCAAACGGCTTACGCATCTTCTGATTGAAGATTTGCAGAATCAAATAAAAGAACTTCAGGCTCTGATAGATTTCCTCCAGGGGCTTCTTGACGATCACGGAAAGATTTTAAAGACAATAAAGGACGAAACAATCGCCATTGCAGAAAAATACGGCGATGAGCGCAGAACTGATATTATTGCGGACGAAGTTGAAGAAATCAATGTAGAAGACATGATAAAAGAAGAAGATATGGTGGTCATGATTTCCAAACTGGGCTACATGAAGCGGGTTTCTGTCACTCAGTACAAAAAACAGGGACGCGGCGGAACCGGAAGCAACGGAACGTCGCTTGTAGAAGACGATTACATAAATCATATTTTTATAGGTTCTACACATGACAGAATCCTTTTTGTAACGAATATCGGAAAAGCGTTTTGGGTGAAGATTCATGAGATTCCCGAAACATCCAAAAATTCTAGAGGAACAAATATAAAAAGTCTGATTGCAATCGGTGCAGACGAAGAGATTACCACAGTGGTTACGCTAAGAGAATTCCGGGAAGATTTATATCTGTTCATGGCAACTGCAAGCGGAGTTGTAAAAAAGGTTCAGACCACGGAATTCAATAATGCAAAAACACGCGGCATAATCGGTCTTAAACTGAAAGAAGGCGATAAGCTTATAAGTTCAATTCCGACGGACGGGAAGTCAGAAATAATTCTTGTTACAAGAAGAGGAAAGGCACTTCGCTTCGCAGAAGATTCTGTCAGAGAAATGGGAAGGGCAAGTTGCGGAATAAAAGGAATAAAACTTTCCGAAGGAGACGAAGTTACCGGCGCAGTGACGGTTACCGCCGATGAATCCATTCTTCTTCTCACCGAAAAAGGATATGGAAAACGAGCAAGATTTGAGGATTTTAATCCGCACGGTAGAGGAACAAGCGGACAGCGCATTTTTGGAAATATAGAATCTAGAGGAGAAATAATAGGGCTCCTTTCTGTCAAAGAAAAAGACGAGATAGTGTGCGTAACAAGTCAAGGAAAAACACTTCGTGTCATCGCAGATACTATAAACGAGCAGGGAACGGCTTCTTGTGGTGTAAAGGTGGTAAAAATCAGTGAACCAGATTATTTAGTAGGAGTAGATAAAATTTCAGAAAACAGATAATCGTTTGTATTATATAAAATTAAAATAAATTATAAAAAATACGATTTTTTTGATGACAAAAATTTATTTTTTTTATATACTATCGTTCGTGGGATTATTTTAAGGAAACTTTATACATCAGGCAGAGTGGCGATTTGATTTTCAAATCGCCACTTTTTTATTTGTATTTTTAAATTCTTATAGTTATCCACAATTTGAGCACAATTTGTGGATAACTAATATTGATTGCATAAAATAGCATTTAGCATTGTGGATAAATAAGTTTCATGTGAAACAGGTTGAAATGAGTTTAAAGCTAAGTCTGTGCGGAAGATTGCTTTATTTTCTTTTTTTTGATTGAAAGCATTTTTCTGTTTTAAGGCGTTTGTTCTTTTTTAATCAACAGAATTTTTTCGTGTCAGAATATGCTGTTAGCGATTTATCTTTATATGTAGTGATAACAATTCTGTATGGATATAGTTGATTTTATAAACTATAAAAAATATATTATTTTGAGCCATTAAAATAACTACTTTAATATGAAGTGTTTTTATAATTAGAAATCTTGAAAAGACTTGTATACAGAAAAAGTAACATTCTCTGAAGAATATATTTTGTTTCCCGTGAAACATTTTTTTTTCAAAATCAAACCTTATTCCTGTTTTTTTTAATGAGAGTATTTTGTGATTTATTTGTTGGTATTTTTCTAAATTCATAAAAGTTACTTTGTTAGGAAGGTTTTAGATGTAATATTATTCTGAGACATGCTTTATAAAGCGTATTAAATTTCTAATTAATTTCAAAGTTTGTTTTTTTAATGATTCAAATTTACTTTGTTTCACATGAAACTATGTAATTGTAGAGTTTTCATATTTAATAAAATGCTTTTCAGCTTTCAATTTTTGTGTATGAAAAACACAGTTTCATGTGAAGCGTTATTTTTTTTTGTACATAAAAAAAGTAGCTGCTTCACGTGAAACTGTGTTTTTTTCTTACGTTATTTTTGTTGAAAGTGACGGGAAATTTTTCTAACTAGGTTCTTTTATATGTTTTTTATTTTTGTCGAAAGAGATTTCTATATTTATGTTTCACATGAAACGTTGTTTTTATGAAGATAGAAAATATAGAATGTTTTTAAAAATTCTTATATTCATTTGTGAAGTTATCAAAAATTTATTAAATATATTGAACGGTCATTTGTACTATTTTTTTAAATACGAAAAATATTTTTGTCTTATTAGAAAAAATCTCTTCTGCAAAATGAAAGAGCATCAATAGAAAATGGTGAATAAAAAACGACTATTTGTTTTTTCTATAGTAAAATTTATTGAAAGAAAATTTTGTTAACTTTGCAATTTTTCAAACATCGTCTTTTTCTTTTTTAGCAGGAAAATTTGTTAATTTGCAAAGGCGATACTTTTTGTGGAAAAGAAAAATAATTTATTTTCTTTGTGCAAGAACAACTCATTTTGAAATCGTTGAAAATTTTTGAAAAGCAAATTAATTTTTAATGGCAACGAAATTTCTGTTCCGTTGAAGAGTTGCGTCAATTTGAAATTTTTGGTTTTTACAAATTACAAAACAGTATTTTTCTTCCAAAATGTTTTGTTTTTATATTTGTGTTCTATCGAAATTGAAAAAATTATATTGCTCATTTTTTTGCGATTTGTTACCCTTTATTTGTGGAGAAATATTATGAAAAAGGTTGCATTTATTTCCGGGCTTTTTGTTTTGGCTTTTGTGCTTGGATGTAGTATGTGGGAGTCGTCTCATGATATAGAAATCAGGAACAACACGGATGACGATATATTTATTCTTGGTTGCAATATTCGTTCGGATATGAAATTTCCGGTGGCGATACAATTAAAGAGAAGCCAAGCGATATCCGTGCGCGGTTCAAATTCTGAAATCGAATTCAGGCTGAAATATAAAAACGAGGAGTATTCTTTGCGTTCCGGTTATATTCAGGATACTTCAAGTTTTTCTATAACGCTGAAAATTGAAGATTCGGAACTTGTCGGAGTTGTTAAAACTAAAAACAAGGAATTCAAAGCCGGTATCGTAAAAAAATAAAATGACTTTTGCGGCTGGTATAAAAATCGGGAATTTTATATAATCTGATTCCGTTATGAGGATTGTAAAAGAAAAATATTGCTTGACGTTGCTTTGTTTATTTTTAATGCGGTTTGTTTTGGTTTTCTAAACTGAATTCTTAGGAATTCAGTTTTTTTTTACCCAAAAGAAATCGTAAGGGGTTTTAGGGGGCGGAGTTTTTATAGCGATTTTCGTTATGAGGAAATTCTGCCCCCTAGGAGAAGGGGGTGTGGTGAAGACCTTCGGGCTGAACCCGGGGGGGAAGACTTTCCCCCTCTTGATGGATTTTTATTAGGAGATATATATGAAAGAAAACAAAAAGGTTCTTATTATCGGGTCGGGACCGATTGTGATTGGGCAGGCGTGCGAATTTGATTATTCGGGGACGCAGGCGTGCAAGGCGCTTCGGGAGCAGGGATATAAAATTGTTTTGGTTAATTCGAATCCCGCCACAATTATGACGGATTCTGTGATGGCGGATGCGACGTATATCGAGCCGTTGAATGTGCGGCGTTTAAGTCAAATTATCGAAAAAGAACGGCCTGACGAACTTTTGCCGAATCTTGGCGGACAAACGGGCTTGAATATGGCAATGGAACTGAACAAGGCGGGAATCCTTGATAAATACGGCTTAAAAGTTATCGGGGTGAACCTTGAGGCTATTGAACGCGGCGAAGATAGAGAGATTTTCAAGGAAACTATGAAATCGCTGGGAATTGAAACGCCCAGGTCGGGGATTTGCCATTCCGTTGAAGAAGCGGAAAAAATTGTAGAGGAAATCGGGTTCCCTGTTGTTGTGCGGCCTGCATATACGATGGGCGGACAAGGCGGCGGATTTTGCTACAACGTAGAGGAACTTAGAACGATTGTCTTGAACGGGCTGGATCTTTCTATTACTCGCCAGTGTCTGATTGAGGAATCGATTTTGGGTTGGGAAGAACTTGAGGTCGAGGTTGTCCGCGATTCAAAAAATCAGCTGATTGCGGTTTGCTTTATAGAAAATATTGATTCGGTCGGTGTTCATACGGGCGATTCGCTTTGCGCGGCTCCGTTTCTTACGATAAATCCTTTGCTTGAAGAAAAATTAAAAGAAATGGCGTTCAAAATTGTTGAATCAATCGGGGTTATTGGCGGAACGAATGTTCAGTTTGCACACAATCCCGATACGGGTAGGGTGGTGATAATTGAAATAAATCCCAGAACCTCCCGTTCTTCCGCGCTGGCATCCAAAGCCACCGGATTTCCGATTGCGCTTGTTTCGGCAAAACTTGCAGCCGGACTTACGCTCGACCGGATTCCGTATTGGCGGGACGGTTCGCTTGACAAATATACTCCGGGCGGCGCACCCGACGGAGATTACGTTGTTTTGAAATATGCCCGTTTTGCTTTTGAGAAATTCCGCGGTATAAAAGATGAACTTGGAACTTCGATGAAAGCGGTGGGCGAAGTCATGTCAATCGGAAAGACTTTTAAAGAGGCATTGCAGAAAGCTGTCCGCGGTCTTGAAATCAGACGAAGCGGGCTGGGATTTGCAAAAGATTTCAACAAAAAGACCGCGGACGAACTTTGCGAAATGCTTAGAACGCCGTCGTCGGAAAGATATTTTCAGCTTTACGAGGCGATTCGGAAAGGCGTTCCTCTTAAAAAATTGCACGAAATTACTTATGTAAAAATGTATTTTCTTGAGCAGTTGAAGGAACTTGTGGACGAGGAAGAGGAATTGCTAAAATCCATGGGAAGTTTTCCGCCGGACGATTTGCTTGTCAGGGCAAAGCGGAACGGATTTTCGGATAAATATCTTTCCAAGATTCTGCGGGTTTCGGAAAAGGACATTCGCGACAGGCGCAAAAAGTTGGGAATAAAAGAAGCGTGGCTGAAAGTTCCGGTATGCGGCGTTGAAAATTCGAATTATTATTATTCCACGTACAATGCCGAAGATAAATCCGCGGCTACGCGGAATAAAAATAAGGTCATGATACTGGGCGGAGGGCCGAACAGAATCGGGCAGGGGATTGAGTTCGATTATTGCTGCTGTCATGCGGCAATGCAGTTGAAAGAACTCGGCTATGAAACAATAATCGTGAACTGCAATCCCGAAACGGTTTCTACGGACTACGACATTTCCGACAAGTTGTATTTTGAGCCGGTAACAACGGAAGATGTTCTTCAGATTTATGAAAAGGAACAGCCGTTGGGAGTCATTGTTCAGTTCGGCGGACAAACCCCTCTGAATATCGCCAGGGAACTTCAGGAAAACGGCGTGAATGTTCTGGGCACTTCGATTGATTCTATCGATGCGGCGGAAGACAGAGACATTTTTAGGCATATGATGGAAAAACTTGAAATTCCAATGCCTGAAAGCGGAATGGCTATAAATTTTGACGAAGCAAAAGACCTTGCCGAAAAAATCGGATATCCGATTATGATTCGTCCTTCGTTCGTGCTTGGCGGCAGGGGAATGGAAGTTATTTATGACGAGGCGGCGTTGTGGGAATACGTGGAAAAAGCGGTCGGCGTAACGCCTGACAGACCTTTGCTTATTGACAGATTTTTGAAGCATGCTCTTGAATGCGAGGCTGATGCGCTTTGCGACAAAAGCAATGTTTACATTCCTGCAATAATGGAACACGTTGAACTTGCCGGCGTTCATTCCGGGGATTCTGCCTGCGCAATTCCTGCATTTTCGATTCAAAAGGACAACCTTGACACGATAAAAAAATATACCGAAAAAATTGCGGAATCTCTTCATGTGTGCGGTCTTATGAATATTCAATACGCAATAGAAAACGGAAAAGTATATGTTATCGAAGCGAATCCGCGTGCCAGTAGAACGGTTCCGCTTGTCTCAAAAGTTTGCGACACGCAAATGGCTCGGCTTGCCACCCGTCTGATGCTTGGAGAATCGCTTTCGTCTTTGAATTTGAAAGAAAAGACAATTCCGTATTACGGAGCAAAAGAAGCCGTTCTTCCGTGGAACAGATTTCCCGGTGTTGACCCGATTCTTGGACCTGAAATGCGTTCCACGGGCGAGGTTCTGGGGCTTGCCGACTCGTTTCCCGTTGCATTTTACAAGGCGGAAGAGGCCGCAAACTCCGAACTTCCGAAAGCTCCGATGGCTTGGGAGAACAAGAAAGTTCTTCTTTCATTCAGCGACAAAGAATCAGTTGCGGGCGAGCAGGTTCTTTCTGTGGGAAAAATTTTGACAAATCTTGGTTTTACGCTTGTTGCCACTGACGGAACTGCGGATTTTTTCAATAAGAACGGAATAAAATGCGCCGTTGTGCATAAAATCGGTGCAGGCCGCCCCGATGTTGTGGATATGATAATGAATCGGGAAGTGGCACTTGTCATAAATACGCCGAAAGCAAAGCGGAACTATGCCGAAGACAGAAAGACAATACGCAAAGTTTGCTTAAAATATAAAGTTTCGTATATAACGACTTTGGCAGGTGCGATTGCAGCGGCAAAAGGAATCCAAGCGATTTTTGAAAACAAAGGCGAAGAAGGCGGCGTAAAATCTTTGCAGGAATTTCATGCAATGATAAAACAACGCTAAAATTTCCGGCAATGAAAAAAAAATTTCTTGCATTGCGCTTTTTGTAACTTTGCTGATTGACAATAATCCGCCGTGAAGTTTTATAACAATTTGTTAATTCGAGTTTTCTGTCTTCCCGATTGTTGAGGAGGAAGTTCCTGAAATTGTTGTTATGTGTTGTTCGTCGCGCCGGTTTCATTTTTCCGGATAAAAAAAGAGGTCTGTTACAAACAAACAGACCTCTTTTTTAGTTTTTGTCTATTAGTCTTCTTTTTCTGTGCAAATTATATGCAAATCTTTTAGCTGCTGTTCATCTACAGGGCTTGGACATTCGTCCATCGGGGAGGCGGCAAGATTGTTCTTCGGGAACGCAATTACTTCGTGGATTGATTCTTCGTGGCGCATAAGCATTACAAGTCTATCCAATCCCGGCGCAATTCCGCCGTGAGGAGGCGCACCGAATTTAAAAGCGTTCACCAAAAAGCCGAATGCTTTTTCCGCGCGCTCCCGGCTGTATCCTACGATTTCAAAAATGCGTTCCTGCAATGCGGGGTCGTTGATACGCATAGAACCGGAAGCAAGTTCGTAGCCGTTCAGAACCAAGTCGTACAGGTCGCCTTTTACCGCTCCCGGATCGGATTCGAGTGAGTCCCAATACTGTTTTTGCGGCAGCGTGAACATATGGTGTTCGGTTTCCCATTTGTTTTCTTCGATATTCCATGCAAAATACGGAAAATCCACAATCCATACAAAATGGAATTCGTCGTTCGGTTCGTAAAGATTAAGGTCTTTTCCTAATTGTTTTCGAACCGCGCCCAATGCCGTGCAGGCTGTTTGCCAATCCGAATCGCTTACGAACAGAAGCAAATCGTTTTTCTGCGCATTAAGTTTTTGGCAGATTTCCGATTCTTTTCCGCTGAAGAACTTTGAAATTCCGCCTTCAAAAATGCCCTCGGAATTGAGTTTCATCCATGCAAGACCTTTCGCTTTATAAGTCTTTGCCACGGATTCCAACGCCTCGATGTTCTTTCGTGAATATTTGTCGGCTGCGTTTTTAACGACCAAAGCCTTGAGTCCGCTTCTTTTGTGCCGCTGTACATTTCGTCCGGCATTTTCCGCGCCGCTTTTGAATGCGTTAAAATCCGCCAGGGACGCCATAAACGCCGCGTCCTGCATTTTCATTGCAAAGCGAAGGTCAGGTTTGTCGCTTCCATAGAGGTCGAACGCATCTTCCCACGAAAGCCTGTCGAATTTTGCGGGAAGGTCGATGTTCATTGTCTTTTTGAAGATATGAGAAAGCATTCCTTCGGTTGTGGAAAGAACTTCCTCCCGATTCGTAAAACTCATTTCCATATCGATTTGCGTGAATTCCGGCTGCCTGTCTCCGCGTGCATCTTCGTCCCTGTAGCATCGTGCAATCTGAAAATATTTATCGAATCCCGATACCATCAAAATCTGCTTATAAAGCTGCGGAGATTGCGGCAATGAGTAGAATTTTCCGGGATGAACGCGGGACGGCACAAGATAATCGCGCGCGCCTTCCGGGGTGGATTTTATGAATGTTGGAGTTTCAATTTCCAAAAATCCTTTTGAAGTAAGATATTCTCTTGCGGCAAATGTAACTTGGCTTCGGAGAATTATATTTTTCTGCATCGGCTCCCGACGAAGGTCAAGATAGCGGTATTTTAGACGTAAATCTTCATTTGGAAGAACAATAGAACCGTCTTTTTGCCGAACTTCTTCTATTGAAAAAGGAAGTTCTTGCGAAACCGTAAAGATTTCTATATCCGAGGCTTCAACTTCGATTTCGCCGGTCGGCATTTCGGAGTTTACGTCTTTTTCCGCGCGGGCTGCAACAATTCCTTCAACTGCAATGCAATATTCCGATTTAAGGGAGGCCGCAATCTTTTTTACCTGCTCGCAGGCGCTGTCGCCTACCGTCACCTGGGTGATTCCGTAGCGGTCTCTAAGCCGAATGAAAACAAGGGCACCAAGATTTCGGGTTCGGCTGACCCATCCGTTCAATACAACTTTCTTGCCGACATCCGATTTTCTTAAATCGCCGCAAGTTACCGTCCGTTTTGTGTTTTCCATAGAAAAGTATTTTAATGAATTGCATTCTTGTGAACAATAAGAAATTTTGCTGTTTACTGCGGACATATTTATGCTTTTCGGACTTTGCTGCAAGTCCGTTTTAGCGGAAGGAACCGCTCGGTTTTGCGGAAGATATGTACTGAAAAATAAAATAAAAATTAGCGGAAATCGGACTGCGTGTGAGCGGATTTTATGAATTGCTTTTTATATTGAATTTTAGTTTGCCGCAAGTTTTTATATATGGAAGATTTGGAAAAATAGCGTTCATTTAAAATGATAAACTGCGGAATCCGTATTCGGAAAATTGAAAATTTGTACAGAGTACGAACTTATTGTGCTGCGTTGTTCAAAATAGTTGAATATCTGTATGCGGGACTTTTCTCTCTGTATTCGAAAATCCCGTATCGTTCCATAAACGGGGTTTGATAATTTTGTCGAATGTGTTTAAGTGTCATGAATTAAGAAGTTCAAACAAACCGAAAACTTCTGTATATTTACAAATTCCGCCGCCCGGTTGAAGTTAAAATAAAAGAACCAGTTCAAAACTTGAGCTTTGAACTGGTTCCGTAGGCATTGATTGCCCGGAAGTTTACGTTAAAATAAATCTTCAGATTAAATTACATACCCAATGAAGATTTTATAGTATCAATAATGCTGGCACCTGAGCCGGATCGTAACATTTCTTCGTCGCCGAGCCTTGAGCCGGCATTTTTGCCCACTGCAGTTACCGGATCTTTATATTTTATAGCTAAAGCGGTTCCGATATATTCAATTTCTTTTTTGCCGCCGGTAAAGAACATAAATGGATGGGTTGAATTCTTATCGACCGTATCGATGCGCACGTTAATAATATCATGGGCGCCCAATTTTACGGCTTCTTTTATCAACATATCGTAAGTAACTTTTGAGCCGGTTTTTGAGTTATTCAAATAAAACGGCGAAGTTTCAAAAGTTTCTTTCGACGTGACCCTAACGATACCGACGGGCTGAAAGTCTTTCACCCCGATTTCGCCATAGTCCGACCAACCGGTTCTATTGGTTGACAAATCGACTGACGTACATGCAGTCATCAAAAATACCGCGCCTGCTAAAAGCGTCGATAAAACCAAAACAGATTTTTTCATTTCTTTCTCCTTTCGCCGGAATTAACACGGCAAATAAAAATT
>ERZ772957.1344-NODE-1344-length-16168-cov-15.247626_pt1 | contig 16168 bp, 16 predicted proteins | sample MGYA00580682_ERZ772957 | MGnify/ENA primary metagenome ERZ772957 (study PRJEB29015, sample SAMEA2737921) | human oral metagenome | biome: human oral; feature: human-associated habitat; material: dental | place: China | collected 2025 ...
GCTACCTGAGGTTTTTTTCCTTTTAATTCCTCTTCAATAATATCTGTCATAGTTTCCAATGTATCTTCTTCTAAACCCTTTGCAACATTGACAATAATTTGATTATCTTTAATAATATTTTTTAAGGATTTTGATACAGATCTTATTGCTTTTGATGGAACAGCAAGTATCAAAATATCTTTATCATCAACTGCTTCTCTTAAATCATCAGTTACCTTTACATCTTCTGGAAGCAATATATTAGGTAATTTAGTTTTATTTTGTCTAGTTTTTTTTAATTCTTCGGCTTCCTTTTTATCAAAAGACCATATCGTTAAGTCATGTCCATTTTTATGCAATAGAATAGTTAATGCTATTCCCCAACCTCCTGAACCAATAATAGATATTTTTGCCATTTTAACACCTCTCTACCTACTTCAATAAATAAATTATTATTAAAATAAGTAAGTTACATTCCAAATTTTAAGATAAAAATTAAATAGAATGAGCCGAGCAAATCTTGCTGTGTTTGAGTGAAACGAGTTTAGCAAATTTGCAGCGAATTCTTAATTTTTATCTGTTAAAAAATCTGGCTAGTAACGAGCTATTTTCAATCATATTTTATTTTTCTCTATAATATATTCAAGTATCGCTTGCCTCATAAACATTCCATTTCTCATTTGTTCAAATATACGAGATTTTTCACTTTCAACTAAACTATCTGCTATTTCAACATCTCTATTTACAGGTGCTGGGTGCATTATAATTGCTCCCTCTTTTAATCTTTTGTATCTTTCTTCAGTTAAACCATATTTTTTATGATAGTTTTCTTTTGAGAATTCTGTTTTTTCTTTACTATCTGTATGTCTTTCATGTTGAACTCTTAAAAGCATACAAATATCTACTTTATCTATTACATCATCAAAATTTACAAACTCTCCTAGGCTTTCATCTTTCCAAATTTCAGGTGCTACAAAACTAACTTTTGCACCTAACCTTGTAAGAGCTTTTTTATTACTTCTTGCCACTCTTGAATTTTTTATATCTCCAACAATTATTATATTTAAACCATCAAATTTACCATAAGTTTCATATATAGTCATAATATCTAAAAGACATTGTGAAGGATGTTCTCCACTTCCATCTCCACCATTTATTATAGGGATTTTTAAATTTTCAAGTTGTTTATAGTATTCATTTTCTGAATGTCTTATAACCAACATATTAATTCCTATCATTTCTAGAGTTTTACAAGTATCATAAAGAGTTTCTCCCTTTTGAACAGAAGAAGTTGATACTTCAAAATCAATCACATTAAGATTTAATTTCTTTTCTGCTACTTCAAAACTTTTTTTTGTACGAGTAGAATTTTCAAAAAATAAATTTGCTACAAACAAATCATTTCTTTTTTTATTCTCTGCTCCTTTTTTTAGCTCCAAAGCTCTTTTTACTAAGGATAATATTTCTTCATTTGTTAAATCTTCCATAGATAACAAATTTTTCATAAAAAAACCTCCTAAATAGTTCTACTCTACTTAGAAGGTCATAAAATTAAAATTCTAGGACATTCTAAATAGGTAGTTATAACTAATTACAATATTACAACTTCTTCCTTTCCGTCCAACTCCTTTAAATATACTTCTATATTTTCAGAATGAGATGTTGGAATATTTTTCCCTATAAAATCTGCCCTTATTGGTAATTCACGGTGTCCTCTATCAATTAAACAAGCTAGTTGAATCTTAGCTGGTCTTGACTTGGTAAGAACTGCATCAAGCCCTGCTCTTATAGTTCTTCCAGTATATAATACATCATCAACTATAACAACAACTTTTCCTGTTAAATTAGTTTTAAATTCTGTATCTTTAATATCTAAATCAAAATTTTTCCTATCAATATCATCACGATAATAAGTAATATCAATAGTTTCCAATGGAACATTAATATTTTCAAGCTCCATCAATTTTTGTTTTATTCTTTCTGCCAGAATATCCCCTCTACTTTTTATTCCAACTAAAACAATATTATCTACTGCTTTATTTCTTTCAATAATTTCATAAGATATTCTTGTTATTGATCTTTGTATGCCATTTTCATCTAATAATATTTTCATTTTCTACCTCACAAGTATTGCTAATAAAAAAACCTAAAACCAAAGGCTTTAGGCAAACATACAAAACACAGACTACAAAAAAATAGTCTTTCACACCCTTGTTAGCCTCTCTGGACTCTCTTAAAAGGAAATATATTCAATTTCATTTATTTTATAATAATTCTAGGCTTTTGTCAATAAGAAGATAAAAAGAGTTGAAAAATTTTTCCAACTCTTTTATTCTTTTTTTACTATTATTTATATTCTTTATCCCATAATTTTAAAATAGCAACAATTCTATCTGTCATTCTTACATCTCTTTCTACAATGTCATCTAAATCCCATTTGTCTGATTTTATTTTCCCTATTTCTCTAGTCATTTTTATTTCAGATTTTAAATAGTATGATTTCTTCTTTGAAAAGTAGTTATTAGTAGCAATTATATTTAATTTTTTCTCAAATGGTGTTTTGTTTCCTAAATGCTCTATTTTTTCTTTTGCAACCTTCTCATTTTCTCTTAAATCATAATTATTTTCCCATTTTACTGGTAAAATATGCTCTATTTCCCATTTTTTTTCTAGTAGCTCATCTTGAATATCATAAGTTAAAGTTTTCAACAACATTCTTATAGCATTGCGATGTGGCATTTTTATCTTCTCTTTTATTTCATCTTCTGATAAAGATTTAAAATCAAATACTGGTTTATCAGAACTTATAATTTCAGCATTTAATTTTAAGATATTTGCTTTCACAGCATTTATTGTTGGAATTTCTATGTATTTTTTTAGTAGCTCTACATATAATTTTCTTAAAAATTTTAAAAAACTTTTTTCAAAATTTTTCTTATTTCTATGGGATAAATAATAAACAATCACTGGATATTTCCAAAATTCATTAGGATATGATGTTAATATATTCAAGACTTTTAGAATGTCTTTATTCTCACTCCAACTTTCATTTTCAATAGTCTTTTTAGAATCAGTAATTACTTCCCAAAGATTTAAAATTTTTCTTAAATTATCTAATATGTTTACTTCTAATAATTTTTTAAATTTATTTGCTGAATAATATTTTCTAAGTCCAGGAGTTGTAGAATTTTTATCATTTTCTTCTGCTCTTAAATAAAACATATAGTAATAGAATAATTGTTGAATACTTTCAGAAGTATTTTGTGTATCTTCTTCAAGTTCTTTCCATTTTTCAATAAACTCTTCTTTCTCATCTTTATCTTTTAAATGATTATATATTTTTGCTTTAAATATATCTGCATCTGATAAAGGCAATCCTCTATCATTTAAAGTTGAGAATATAGTTAATGCTGTTTCTTGACTATCTGCTGTAATTGGTAGAATTACAACTTGATTAAGAAGTGCATATATAAATTCATAAATCATCAGTGCATTCTCAACTGATTTTTCTTCAATTAATTTAAAAATCTGATTATAATTTTTTGAATAATTATCCTCTGATTCTTCATCTATTTTACCAGTTTCTAAAATAGTATTTAATACTTCATTTTCTGTTTCACTTATAACTTTTGAATTTAATAAAACACTAGAATAATCTACTTTTCCTGTTAATTTATGAGTTTTCCAAATCAAAGGTTCTATTTTATTAATAAAATATTTTGCTTTTTCTGTTTTTTCATCTACTCCATTTAATTTTGTATAGATTGCTCTTAATAAAAGAAAAATAGAAGTTATTCTTTGTTGCCCATCTATAATTTCTTGTTCTCTTTTATCATTTTCATATGAAACAATACTACCTAAAAAATAAGTTCCTTCTCTGTCAGAACCACCTTCATTACATGTAAAGTCCCATATATCATTAAATAGTGTATCTATTTGTTCACTTGTCCAACTATACGGTCTTTGATATTCAGGAATTAAAAAAGTTTTTGTTCTTGCATTTAGTAAGAATTCTTCAATTGTTTGCTTATTTACACTTATTGTTGTAGTTGCCATTATTTTCTCCCCTTTTTACTATATTAGTACTCATTGTTATTATTATAATACATTTATTATATTTTTAAAAGTAAAATTATAAAAATTTAAAAGAGTTAGAATTAATTTTCCAACTCTTTTATAAAATTTATAATTTTTCTAAAAATAGTTCAATCTCATTATTAAGTTTTGCTTTTTGTTCATTACTTAAATTAAAAATACCTGTTTGAAAAGCTTCAGCTAGTAATACCAATCCAACTTTTTCTTCTAATAAATTAAGTCCCATACAAATCAATAAATTACTTATCTCTGTAATTACAAATGAAGCTTCTGATTTTCCTGGTGCTTCAAAATTCCCTTTTACAACTGGCCTTGAAATCCAATCTAAGAAATTCTTTAAAGGTCCTGGTACTGAACCATTATATTCAGGTGTTACTATCCAAAGTGCATCAGCATTTTTAACATTATTACGAACTTTTTCAACTTCATTTGGTGTTGGAAATTCTATATCTTGACTTATAAAAGGTAATTTAGAATAATCTAAAAAACTTATTTCTATTCCTTTTTCTTCTAATTTTTTTGATATATATTCTGCAACTATTCTATTGAATGATTTTTCTCTTAATAAACCAACAATAAATAAAACTTTTTTATTCATTTTTCTTCCTAAAATTTCTAAAATTGTAAGTCTAAGAAGACTTAACTAATTATATACTATTTTAGTCAACTTTTTAAGATAATCTCTTTTACTATTTTCATTATTAAATATTATTATGACCTAGAAACTCAAAAATCATCAACAGAAAAAATACTTTAAAAATATATGATGCAGTCTATTTTGCATCCTTTTTCTATATTCTTATTAAATTTCAATTCTATCATCTAAAGCACGAGAGATAGTTGCAGTATCTGAAAATTCTAAGTTTCCTCCCATAGGTATTCCACTTGCCAATTTAGTAATTTTTATTTCAAAATTTTTCATAAGTTTAGCAAGATACATAGCAGTGGTTTCTCCCTCAATATTAGGGTTAGTTGCTAAAATTATTTCTTCTATATCATCTTTTGCTATTCTTTCAAGCAAAGATTTTATATTTAGCTCATTTGGAGTAATACCATTTAAAGGATCAAGCCTACCATTTAAAACATGATAAACACCTCTATATTTTGTTGTTTTTTCTAAAATCATAATATCTTTACTTTCTTCAACAACACAAATTATTTTATGGTCCCTGGTATTGTCAGAACATATATTACAAGTATCACTTTCACAGTAATTACCACATATACAGCATTTTTTTACATTTTCTTTAACTGCCAAAAGTGCCTCTGCAAAATTTTTAACATCTTCCTCAGATTGATTTAAAATATGAAAGGCATACCTTGTTGCCGATTTTTGCCCAACACCTGGTAGTTTATTAAATTCTAATATCAATCTTTCTAAACTTTTAGTTGGCATTCATTTAACTCCTAAATAACTGATTTTTTAAATTCTTTTATAGTCTTATTAATTTCTCTTCTTTCTTTTCCAAGTTCTGCATTTTTTATAATATAATCATCAACTCTGTCTTCATAATCAGATTGCATATTTTCTATAATATCAATTATTTCTGTATAAGACATGTCAGATTTTAAATAATCCTTTAAATTAAGTAATAATTCAACTCTTTTTCTATTATCTCTAATTTTTCTATCATTATCTTCAATTTCTCTTTTTATCTGATTTTTTCTTCTTTCTTTTCTCACTAATTCTAAAACACTATCCATTTTTACCTCACTTTCTCATTATTTTGATAATAAAAGTGCTAGTTCATAATCTTTTTCAATACTTTTTCTTTTTTCAACAGAACAAGCTTCTTCAAGTGGATGAGTTACCATTTCATTTTTTTCAATTCCAACCATAACTCCTGCTTCTCCATTATTTAATACCTCAACTGCCTTTGCTGCCATTCTAGCAGCAAGAATTCTGTCAAAACCTGATGGTGTTCCTCCTCTTTGAATATATCCTAAAATAACTGATCTGATTTCACTATTGATATGTCCTTTTAATTTTTCTTGTATATCAAATACATTTCCAACACCTTCAGCAACTAAAACTATATCATGAAGTTTCCCATTTTTTCTTCTTTCTTTTAATTGCAATGCTAACATTTCAATAGGATTATCCATTTCAGGTATCATTATTCCATCTCCACCACCTGCTATACAAGCATGTAGAGCTAAATCTCCTGCTCTTCTTCCCATAACTTGAATTAAAATTGTTCTTTCATGAGAAGTTGCTGTATCTCTTATTTTTGACATTGCATCTAAAATTGTATTAAGACAAGTATCAAATCCAAGAGTAAAATCTGTTCCACAAATATCATTATCAATAGTTCCAGGGATTCCAACTACCTTTATTCCATGTTCTTTATATAATAGGTTAGCTCCACGATAAGAACCATCTCCACCTATAACAACTAAATATTCTATTCCCTTTTTCTTTAAGTTATTTGCTGCAATTTCCCTAAATTTAGCTTGTTTAAACTCTTCTGAACGAGCTGTCAGTAAAACTGTACCTCCCTTATCAATAATTCCTGATACAAATCTGCCAGTCATAGGGAATATTTCATCATTTAACATTCCTAAATATCCTCTTCTTACTCCATAAACTTCAAAGCCATAATATTCAGCAATTTTTGCTGTTGCTCTTATTGCAGCATTCATTCCTGGTGCGTCTCCACCACTTGTTAATATAGCTAATTTTTTTTCCATTCTTTAAATTTCCACCTTCATTTTTTTACCTATTAAAGACTCCCATCTGTCTAAATTTATCATATCTCTTTTCAACTAATTCATCAACTGGTATTTTTTCAAGTTCATTTATTGCCTCTAAAACAACTCTTTTCAAATTAAATGCTGTGTCTTCTGGTCCACGATGTGCTCCACCAAGAGCTTCGTCTATAATTCCATCTATTAAACCTATTTTTAATAAACTTTGAGATGACAATTTCAAATTATTTGCTGCTTCTTCAACTCTATTTGGATTCTTATATAGTATTGCAGCACAACCTTCTGGTGAAATTACAGAATAAACAGAATTTTCAAGCATAAATACTTTATCGGCCACTCCAAGTCCTAATGCACCTCCAGAACCACCTTCTCCTATGACAACAGTAACTATTGGGGTCTTTATTCCACTCATTTCCATTAAATTTCTGGCAATAGCTTCACCTTGACCATGTTTTTCTGCTTCAAGTCCTGGATAAGCCCCAGGTGTATCAATAAAAGTTAAAATAGGAAGTTTAAATCTTTCTGCCATTTCATAAAGTCTTAAAGCCTTTCTATATCCTTCTGGATTTGCCATTCCAAAATTTCTAAAAACTTTTTCTTTCATTGTTCTACCTTTTTGATGTCCAATAATCATAAAGTTTTTTCCATCTATTTTGCAAAGTCCTCCAACTATTGCAGGGTCATCTCTGAACAATCTATCCCCATGTAATTCTATAAAATCAGTAGTTATATAGTTAATATAATCCAATGTGTATGGTCTTTCTGGATGTCTTGATACCATAACCCTTTGATAATCTGTTAAATTATCATATAGAACTTTAAGAGCTATATCTCTTTGGTCTTTCAATTTATTTATTTCATCAGATAAATCCACTTCTTTTTCTTCTGCAAACTTTTTTAACTCTTCTATTTTATGTTCTAATTCCTCTATTTGAAATTCAAATTGCATAATTTACCCTCCTAAATAATGTCATTAAGCACTTTAAATATAGTTGCTTTTAAATCTTCTCTCTTAGCTATAATGTCTACCATACCACATTCTTGTAAAAATTCACTTTTTTGAAAATTTTCAGGTAGTTTTTGTCTAATAGTTTGCTCAATAACTCTTGGTCCAGCAAATCCAATTCTTGCTTTTGGTTCACTTATTATTATATCTCCCAACATAGCAAATGAAGCTGTTACTCCACCAGTAGTTGGATTAACTGGTACAGAAATAAAAGGTAAACCTGCTAATCTCATTTTTTTAACAGCGGCTGATGTTTTTGCCATCTGCATAAGTGAAGTCAATCCTTCTTGCATTCTGGCTCCTCCAGATATTGCAACAACAACTGCTGGGATTTTATGTTCTATTGCTCTTTCTAAGGCTGCTGTTATTTTTTCACCTACAACAGAACCCATACTTCCTCCCATAAAGTTGAAATCCATACATGCTATACTGATCTTTATGCCATTTAATTCTCCTATTCCACTTATAACTCCTTCATTCATTCCAGAATCATGTTGAGCCTTTTCAATTTTTTCAGCATATTCAGGAAAATTTATAGGATTTGCAGAAGTTAAAGTAGCATCTTCTTCTTTAAAAGTTCCCTCATCTATCAAAAGTTCTATTCTTTCTCTTGCACTCATATTGAAATAGTGATTACAATTTGGACACATTTTCATATTTGCTTTTATTTCTGATTTATGAAAAAGTACCCCACAGCTTGGACATTTTGTAACCTCATCTTCTTTTAAGTTATCAATATTTTTTACTTCATACTTTGCTCTTTCTTTCTCTTCATCAGATTTTTTTTCACCAACAGTGGCATATTTCTTTTTTACTTGTGTTATATTAGTTAAGCCTAAATTTCTTGCTAAATCTTTTAAAATTGACATCATTTCACCTCTTTTTATTTTTGTAAAGAATTATACTTAATTCTATTATATTTTCTAAGTTTTTTCAATATTTTTATTTTTTTATATAATTATTATGATTATTTTTCTCCACTTTTCTTATATATCTTATAGCTTTATTGTCATTTTATTTTTTTCTATTTTTGTGATATAATCTATTAAAAATACTTTGGAGGAAATTAAGTATGAATAAGAATAAAATTATTTTGTTTTTAATATCTCTATTTGCATTAACTGCCTGTAGCTCAATAAATGAATATTTACCTAGTTTTTTAACTGAAGGTTCAACCCCTGCTGCGATTCAAGAAGCTGTTTCATCGAGAGTAAATCCAGAAAAAGAAATCTATGTACTTTCTTCTGCACAACTCTCAAAAAGTGGTTCTATTATAGCTCAATCTCGTGCTAATAAACAAGCCTCTGAAGCTTTGAGAGGAAAAGTAAAAAGTGAAGTTGAAGCTCAAATTAGAGGTTATCTTGAAGATATGGATGCTTTTTCTAAAAGTATTGTTTCTCCTGTTTTTTCTGATTTAGCTACTTATTCAACTGATTTAGCAATGAAAAAAGTTACTCAAAAAGGGGCTTGGGAAGATTCTGAAAAGGTTTATTCTTTACTTGCAGTTGATAGAAATGAAGTTATAACAATAACTGATAAAGTATTTAGAAATTTTGTTGATAACGCCTCTAAAAATTTAGGAAATTCAACAAAATAGAAAGTATGGTAAAATAAATACACCTATTGTTTAGACATAGGTGTATTTTTACTTTTTAATTTATTAGGAGGAAAAATGAGGACTTGGGTAGAAATTGATAAAGAAAATTTGAAGTACAATGTATTAAAATTAAAGGAAATTGCTAATAACAGAGAAGTATTGGGTGTTGTAAAAGCTAATGCCTATGGCTTAGGTTCAGTAGAAATTACAAAAATTTTGCAAGAAATTGGAGTAAATTTCTTTGGTGTTGCAAATCTTGAAGAAGCAATAGAATTACAAAAAGCAGGAATCAAAGATAAAATTTTAATTCTTGGAGCCAGTTTTGAAGATGAATTGATAGAAGCAACTAAAAGAGGAGTTCATGTTGCCATTAGTTCTATGGGACAATTACAATTTTTAGTAAATAATAAATTAAACCCTAATATACATTTAAAATTTGATACAGGTATGACAAGATTAGGTTTTGAAGTAGATGAGGCTAAAAAGGTTATAGAATTTTGTAAAAATAATAATCTTAATTTAGTAGGTGTTTTCTCTCATCTATCTGATTCAGATGGAAATACAGTGGAAACTAAAAATTTTACATTAGAACAAATAGAAAAATTTAAAAAAATTATCAATTCTTTAAATTTAAAATATATCCATATTTCTAATAGTGCTGGAATTACTAATTTTCACAATGATATAGTGGGTAATCTTGTTAGAATGGGGATAGGTATGTATTCTTTTACAGGAAACAAAAAAACACCTTATTTAAAAAATATTTTTACAATAAAATCAAGACTTTTATTTATTAAAAAGGTTAAAAAGGATTCTTTTGTATCCTATGGAAGACATTATACATTACCAGCTGACTCAACTTATGCAGTTCTTCCAATAGGTTATGCTGATGGACTTAAAAAATATCTTTCAAAAGGTGGCTATGTCTTAATTAACAATCATAGATGTGAAATTATTGGAAATATTTGTATGGATATGACTATGATTAGAATTCCAAAAGAAATTGAAAATTCTGTAAAAATAGGAGATGAAGTTACAGTTATCAATGCAGATATATTAGATAACTTAAATATTCCTGAGCTTTGTGTATGGGAATTTATGACAGGAATTGGAAAAAGAGTTAAAAGAATTATAGTTTAAGTTGAAAAGTCATTTTTACTATGCTACAATTTACTAACTAATTAGTTAGTTAGTTAGAATTTAAAAAATTAAGGAGATATAAAATGAAAAGAAGTTTATCTGGTATACAACCAAGTGGTATTTTACATATAGGAAATTATTTTGGAGCAATGAAACAGTTTATTGATTTACAAGATGATTATGATGGTTTTTATTTTATTGCAGACTATCATTCTTTAACATCACTTACAAAAGCTGAAACTCTAAAAGAAAACACATATAATATAGTTTTAGATTATTTAGCTATTGGACTTGACCCAAATAAATCAACTATATTTTTACAATCAAATGTTCCTGAACATACTGAATTGACATGGCTTCTTTCAAATATAACTCCTGTTGGACTCTTAGAAAGAGGACATTCATATAAAGATAAAATAGCAAAAGGTATTCCATCAAATACTGGTCTTTTAACTTATCCTGTTCTAATGGCAGCAGATATTTTAATATATGATTCTGATATTGTTCCTGTTGGGAAGGATCAAAAGCAACATTTAGAAATGACTAGGGATATTGCTATGAAATTTAATCAACAATATGAAGTAGAGTTTTTTAAATTACCCGAACCATTAATTTTAGATGATTCAGCTATCGTTCCTGGAACAGATGGTCAAAAAATGAGCAAATCATATAATAATACTATCAATATGTTTGCTACAAAGAAGAAATTAAAAGAACAAGTTATGAGTATAGTTACTGATTCAACTCCTCTTGAAGAACCTAAAAATCCAGATAATAATATTGCTAAAATTTATGCTCTTTTCAATAATATAGATAAACAAAATGAATTAAAAGAGAAATTTTTAGCAGGGAATTTTGGTTATGGACATGCAAAAACTGAGCTTTTAAATTCTATTCTTGAATATTTTGGAAAAGCAAGAGAAAAAAGAGAAGAACTTGAAAAAGATATAGACTATGTGAAAGATGTCTTAAATGAAGGTTCTAAAAAAGCAAGAGCTATTGCTATTGAAAAAATTAAAAAAGCCAAAGAAATAGTAGGACTTATTGGAAATATATATTAAAAATATAGGCTATTGCAAATTTTTACCAGTTTGCAATAGCCTCCATTTTTTATAGAGCTATATTATATTTTTTTACAGTATCCTTTATTCTCTTTAAAGCTCTTTCTTTTCCAATTACATAAAGAATATTGTATAAATCTGCTCCCCTAGTTGCTCCTGTTAAAACGGCTCTTAAAGGCATAAATATTTTTCCTGGACCTTCTTGTAAATCATCAAGTAATGAATGTAATAAATCCTTAGCTTGTTCAGCAGTAAATTCATTCCCTTCCCATTTTTCTAATTTTTCTATAAATAATTTTATTGATTTTAAACCAACTTCATCTTTTAAAGAATTTAAAAGTCTTTCTACACTTTTTCTTTCTTTTTTATCCATATCTTCTTTTACTTCTGGTAAAGAAAATTCATCAACAAAGAAGAATTTTGAATTTTTAGCTAACTCTTTTAAAGTTTTTGCTCCTTCTCTTTCAATTTCTACAATCTTCTTTAAAGTTTCAAATTCTTTTTCACTTACATTTTCATTAGTTAAATATCCTTCATTTACAAAAAATGGAATAGTTAATCTTGTAAGCTCTCCTAAATCTTTCAGTTTCATATGTTGATTATTTACCCAACCTAACTTAACTAGGTCAAATACAGGTCCACCCAAAGTAACTTTATCTATATTAAAGTTATCTTTAAATTCTTGTAAAGTAAATATTTCTTGTCCATCTCCATAAGAATATCCCATTAAACCTAAGAAATTTACTAATCCTTCTTTTAAATATCCTTCTTCTTTATACCAGATTAAAGAAACAGGATTTTTTCTTTTAGAAATTTTAGATCTATCGTTATTTCTTAAAAGTGGCATATGGATAAATTCTGGTGCTTCCCAACCAAATGCTTTGTATAATTGTATATGTTTAGGAGTTGAAGGTATCCATTCTTCTGCTCTTATAACATGAGTTATTCCCATTAAATGATCATCAACTATATTTGCAAGGTGATAAGTTGGATATCCATCAGCTTTTAATAGAACTTGGTCATCTATCTTGCTATTTTCAAAAACAACATCTCCTCTTAATCTATCATGAATTACAGTTTCTCCTTCATAAGGCATTTTAAGTCTTATTACATAAGGAACTCCTGCTTTAAGTTTTTCTTCAATTTCTTCCTTAGACAATGAACGACAATGTCCATCATATCCAGGAGGCAAACCCATTGCTTTTTGTCTTTCTCTTAAATTTTCTAATCTTTCATGGTCACAAAAACAATAATATGCTCCACCTTTTTCAACCAATTCTTTTGCATATTTTCCATATAAATCAAATCTTTCTGATTGTCTATATGGTCCATAATCTCCACCTACATCAGGTCCTTCTGAATAATTCAAATCTAACCATTTTAATGCATCAAATATCATTTGTTCTGAACCAGCTGTATATCTATTTCTATCTGTATCCTCTATTCTTAATATAAAATCTCCACCATTTACATGAGCAAATGCGATATTAAATAATGCAATATATGCTGTTCCAACATGAGGGTCTCCTGTTGGAGAAGGTGCTACTCTTGTTCTAACTCTTTTTTTACAATTATCACACATCTTTATCAATCCTTTCATTATTAAATTTCTTATTTTTTATTTTAACATATAAATATAGATATTTTCAAAAATATTTTTATTATTTTAAAATCATATTTTTAACTTCATTATATATTTTATTAGCTCTTTCATTGGTTTCAGAAGAAGTTGGACTTTGAGAATCTTTATCTCCAAAAACTATACTATTCATAATCTCATACTTTTTACCATCTCTTGTTTTTATTTCAACTGCATTTCTATGAGTAATTATACTGTATAAAAAACATAAGAAAAATGGCTTCTTTCCCTCTTTAACTTCTAATATTTCTGAAAGAGGTATCTCTAATTTTTTCATTAATTTTCTCATCCCAAAAGCTATTCTAAATTTCTGGTAATAAAAAACTTTGTTTTCTACATAACAAACTTCTTCTACTAATAAATAACTAAAAATTTCTCTTGCTAAATTTATTGCTGCAAAAAGCCAGTAAAAAACGAAAATACAAAAATATCCTTTATTTTCTAAAATTTGTTGATACAAATCATTTAAAATTTTTTTATCTATTACATAATAAATTATTCCTAAAAATATAAAAGGCAAAATTGGCATCATCATCAACCAGTGTACAACAAATCTTAAAGATTTTTTTCTGGAACTGGATTAATTTTTAATTCTTTCACTTTCATTTTTATCTCTCCTAAATTTAAAAATTAAATGTATTCATATTTTTTGCTTCCATTACCAATTCTTTAACTTCATTAAAAATTCTTTTGGCTCTTTCTTCCCTAGTTTCAATCTTCATATCATCTTGTGAATGTTTTCCGCTCAGATGAAAATCATTCATAATACTATATTTTTTACCTTCTCTTGTTTCTATTTCTAATGAATTTCTTGCTTTAAAAATAGAAAAAATATTTACTTTAATTTTTTCCTTATTTTCTCTAATATTACTAATTTCTGCTATTGGTATTTCAAAACTTTTTATCACTTTTTTTATTCCAAAGAAATTTCTAGTTTTTGTATAATAAAAAATCTTATTTTTTATATAACAAACTTCCTCTGCTAGAACATTATTTGCTATATTTGGCATATTTGTAAAAAAAGCTGAAATAGCCAATAAAATGAATACTCCAATAGCTATTTGTGCAACTAGATCAAGTCTAAACAATTCTTTATTCATATAAATTATAAAAGATGCTACAATTATGCATAAAATTGGTTGAAAGAAAAATATATATGCCATTATTTTCCCTTCTTTATTATCTGCTTCTAATGGCTTAACCCTAATTTCCTTTATCATTATCTTCCTCCACTTTTTGAAACTCTTCTGTACTTAATAAATTTCCATTACTATATACTTCTTTTTTAATTAACTTTCCAATTTTATCATAATATAGATGATCTCCTTCTTCTTCTCCATTAATAAACGACGCTTTTTCTCCAATTTGCCCTCCTTCAAGATAAAAAACTGCTTCTCCTTCTAGGAGACCATTTTTATAATTTCCAGTTCTTTTTAATTTACCATTTTCATAATAGTTTCTATATTCTCCTTCTAATTTACCTTTTATATAATTATATTCCCACTCCAATTTACCACTTTCATAGTACATTGAAACTTTACCCTCCAAATTATTATCTATATAATTTCCATTTTCTTGAAGTTTTCCATTCTCATAATATAACTTATATTCTCCATTTAAAATTCCAGCTATATAATTATAAACTTCTTGAAGTTTTCCATCTTCATAATACATAATATATTGTCCATCTAAAATGCCATCTTTATAATAACCTTTTTCCATTAATTTACTACTTTCGTAAAAACTAAGACCTTCTCCCTGAGGTTTCCCATTCTTATGGAAAATTCTTGTTTTTACTTTTCCACTTTCATAGTACGATATTTCAAATCCATCTAAAATATCATTCTTAAAATTCATTTCACGTTCTGGTTTTCCATTTTCATAATATACTACTAAACTTCCATTTTTTTTATCATTTTTATTATGGGCTATCTGATGTATTTTCCCACTCTCATAATAAATTTTAGAAATACCTTCTAATTTATCATTTTTTAAATAAACTTCTTCTTTTGTCTCACCATTTTCATAATAAATTTTATAGTTACCATTTAAAAGATCATTTTTATAAGTTCTTTCACTATATAATTTTCCACTTTCATAATAATCTACTGATAAACCATTCCTTTTTCCTGCTACATATTGTCCTTTCTCTGCTACCTTTCCATTTTTGTAGTAGTATATTTCTTCCCCATCAATAAGATTATTCTTATATACTCTTTCTTCTTCTAATTTTCCATCTTCTGAAAATACTTTTTCTAAACCTTCTAATTTCCCTTTATAATATTGATATTCATTTCTCAATATTCCTTCTTCGTCAAAAAATTGAACTTTTCCTGAAAAATCAAAATTTTTCCCTTCAACATACCCTATCTCTTTCAATGATTGATTGTCATACAAATATTTTACAACTCCATTATCACTATCTGGTTTATCTTTTTTTAGGACAAATATTAATTTACCATTTCTAGTAAATCCAAAAATATATTTATCATCTCCTAAATATTTTACAACTCTATTAAATCCTAAATTCAAATTTAATCTTCTTAAACTATTTCTTCTTTCTTCATATAATTTTTGTGGATTTTTATCAAATTCACTTTCTATTTTTTTATCTATTTCTGCATAATATTTATCATATTTTGTTTTTACTGATTTTATACCTTGCACATCAGAGGAACTAGGTTTCATTACCAAAAATAAAATCCAAAGTATTGTAAGTATCAATGCTATTAATAGAATATTTAAAACTTTTTTCATAACTTCCTCTCAACAATTTCTTATTTAAAACAATTATACCAAATTTTTCATATAAAAAATACCTATTTAAAAGAAAAAGTTATCATAAAATTTAATTTACAATAACTTTCTAAATTTATTTTAATTACTCTTTATCCATCTTAAATATGAATTAATAAAATCATCAATACTTCCATCCATAACAG
>ERZ772957.1347-NODE-1347-length-16147-cov-4.470731_pt1 | contig 16147 bp, 13 predicted proteins | sample MGYA00580682_ERZ772957 | MGnify/ENA primary metagenome ERZ772957 (study PRJEB29015, sample SAMEA2737921) | human oral metagenome | biome: human oral; feature: human-associated habitat; material: dental | place: China | collected 2025 ...
TACGTCTTTTTAACAGATTATCCGACTTAGGTGTGTTTTGAACTGCCTCCTATTTCTCGTGTCCAAGAAATGGGAGGCAGTTCACAAGCGAGCGCCTTTCTTGTAAACGTAAACTGGACTGCTTTGGAGAGCGTTTGACAAACTACTTACGCAAGTGGCTTATATGCGTCATCAACATTGATGTGGCAATATCCGCCTGGGTTCTTCTTCAAGTAGTCCTGATGATATTCCTCAGCAAGTACGTAGTTATCCAGTGGCTCAACTTCAACGGCAAGCTTCTGACCAAAGAGAGACTCTTGTTCAGACATAATACGGTCAATTACAAGCAGGTCAGCATCGTTTGTGTAATAGATGCCGGTGCGATACTGTCTACCAACGTCGTTGCCTTGCTGATTGACTGAGAGGGAATCAATAACCCTAAAGTAGTAGCGCAAAATGTCATAGAGGCTTACAACACTTGAGTCATAGGTCACATGCACTGTTTCTGCATGATCTGTAGCCTTAACATCCTGATAGTTGGTGTCCAAGGTCTTTCCGTTTGCGTAGCCAACCGTAGTTGCGGTAACACCCTTAATTCTGGAGAAGTACTCTTCAAGTCCCCAGAAGCATCCACCTGCTAAATAAATCTCTGCCATAAAAGCCTCCTTAGGCTGAATTGCTGTTATAAAAGTTTAAAGTGACTTCGCTTTACTTCGAAGACACCTTCTTTGCTTAAAGAAGATATTACTGCGCTCAAAGCGCTCCTATCTACACCAAGATAATCCGCAAGCTGTTGGCGATTGTAGGGAATATCAAACTCCTCAGAACCTGCTGCTTGAGAGCGTGTATTCAAATACGCCATCAGTTTGCCGCGAATGCTTTTTGGTGCAGCATCTTGAATACGACGGCTTAGCATGATGTTCTTTCTGGCGATAGAAGCCATAAGGTTTCTAGTAATAATGTCCACACCACCGCAGATGTCACACGTTCTGGTAGTAATCTGTCGGACGTCCAGCAGCAAAATCTCAGACTTTTCCGTTGCAACAACCGAGGTCAAAAGAGGTACGTTTCCAAGGGCAGCGTATGCCTCTCCAAAGGTTTCTCCGGTATGGAAAGCTCCCATCACAGAGATATTACCCTGAGCGTCAGATCCCTCAACGTGAATAGCGCCAGAGATAACAATGCCAAATTGATGCGCCTTGTCGCCAGCGCACAAAATGATCTCTCCAGGCTCATAGGTGCGAACAACAGCACGTAAATGATTTAAAAGAGCCTCTAGTAGCTCTGGTTTTACTCCTTTAAACACAATTGTGTTAAGCAAAAATGAGGGCTTGATGTCTTGCACGTTCATATACGCTCCAAAAAATTACTGGACAGAAATCGTTTTGTTGTAATTACAACATACCTTATTCCACATTCCTGTAATTATGAAACCCAGAAGAGCAAATCTCTTCTCGCTATATGGTTTTATGGAGAGGAAAAATAGTGGATAACAAGATGTTCTGTTTCCAGTGTGAGCAGACTGCTGCTTGTACTGCCTGTACCGGCGCTGCTGGTGTTTGTGGTAAGCCTTTTGACGTCGCATTTGCTCAAGACGAGCTTACCGGCGCTCTGGTTGGCCTTTCTCGTACCGAGCTTGCTGCTGGCAAGCTCTCTAACCGCGCTGATCAGCTGATTGTTGACGGCCTATTTACTTGCATCACCAACGTTAACTTTGACAAGGCCGCTGTTGATGCAATTACTGCTCAGGTTCGTGACGAGAAGAACCGTCTAGCCGCAGAGGCTGGCATAGAGCCTGTTGAGGATCTTCCTCTTGGTGGCGTTTGGTCTGACAATGAGGACATTAGATCTCTCAAGTCCCTCATTCTCTTTGGCATTCGTGGTATGGCTGCTTATGCTTATCATGCTCGCGTTCTTGGCAAGACTGATAACGCAGTTGACGCTTTCTTTGTAAAGGCACTTGCTGCTCTTGCTACCGAGTCCTCCGTTGACGTTTTGCTGTCTCTTACCCTTGAGGTAGGCGAGGTCAACCTCAAGTGCATGGCTCTTCTCGACAGCGCAAATACTGGCGCTTATGGTACCCCAGTTCCAACTGAGGTTCCTCTGACTATTGAACCTGGTCCCTTTATTGTTGTTTCCGGCCACGACCTTCTTGACCTCAAGATGATCCTTGAGCAGACCGAGGGCACTGGCGTTAACGTTTACACCCACGGCGAGATGCTCCCAGCTCACGGTTATCCAGAGCTCAAGAAGTATCCACAGCTCAAGGGCAACTTTGGTACCGCATGGCAGAACCAGCAGAAGGAGTTCAAGGACATTCCAGCTCCTGTTGTCTTTACCACTAACTGCCTCATGCCACCTCGTCCTAGCTATAAGGACCGCGTCTACACTACTGAGCTTGTTGCTTTCCCAGAGCTCGTCCACATTGACGAGGACGCCAACGGTAAGAAGGACTTCAGCGCTGTTATCAAGCAGGCTCAGGAGCTTGGTGGATACGCTGAGGCTCAGGAGCTTACCGGTATCAACGGTGGCCATAAGGTAACCACCGGCTTTAGCCACGGTGCAGTTCTCGGCATTGCCGATAAGATCATCGATGCTGTTAAGCAGGGCGCTATCAAGCACTTCTTTGTTGTTGGCGGCTGCGATGGCGCTCGCCCTGGTCGTAACTACTACACCGAGTTTGTTGAGCAGACTCCTGCAGACTCCGTTGTCCTCACCGTTGCTTGCGGCAAGTTCCGCTTCAATGACCTTGACCTGGGTACTATTGGTGGCATTCCTCGTATTCTTGATGTTGGTCAGTGCAACGATGCTTACGGCGCTGTTCAGATTGCAACTGCTCTTGCAAATGCGTTTGACTGCGGCGTTAATGACCTGCCACTGAGCTTTGTTCTGTCTTGGTACGAACAAAAGGCAGTATGCGTCCTTTTAACCCTGCTGCACCTTGGCATTAAGAACATCAAGCTTGGACCAACCCTTCCTGCATTTGTCAGCCCTAACGTCCTTAACATTCTTATTGAGAACTACGGTATTGGCCCAATCGGCGATGCTTCCGAGGATCTTGCTCAGATGCTTGCCTAATTGGCGAGAAACCCCTCTAGTCCTTTCCTTAAACGCCTCCTAGCTATGTGCTTGGAGGCGTTTTTTGATCGTGGATTTTGTGGATCTAACTTGGACACCGCCAAACTCAGATAAGGATCGATATTCTTCCTTTTGTTATGGAGGGAAAGATGAGAAAACTAACAGTTAATGACCTAAAGAATCTAAGTAAATTAATTGATCCAAAAATACAAAATAATCAAACTATGGTTGAGTGTTTTGCTCGAATCTGTGATACCTACGACAAGGTGCCTTTAACTGAAATTACATGCCCATCTATTAGCTGGAATGCTTTTACATATGCTTTTTATATCGTTAATCTAAGGCCTCTTAAAACTCAAAATGAATTATTAGCTGCAATTGCTTTATATTCTTTTTTAAATGTAAACGGCTATGATTTTGATCCTTCGCTGCAGGATCTTCTGGCTCATATTGATCTATTAAAATCTGACCAATATTTTGCTCACGAATTTTGCTCATGGATCGAACTAGAAATCATGTAATAAAGCCTTATCTCAAAATCTCTGTTTCAGCCATAAATTGATTAAAATGCCTTTCTAGCTGCTTTTCATTTGGATAAGCTTCACGATAAACAGGCATATGTAACTGCTTTTTATTGAAGTCAATATATTCGGTTTTATCCAAAAGCCTCGATAATCTAATGCGCTTACTATCGGGCTCAACTGAAAGTAAATGTGCATCAAAAAGAAGATGTAGATCAGACCTTAGAAGAATACCATTGGTAACCATTTGAGTTTTAGGTCCACGATATTGACCAATATGAGCTGCTTGTAAAACCTGAGGGACATCATTTCCAGAAATAGCGCATCTATTTGAATAGGCCTTTAGCAAGTTATTTCTAAACTGAGCTTGTCCTTGTCTGCGCACGGATTCTCTGAATTCCTTAATGCGCTCATCAGTGTCATCAATCTGCTCAAGCTGATTTTGAATCTCTGGCTTGAGTTCATCAAAACCTGCTGAAATAAAAGATGAATTATTAACTGTTTTGGCGTTAACCGGTCCATGGAGAGTAAACATTCCAGTAGCGCTGTTATAACGCTCTACAAATGCGAGACCTCTGATGATGTATTTATCTTCTGTATTATCCCAATCAATTACACCAACAGGAAGACCATCGTTAAGACAATTTAACAGATAAGTATTGTAGCTAACGGTACAGGTTTCTTTTTCACGATATGCAGAATATTCAAGCAGCCAAGTTCCATCCTCTAATTTAATTGGAGATCTGTCTTTGTAGTGGGGATTTTTTCCTGGCTTGCTAGTATGAACTGATATTGCATATTGCTTATTTTTGTAGTGTATATCTCTACCTGAAGGGCTGAAAATGCCAGATTGACCACTTATCTTGAAATCATAAAATCCCAATTTATCTGGTACATTATGTGGCAAAACAGATGTCCCTCTGCCTTCATTATCGATAAACCACTGATATGCGGGGACAAATTCTTTAGGAGCAACTTTAAAAGCTCTTTCAAGAGTTGGATTAAAGATCTTGCATTCTGTAATGATCTGATCAAACATCCCAGTCTCCTCACAAGTGGCCTGTACAAACAGTAAGTTTTTCTCGACACTGTGTAAAGATCTACAAACAAATTGCTTCACGAACTCCAAATATTAGATTTATTAAAGAACGTTCAAGAATGACGCTCTTCTCGATAAGAGAATGTGGCATAATGCCACTGTCAAAGTAACAATTAATGTTAGTCATTAGTAGCATTTAACAGAGGGGTTTCTATGGCTAAAGTTGCAGTTATCGGTTGTACCCACGCTGGCGTTTTTGCCACTTCTTCAATCCTGGGTGCACACCCAGATTGGGAGGTTCACGTCTTTGAGCGCAATGACACGGTTTCCTTCCTGTCTTGCGGTATTGCTCTTTGGGTAGGTGACCACGTAAGCGATCCTAACAAGATGTTCTACAGCTCTCCAGAAGCCCTTGCAGAGGCTGGCGCTCACGTTCACATGACCACCAACGTCACCTCCGCAGATGTTAAGACCAAGCACGTTGCTTGGGAGGACCTCAAGACTGGCGAGACTTTTGAGGATGACTTTGACTACCTCGTAGTTACCACTGGCTCTAAGCCAATTGTTCCACCACTACCTGGTATCGACGGACCTCGCGTTCTTCAGTGCAAAAACTGGGCTGATGGCCGTCGCATTCACGACACCATGTCAGCTTCCAAGTCCGCCATTGTCATCGGCGCTGGCTACATTGGCGCTGAGCTTGCAGAGCAGCTCTCCGAGCGTCAGAAGGACGTCACTCTCATTGACATGCTTCCTCGCGTTCTTGCAAAGAACTTTGACAAGGCAATCACCGATCAGGTTGAGGCTGCCTACAAAGAGCACGGTGTCACGCTTGCACTTGGCGAGAAGGTCATGAGCTTTGAGGACAACGGCGATTCCGTCACCGTTGTTACCGATAAGGGCTCCTACACTGCAGATTACGCAATTCTGGGCATTGGCTTCCTACCTCGTACTGACCTCTTTGACGATCAGCTTGAGATGCTTCCTAACGGCGCCATCAAGGTTGATGAGTACATGCGCACCAGTGAGCCTGGCGTTTTTGCAGCTGGCGACTCCGCTTCCATTATCTTCAACGTCACTGGCAAAGAGGACTACATTCCTCTGGCAACAAACGCTGTACGCCAGGGACTGCATGTTGGTCCTAATATGCTTGAGCCAACTGCTGCATACACAGGTACTCAGGCTTCCAGCGCAGTTCAGCTCTACAACTACTCCATGGCTGCAGCAGGTCTCACCGTTGAGGGCGGCAAGGTTCGTGGCTATGAGTATGATTCTGTCTCCATTACCGAGAACTACCGTCCTGAATTTATGCTGACTACCGAGCCAGTTACCGCAACGCTGGTCTGGGATCCAGAGACTCGCCTTATCAAGGGTGCACAGTTCTTCTCGACACATGACGATGTTGCTCAGGCAGCAAACGTTGTTTCTGTAGCTATTGCTGCTGGTATGACCATCGACAACCTTGCAGCTGTTGACCTTCTGTTCCAGCCAAACTTTACCAACCCAGTCAACTACATTGGCTCCGTTGCTATGGCTGCCTGCGCAAAGTCCAAGTAAACTCCGCACATAACACGCAATAAAAGAGAAGGAAGCTGGTATTTCTGCCAGCTTCCTTCTTTGCTATCGAACCCGAGTCTAGCTCGATGAATGCCTATTTTTTGTTTGCTCCGGTCTGAGCCTGCGTCGCCTTGATACGGTGCCTATCTTGGCTTTCTGCTCACTACGGCGATGTAGTTGAGGTCGTCAGCATGATCATTAAAGAAGGTAAACATACTGGTGAACATCTTTGTGTTCTCGGGTTTGAGACCATTCCTAATAACCCTCAGGGCACCGTCAGCACCCTCATCAGCAATAAGTCCCGCTGGGTTCATAAGGGTCATCTTGCCGTTCTTTGTTTCTGGGCAGAAACCTGCTGACTCAAAGAGATTCTTCCAACCTGCAAGAGTTAGAGGCTTTACGTTGACGTTAATAGTTCTTGAGAGTTCGTGGACCAACTCATCGTCTTCTTTGAGCAAAAGGACGTCATGGGTAAGCAATACGCCGCCTGGCTTGAGTACTCGTGCATACTCTTTAACCGCAGACGCTTTCTGCTGGTCAGAGAGCATGGTGAGCATAGCCTCGTTAATAACGACATCAAAGCTGTTATCAGGGTAGGAGAGATCTGTAGCGTCTCCATGTTCCACCGTTACATACTGCTCAATGTTGTTTCTCGCGATATTTTCCTTTGTCTTAGGGAGTATGTCTGCATTGAGATCAATTGCGGTTACGTGGCAGTGGAATCGCTTTACCAGTTCAACCGTAGTGGTGCCAATATTACAAGCCACCTCAAGAATTTGAGTTTCTGGCGTAATCTCTACTGAGTTAAGCAGCCAATTGGTTGCTTCAATACCTCCAGGACGCAGTCTTGTCTTACCCATACGTAGTAAAAACTCGTGACCAACTTCCATACTAAGACCCCCTTCATACTATGAAAGAAATTAAGTTAGCTATATCTAACTGATACAAGTTAACCACATCATTACCCGCGAAAAAAGCCAAATTAATTGCTATTTTTGGAACAATTTCAAAGGCATGAAGTTATAAATATTGTTCCGAGAGTTCGCGGTATACTTTGGTAACTTACATCGAAATACAATGGTATTTTGAGGAGATTACAAGATGAATGACTATATAAAATTAAATAAAGATAGATGGAATAAGGTAAACAATGACTATACTCAGCCATTGACGCATGAAGAATTAGAAGAGGCTAGAAATAATCCAATTGCTGTTGCATTAACGGTTGGCAAAAAAGTTCCAACAGAATGGTTTAAAAAGACCAACGGAAAAAAGATATTAGGCTTGGCTTGTGGCGGCGGACAGCAGGGACCCGTTTTTGCTGCAAAAGGTTATGACGTAACCATAATGGATTTTTCTCAATCGCAACTACAAAAAGACGAGATGGTTGCCAAAAGAGAAGGTTTACCAATCAACACCGTTCAAGCCGATATGACAAAACCATTCCCATTTGAAGATGAAACGTTTGATATTATTTTTAATCCGGTTTCAAATGTATATATAGAAGATTTAGAAAACATGTATAAAGAAGCCTCTCGAGTATTGAAAAAGGGTGGACTGTTAATGGTCGGATTTATGAATCCTTGGATATACATGTATGATGCTGACATTGTATGGGACAAACCCGATGAGGAATTACTTTTAAAGTTTTCAATACCTTTTAATTCAAAAGAGCTTGAAGAGGAAGGCAAGATAACCATAAATCCAGAATATGGATATGAATTTAGCCATACCTTAGAAACTCAGATTAGAGGACAACTTAAAAATGGTCTCGCTATGATAGATTTTTATGAATCGTGTGACAAAAGAAATAGATTATCGCGTTATGGAAATGACTATATAGCTACACTTTGTGTTAAACTATAATGTTATTAAACATACTTCAGGAGAATAGCCCGTTTTATTTTCCGTTGGGGTTAATAACTAAATACCAGTTTCTCGAGGTAATACCTTTAACGATAACCTTATACTATATTTAAAAGGTTTATAGAGATGTTTCTACATACAGATAGGTTCACTTGACATACTTAGTGTTAACTCGTTTCATATTTAGGCGATAACTCTGCTTGAACGAACTTTACCTTGCTAAGTATATAATAGATGAACTTAATTTGATAAGTGTAGAGAGTAGGCGGGGAGAAATTAATTAATGGGATAATACCCAAATTATAGTCTTTTTGGTGAAGGATAAGAATGAGTTTATTAGCTATAGAAGAATTTTAAAAAAACTCATTAATTTAGATTTACCAAATAATAAATTGATGGGGAAGATAAAAGTGAGTAAAAGTATTTTTTAAAAAAGAAGAATGAGTAGAATGAAACTACAGAAGTTTTGTATAGAATTTGCAATGCTTAAGATTGTGATATTGATGAAAAAATTAAGTATATAGAGGAATAATAAAAAAGGGGGAATGGAAATGATTTTAAAAAAGATGAAAGTTAAAAATTTTAGGTTATTAAAAAATTTTGAATTAGATTTTAAAGATGAATTATCTTTAGTTATAGGTAAAAATAATTGTGGGAAAACATCAGCACTTACAATTTTGGATAAGATGTTAAATTTATCTAAAGTGATGTGGGAAGATATAAATTTGGAATGTCAGAAAGAATTTTATGAAAAAATACTTTTTTTTGATATATCTAATCAAGAGAAAGTTTCATCAATAGAAACTATTAATCTGCAATTATTTATTGAGTATGATGAAAATGACTCATATGCAAATATTCAAAAATTCATGATGGATTTAAACCCAGAAAATAACATAATAGTATTAGAATTTATTTCGTTAATAGCTGCAAAAAAAATCATAGAATTAAATAACATTATTAGTGAAAAGAATATTAAAGATTTAAAATCATTTTCCAAATTTATGAGTAAGAACTTTGCAAACTTCTTTGAAACGAAAAAATATTCAAGAGGGTTTGACGTTGAAGCAAATAAAATAACGCAAGATAGATCAGAAGAAATTGATAATAAAGATATTCAAAAAGTCATTAAAGTTGTAGGAATAAGAGCTGATCGAGCGGTCTCTAATGATCATCGTAATCATGTTTTATCAGGTTTAACTGGTAAATATTTCAGTTCATATAAAGCTGCAAAAGATAAAAGTGAGTTGGTATTTACAAAACTTGAAGAAAAATTGGAGGAAGCCGATAAAGATTTATATAAGATTTATAATGGAGAAAAAAGTGAAGGTGAAGAACCCACTGATGGTATTTTTAGTAATGTTATAGATGTTATTAAAACTTATGGTGGTACAGAAAATGGAATTGATATAGCAATAGAATCATCTATTTCAGAGAAAAATTTATTGTCAGATAATACAAGCTTAAGTTATAGACAAGGGGGAGATTGTTCGCTTCCAGAAACATATAATGGTTTGGGGTATTTGAATTTAATTGGTATTTTATTTGAGATTGAAACCAAAATACAGGAATTGTTTGAACAACCAGCAGACATAAATCTCTTATATATTGAAGAACCTGAAGCACATACACACCCTCAGTTACAGTATATATTTATAAGAAATATTAAATTTCATATCAAAGTACATAGAGATAAGTTGTTGAAAGAAAAGAATAAGCAGTTGCAGATTTTAATAACTTCGCATTCATCACATATAGTTTCTGAATGTAACTTTGATGATATTATATATTTGAAGAAAAACGGGAATACGGTTATAGCTAAGAGTTTTAATACTTTAAAAGAAGAGTATGAAGGAGATGAACAGAGAGGATTTAAGTTTGTAAAACAATATTTGACAATAAATAGAAGTGAACTTTTCTTTGCTGACAAAGTTATTTGTATAGAAGGAGATACTGAGCGAATATTAATGCCAATGATGATGTATAAGATTGATAATAAAAAAAAGCCAGAAGGGGATATTATCCCACTTTTATCACAAAATATTTCTGTAATAGAAGTCGGGGCACATTCACATATTTTTATTCCATTATTTGAATTTTTAGGTATTAAGGTTTTAATAATCACAGATGTAGATGCAGCTAATAAAAATGACAAAGGAAGATATGAAAAATCAGACCCTAAGAAAGCAAAGTATACAAGTAATGCATCAATAAAAGAGTTTTTTAAAGATTCCGGAATTGATACGTGGAATAATCAATTTAAGGAACTTGTAGAGAAAAATTCTGGGGATAAAATTAAAGATAATATAAGAATAGCCTATCAAATACCAGAACCTAATGGGGAGTATCAAGCAAGTAGTTTTGAAGATGCATTTATAGCATTAAATAAAGACTTTATATTAAAGAATAAAGAAGGGCTTTGTGAATATGGAGCTTTAAAAGATTTTTCGAATGATGAAATAGAAAACGATGATTATTATAATTTTGCTTTGAATTATATAAAAAAGAAATCTGCATTTGCATCAAGCTTATTGTATTTTGATGATGATAAAGGTGCAGATGATGAAAAATGGGAAGTTCCACATTATATTGAGGAGGGCTTATTATGGATACAGGAACTTTAGAAAAGGAAGTTTTAGAAGCTCTTCAATGTATAAGAAATGGTGAAAATTTTATTTTAGAAGGTGGAGCTGGGAGTGGAAAAACATACTCCTTAATTACCTTAATAAATGCACTTACAGAAGAATTACCAGATATTAAGATAGTATGCATTACATATACAAATAATGCAGTTGCAGAAATTTTATCTAGAATAAAAAATGAGAACATTTGTGTTTCAACAATACATGAGTATATATGGAATCTTATCAGAAAATATCAAAATGAAATTAAGGATATTTTAGTAGAACTTATTAATGATGAAGCTAAAAAAAACTTTAAAAAGCCAAAAGATTTTGCTGAGGATTTAATTTCTAAAGATTACTTCAAAAATCTTCATGTGGACTATGATGAGTATTATTCTGTAACGCCAAATGTTGAAAATAAAGTTAAAATCAGTCATGATCACATTTTGATTGTTGCAGAAAAAATGTTTGAGAAATACAAAAAAATAGCGGACATTTTAAAGGATATTGCAGATTGTATCTTTGTTGATGAATATCAAGATACAAGTCCTTTAGTTGTTAATATTTTATTAAAACATCTTGAGCAAAGCGATAAGAAAAATGTAATTGGGTTTTTTGGGGATTCAATGCAGTCTATATATGACGACGGTGTTGGTAATATAAATCAATATAGTTTAACTAAAATAGTAAAGACGCAAAACCGAAGAAATCCAAGAGTCGTAATCGAAGTAGCTAATAAATTTAGAGATGATGATATTGAGCAAGTGCCATCAGAAGATGTAAATGCACCTAATATGGAAAATGGTACTATTAGAGAGGGGAGTATTAAATTTTTATACGGAATTGAAACAGATGATTTTATAAGTATAAAGGGGATGAATATTTTTGAATCATGGGATTTTTCTGATGGAAAACAAACAAAAGAGTTAAGGCTAACACATAAATATAATGCTGAAATGGCGGGATTTAAAGACTTATATGATATATATAATGCTGATTTAATAATTAAGCTTATAAGCAAAATAAAGCAAGAAATTGACAAGGGAAATTTGGATAGTGATAAGACCTTGGGAGAATTAGCGTTAGAAGCAAAACTGACATTTAAGAAATTAAATATGCTGGAGCAAATTAAAGGAAATGAAATTTATCAGTCAATATACAGTATTTTAGAAGATATGTCATGGGAAGAAGCTTACGAAAAATGTAGAGTTACTAAGGAATCACTTATGTCATATAAATTAAATGGGATGAGTGGTAGATATGAAGCTAATTCATATAGAGATAGGATTTTACGCAGATTAGATATATTAGAGGAGATTATTGAATTATATGAGGCTAATAAATTTAATGAATTTATACGAATAACAAAATTTTCTATTCATAATAGAAATGATAAGATTTGCCTTAGGCAAGCAATAGATTATCTTGTAAGTGAAGATAATCAAACTATAGAAAATGTTTTAAAATTTGCGGAAGAAAAAGGGTTACTCAAAGAAGATGAATTATTCAGCGATTATACTTTAAAAAGAGGGTTTTATTTATGGGAGAGAATAAAAAAGATAACATTTAATCAATATAGAAAAAGTGTTTCGTATTTAAAAGAATTTTCACCAATCTGTACTCAACATAGTGTTAAGGGTAGCGAATATGACAATGTACTTCTTGTATTAGAGTCTGATTGGAATAAATACGATTTTAATACATTATTTGGAAAGGGATCTTCAAGTTCTAATGTTCAGTTAAGAACGAGAAAATTATTTTATGTATGTATAACGAGAGCAAAAAAGAATTTAATAATATATATGCCTACGAATGATTCTGAAATAATAGAAAAAGCAAAAGAGTTTTTTGGAGAGGAAAATGTTATGAGTATTTTTTCGATTGAATAGAAGAAAAGGGTTACAGTTACATTTTCTTACCTATGTTAATTTTATAATTTTCTCATATTTGATAAATTGTCACAGTAGATGGTTATTTTGAAAAGAATACTCTCTTTACCTCCTATAAGAGTTAGATTTTAAATCTAAATTTTAGAAGATTGATATTCTTATGATAAAGTACATGTTTGAAAAAATAGCTAAAATTTTAGAAGAAAAATAGAAGTATTTAAATTGAAAGAAGGTGAATGTTATGGAAGGAATGTTGAAGTTATATTCTCCTATTAATAAATTAAAACAAATTGGAGAGAATATCTGGATCGTCGACGGAAATGAAATACATATGAGTTTTAAACTCTTCAAAGCTCCTTTTACAACAAGGATGACAGTAGTTAAATTAGATAATAATAAATTATGGATTCATTCACCAATAGCTTTTAATAAAGAATTAGATGAAAAAATAAAAGAACTAGGAGAAATCGAACATATAGTTGCTCCTAATAAATACCACTATAGTTATGTATTGGATTGGTATAAACATTATCCAGATGCAAAAGTTTGGTTAGCAAAAGGAGTAAGCAGCAAACTTAAAACTGATGAAGGAGAAAATTTTGTATCACTAGATAATATTTCAAAAACTTCTTGGTCAGAGGAGATACTTTTTACTCCATTTAAAGGAAGTATAGCCATGGAAGAGATGGTATTTTTTCATAAAAAGAGTTCAACTTTAATATTAACGGACTTAATAGAGAGTATAGAAGTGAATAAATTACCATTATTATATGAACTTGTATTTAAGTTTGGAGATAATAAGTATCCTAAGTTTCGAACGTCAAGAGATTTACGATCATCATTTATCTTTAAAAAACAAGCTAAAGATAGCTATTCTAAGATTGAAAGCTGGAAACCTGATAAAATTGTTTTCTCTCATGGAAAGATAATTTTAGAAAATGGTACGGAAAAATTAAAAGAAGCATTTTATTGGTTGAGAAAATAGTGTACTTTATGAGAAAATAATAATATAAGATTTAGAGAATAAATGAAAGGGAGTGATTAGGTATGACAATAGTAATAAAAAGAGTGCTTGCCTCAACTTTAAAAGAAATGGCCGAAAAGAAATCATTATCAAAAATAACAATTAATGATTTAACTCAAGCTTGTGATGTTAGTCGTCAAACATTTTATAATAATTTTAAAGATATCTATGATTTGGTAGAGTGGATTTATCTTAAAGAGGTAGTGACTCCAATTGAAAGAGGTAAAATCTATGATAAATGGCAAGATGCTCTAACATCAATTTTCCAATATATCTCAGAAAATCATGTTTTTGTTTTAAATACCTATCGCTCTTTTGGAAAAGAATTTTTAGAAAAAGTACTAAGACAGGAGATTGAACTATTTCTAAGTAATCAGGTGTTCAAAAAAATCGAAGTAACAAAAGAAGAAGCTAAACAAGTAGAGTTTTCTTATTCTTTTTATACATATGCTTTGGTTGGAGTAGGGTTAGATTGAATTGAAAAGCAAATGCCAGAAAGTGTTGAAGAACTAGTTGAAAGAATTGAAAGAGTTATGCTGGGTGAGATAATTTCTCTTCTTTAAATAAAGTTTAAGCTCTTTTACAATTAAATAAATTTGTAAAATAGTTAGGCAAAAATCAAAAATTGTAAATTGTATTATGGATATGGAAGGTGTATATTAATAGTGATATTAGTATGCACTTTTTTTAGGAGGAGTTTTTATGTATTATTCAAACGGAAATTATGAAGCATTTGCTAAACCAAAAAAACCAGCAGGAGTTGATAAAAAATCGGCTTATTTAGTAGGTTCTGGACTAGCTTCTCTTGCGGCAGCAGCCTTTTTAGTTCGTGATGGACAAATGAAAGGAGAAAGAATCCATATTCTTGAAGAACTACCTATCGCAGGAGGTAGCTTAGATGGTATTATGAATCCAACTCGTGGATTTATTATTCGTGGTGGTCGTGAAATGGAAGATCACTTTGAATGTCTTTGGGATCTTTTCAGATCTATTCCTTCATTAGAGGTAGAGGATGCATCTGTTTTAGATGAGTTCTACTGGTTAAATAAAGAAGATCCTAACTTTTCAAAATGTCGTGTTATTGAAAACCGTGGACAACAAATTCCTAATGATGGACTTTTTGCATTATCTGATAAATCAAGTCAGGAATTAGTAAAACTATATTTGACTTCTGAATCAGAACTTCAAGGTATGAAAATAACAGATTTCTTTAGTAGTGAATTTTTTAAGTCTAATTTTTGGACTTATTGGGCAACAATGTTTGCTTTTGAAAAATGGCATTCAGTTGCTGAAATGCGTCGATATATGTTGAGATTTATTCATCATATTAAAGGACTTCCTGATTTATCAGCACTTAAATTCACTAAATATAACCAATATGAATCATTAGTTCTACCATTAGTTAAATACTTAGAAAGTCATGGTGTAACTTTTGAGTACAATACTGTAGTTAAAGATATTAAAGTTGAAAAACAAGGAAAAGATCTAGTAGCTAAGCATCTGATCTTAGAAGTAAACGGAGAACCTGTTGTTAGAGAATTAACTGAAGATGACCTAGTATTTGTTACAAATGGTAGTATCACTGCATCTACAACATATGGTAACAATGATACTTCAGCTCCAGTCAGCAAAGAACTTGGTGGAGCTTGGCAACTTTGGAAAAACTTAGCTAAACAAGATGAACGTTTTGGACGTCCAGAAGTATTTTGTGAAAATCTTCCAGATCAAAGTTGGTTTGTTTCGGCTACGACGACTGTAACAGACAAACGAATCGCAGAATATATAGAAAAAATTTGTAAACGTGATCCTTATGCAGGTAAAGTAGTAACTGGTGGTATAGTAACAGCACGAGACTCAAATTGGATGATGAGCTTTACACTTAACCGTCAACCTCACTTTAAATCTCAATCAAAAGATGAATTAGTAGTTTGGATTTATGGATTATATTCAAATATTTCAGGTAACTATATAAAAAAACCAATAGAAGCTTGTACAGGTATTGAAATCGCAGAAGAATGGCTTTACCATATTGGGGTTCCTGAACAATTTATTCACGAATTTGCAAGCAAAGGTTGTAGCACAGTTCCATGTTATATGCCTTATATAACAAGTTACTTTATGCCAAGACACGATGGTGATAGACCATTAGTTATCCCGGAAGGATCTAAAAACTTAGCATTTATAGGTAACTTCTCTGAAACACCACGTGATACTGTCTTCACTACAGAATATTCTGTTCGTACAGCTATGGAAGCAGTATACACATTACTAGATGTTGATAGAGGTGTACCTGAAGTATTTAATTCTGCATATGATTTACGTGTCATGACTAAATCAACTAATCGCCTAATGGATGGTAAAAAACTTGAAGAAGTTAAACTACCTTTCTTTGCCAAAGCAATTAGTAAACGTGTATTGAAAAAAATCAAAGGAACATATATTGAAGAGATTCTAAAAGATGCAGGATTGATTTAGATATAATTCCTCTAGGTTATAGTTATAAAAAATACATAATAGATATAAAAGACGATAGTGAAGACTGTCGTCTTTTTTTTTGGTTTCATAAAGAA
>ERZ772957.1350-NODE-1350-length-16134-cov-9.318801_pt1 | contig 16134 bp, 15 predicted proteins | sample MGYA00580682_ERZ772957 | MGnify/ENA primary metagenome ERZ772957 (study PRJEB29015, sample SAMEA2737921) | human oral metagenome | biome: human oral; feature: human-associated habitat; material: dental | place: China | collected 2025 ...
GTCCGATACCTTTAACTCATGGGATTACCGTCAGGGTGAATATTACTAAGATAAAAAGAAGCCCAGTGTGAGAGAGGGATTACCTCTTTACACTGGGCTTTTTAGTTTATAATTTCTTTTATTTTTCCTATAATTATGCTATGATATAGAATATATTAATAGTTAAATCCTCTTATGGCTATAACGTTAGAGAAAAGGAAATACGGTCTATATGATGAAAAAAGAAGAGTTTCTAAAAAGAATGAAGAAAGAATTTCCAGATGCTCAAAAGAATGAGACAAAGAGTTATACATCTTTTGAAGTAAAGAACTCAAATGGGAAATTGCAAAATTTTATAGAAATTCATTTTCAAAAAGAAGGAATTAAAATAGGTATCATATCAAAGTGCCTGAATAAATCACAATTATTGAAGTTTGACAAGAAACCAGCTACTCATCGTTGGACACTAGATGCTGAATATGTGATTACTAGTGAAGAAAAATTTAATGAAATTTTACCCTATATAAACAAATCGTATTTATTTATTAAAGGTGAGGGATCTAAGGAGATAAAAATGCCAGAAAATATTGATAAATATAAAAATATTTTGCTTTCATCCAAAAATATAATCCTCCGTGGCGCTCCTGGTACAGGTAAAACCCACCTTGCTAAAGAAATTGCCTTAGAGTTAGCAGGAGGCAATGAAGATCAAATCAGCTTTGTACAGTTTCATCCATCTTATGACTATACAGATTTTGTAGAGGGGTTGAGACCAATTCTGGGAAATGATGGGCAGATTAACTTTGGCTTGCAGGACGGCATTTTTAAGAAGTTTTGTCAGAAAGCAAAAGAAGCCCAGAAGATTGGGGGACAAGATAACTTTGAAGAAACTTGGACTAAGCTAACCGATGCTATCAATGAGAAACAGGGGAAATATTTGTTCCCTCGTAGCTCGGTTCCAGCTAGTTTAAATAGTCAAGGGAATGTGAAGTTTGATTCTCCCGTTGCCACCAAAGAAAAAGTCTATCTTTTATATAAGGGTGAGGAGACTAAGTTAAAGTACGAAACTTATCAAAAAATTGTTTTGGATCACATGAAAGAAAGTTATGGCTTATGCGATTATGTATCCCCAACGATTGTCACAGACAAAAAATTCGTCTTCATCATCGATGAAATTAATCGTGGTGAGATTTCTAAGATTTTTGGGGAGCTCTTTTTCTCTATTGATCCGGGCTATCGTGGTAAGGATGGAGAGGTGTCGACCCAATATGCTAATTTGCACGAAAATCATGAGAAGTTTTATATTCCTGAAAATGTCTACATCATCGGAACAATGAATGATATTGACCGTTCAGTAGATACCTTTGATTTTGCCATGCGCCGTCGTTTCCGTTTTATTGAGGTTACAGCTGAAAGTCAACTTGGTATGCTAGACGAGGTTCTTGGTGATGAAGCAGAAGAAGCAAAAATGCGTCTTAGAAATTTGAATGCTGCCATAGAAAAAGTAGAAGAGCTCAATAGTCATTACCATGTTGGACCAAGTTATTTCCTTAAATTGCAAGAAGTAGACTTTGACTATGAATTGCTCTGGTCTGATTATCTCAAACCACTCTTGGAAGATTACTTACGTGGTTCTTATGAAGAGACTGAAACTCTGGAAACTTTTAAAAAGGCATTTGATCAGACAAGCAATGAGCAAACCAATCAATCAATAACTGGTGGCAATGAAAGCGATTGAAATGACGATACGGATAACAGATAATCAGCAGCTGATAAAAAAAGAGGATTTTGTTGAAATCTATCCAAAAATTAGTCAGGTACTTTTAGATAGAACTTTAGAAAGTCTTTTTCAAGAGGATGGTATTTTCATTTTTCCGAATGACTTGAAAAATACTTCTGACTTGGACAAGGACCATAAAATTTTTGAAACTGTGAATCAGAACATTAAGACAGGAAATGTGATTGGTTTTCTGGGTTACGGTCAGGAAAGATTAACGATTTCCTCTCGTTTTTCAAATGCTAATAACGACTATTTTTTACATTATCTCTTGCAGAAGGTCCTCAATATCAATCTTACTAATTTGGATGTTGGTTTATCTAGAGAAGATAAACTCTATCAACTATTGGTTTACCTCTTCCCAAAATATCTGCAAGCGGCTTTGAGAAAAGGACTTTATAAGGAATACCAGAGGTTTTTCCATAATGATAGCCATGTAAAGGGATCGATTGATGTAGGAAATCATCTTAAGAAAAATATTCCTTTTATGGGAAATATTTCTTACACTACTAGAGAATTTACTTATGATAATCCACTGATGCAGCTGATTCGACACACCATTGAGTATATTAGGAATCAGAAAACAATTGGGAGTGGAGTATTTGATGCTAATCGTGAAAATGTAACAGAAATTATTCGTGTGACTCCGTCTTATAAACTAGCTGATCGTGCTAAGATTATCAGACTAAATCAAACTAAACCTGTCCGTCATGCCTATTTTCGAGAATATAGAAAATTACAGGAACTCTGTCTGTTGATTCTGAGTAGAGAAAAGCACGGTTTAGGACTTCAAGAGCAAAAAATACACGGTGTTCTCTTTGATGTTGCTTGGCTTTGGGAAGAGTATGTTCAGACCTTGTTACCAAAAGGTTTCATCCATCCACGAAATAAGGATAAGACGGAAGGGATTTCATTATTTTCTAATCACAAGCGAATAGTCTATCCAGATTTCTATCATAAAGATTTAAAAATCGTAATAGATGCCAAATATAAAAAGCTAGAATTTACTGAAAAAGGAATCAATCGTGAGGATTTATATCAACTGATTTCCTATGCATACATTTTAGAAGCTAAAACAGCAGGTCTTATTTTCCCAAGTGTGGAGAAGGTTGTTGATAACGACATAGGTAAATTATCAGGTTACGGAGCGCTCTTGAAAAAGTGGTCCATTCTTATTCCTCAAGAAGCTGAAAATTATGACCATTTTGTTCAACAGATACATCAATCGGAAACAATAAATTTTAAATTTTAAAGCAGGTTCAACCTGCTTTTTCTTTACCCAGTTTAAAATTATTTCCAAATAGAACAAAATACTTGACAAATGTAATGGACAGTATTACAATAAGTAGAAAACAATTCGATATAGAAATAAATTGGAGTAGTATGAGAGACAGTCATCTAATAGCCCACCATATTCGTTTGTTGAATGGGCGGATTTTTCAAAAGTTACTGAGCCAAGATCCAGAAGCTCTTTATCGGAGTGAGCAGGGCAAGATTCTCGCCGTTTTATGGAATAGTGAAACGGGTTGCGCTACAGCGACAGATATTGCACTGGCGACGGGACTTGCCAATAATACTCTAACAACTATGCTGAAAAAGTTGGAAGAGCAGGGATTGGTGACCTTTAGTCAGTGTGGTTTAGACAAGCGAAAAAAATATGTCAAGTTGACAGATCAAGGTTTGTCCCAGAAAGAAGTTGGCCATCGTGTCAGTCAAAAACTGGATGCTATTTCTTATAAAGGCTTCTCGGAGGAAGAAATTCGCCAATTTGAAAGTTATCAGGAACGTATTTTAGCCAATCTGAAAGAGAAAGCAAATGAGGCATAAATCATGTCAAAACAAGTTGAAAATGCACGAAATTTATACATTCATGCCATTCAAGACGGGCGTGTTGCCGAGGCTCAAGCCCAATCTGTAGGAGATACTTACATTCAGCACTCGACAGGTGTGCCAGATGGGAAAGAAGGGTTTGCGGCTTTCTTTGCAAATTTCTTTGATCGTCATCCCGAGCGTGAGATGAAAATTGTCCGCACCATTGAAGATGGTAATCTAGTCTTTGTTCATGTTCATCAATATCTCAATGGCGGGGAAGCGCAATGGGTGACGACAGATACTTTCCGTGCGGATGAGAATGGTCGTATCGTGGAGCATTGGGATGTCATTGACTACTATCGTGCTCCGGAAAATGGACAGTTAGACCAGATCTTTGGGGATTTTGAAATCACGGATTTGGATAAGACAGCAGAAAATAAAAAAACCGTTCGTCGTTTCTTGACAGAAATCTTCCAAAATAAGGAATTCAACCAATGGGAAGACTTTGTGGCAGAAGATTTGATTCAGCATAATCATGAGATTGGTCAAGGAAGTCAGGCTTATAAAGACTATGTGGCTGAGCACGGGGTCACTTTTGACTTTGTTTTCCAGCTTTTGGGACAAGGAAACTATGTGGTCAGCTATGGGCAGACTCAGATCGATGGGGTTGCTTATGCTCAGTATGACATCTTCCGTTTGGAGAATGGCTTGATTGTGGAGCATTGGGACAATAAAGAAGTCATGCCTAAGGTAGAAGACTTAACTAATCGAGGAAAGTTTTAAATTGAGGACAAACAATGATTGAATATAAGAATGTAGCGCTACGCTATACAGAAAAAGATGTCTTGAGAGATGTCAATTTAAGGATTGAGAATGGGGAGTTCATGGTTTTAGTGGGTCCTTCTGGGTCCGGTAAGACAACCATGCTCAAGATGATTAACCGTCTTTTGGAACCAACTGATGGAAATATTTACATGGATGGCAAGCGCATCAAAGACTATGATGAGCGTGAGCTACGCCTTTCCACAGGCTATGTCTTACAAGCGATTGCCCTCTTTCCAAATCTAACTGTGGCTGAAAATATTGCTCTCATTCCTGAGATGAAAGGTTGGAGCAAGTCAGATATTCAGCAGAAGACCGATGAATTGCTGGAGCTAGTGGGCTTGCCTGCTGATGACTATGCTCAGCGTATGCCGAGTGAGCTGTCTGGCGGTGAGCAGCAGCGGGTGGGCATTGTCCGTGCCATTATCGCCCAACCCAAAATATTGCTGATGGACGAGCCTTTTTCAGCTCTTGATGCTATCTCGCGTAAGCAATTGCAGAGCTTGACCAAGAGTATCCATGACCAGTTTGGGATGACAACAATCTTTGTGACCCATGACACGGATGAGGCTTTGAAATTGGGCAATCGGATTGCTGTTTTGCAGGACGGGGAGATTCGTCAAGTTGCGACACCTGAGGAAATCTTATCTGCACCTGCAACCAGCTTCGTAGCAGATTTGTTTGGAGGTGTTCAACATGGCTAATTTGTTTTCTACCTTTCAGGATCGCTTTGGCGAATGGTTGGCAGCCTTAGGGCAACACCTTCAGCTATCTCTTCTGACCTTACTTGTGGCCATCTTCTTGACCATTCCGCTCGCTATCTATCTTCATAGTCATAAAAAAGTAGCCAATTGGGTGCTGCAAATTGCGGGAATCTTTCAAACCATTCCTTCAATGGCTTTGCTGGGACTCTTTATCCCCCTCATGGGGATTGGTACACTGCCGGCACTGACTGCTCTGGTGATCTACGCTATTTTCCCGATTTTAGAAAATACTGTCACGGCTTTGAATGGGATTGATCCTAGTTTAGAAGAAGCTGGAATCGCCTTTGGGATGACCAAGTGGGAGCGACTCAAAAAGTTTGAACTGCCTCTAGCAATGCCTGTCATCGTTTCTGGAATTCGGACAGCAACGGTAATGATTATCGGAACAGCAACTCTAGCAGCTCTTGTCGGAGCTGGTGGACTAGGTTCCTTTATCCTTCTAGGAATTGATCGTCGCAATGCCAGTCTAATCTTGATTGGAGCAATTTCATCTGCAGTTTTGGCCATTCTTTTCAACATTCTCCTTAAATGGATGGAAAAGGCCAAGCTTCGGACGGTTTTTGCAGCTTTTGCGGTCTTAATCCTCGGACTAGGCGTTTCTTACACGCCAAGTTTGCTACCGAAACAAAGCAAGGATAATCTGGTCATTGCTGGGAAATTGGGGCCAGAGCCAGAAATTCTCATGAATATGTATAAACTTCTCATCGAGGAAAATACGGATATGACTGTGACGGTCAAGCCGAACTTTGGTAAGACAGACTTCCTTTATCAAGCCCTGAAAAAAGGTGATATTGATATCTATCCTGAGTTTACAGGTACAATTACTGGAACTCTCTTGCAGCCTGCTCCAAAGGTCAGCAATGATGCTGAAGAAGTATTTGAAGCGGCGCGTGATGGCATTAAGAAACAGGATGATCTAGTCTTGCTTAATCACATGGCCTATCAGAATACCTATGCGATTGCAGTTCCAAAGACTATCGCCAAAGAATATAATCTTAAAACAATTTCTGACCTTAAGGCAGTCCAAGACAGGCTAAAAGCGGGCTTTACCCTAGAGTTTAACGACCGTGAAGATGGAAACAAGGGCTTGCAATCTCTATATGGTCTTAATCTTAATGTAGCGACCATGGAGCCAGCCCTTCGCTACCAAGCTATCCAGTCGGGTGATATTCAAATCACGGATGCCTATTCGACTGACGCAGAACTTGCGCGTTATGATTTACAAGTTTTAGAAGACGATAAACATCTTTTCCCTCCTTATCAAGGAGCGCCTCTCCTGAGGGCTGAATTGTTAGAAAAACACCCTGAATTGGAAGGTATTCTCAATAAGCTGGCTGGCAAAATTACAGAAAGCCAGATGAGTCAGATGAATTATCAGGTTGGCATTGAAGGTAAAAAGGCCGAAAATGTCGCGCGTGACTTTCTGGTAAAGGAAGGACTTTTAAAAAAATAAGAAATAAAAGTTAGACTCCTAAGGTCTAGCTTTTTTACTTATTTTAGAATAGATAGACTGCAGATTAAAGAAGATACATCAGCAATCTTCATCCATTTTTGGTATAATAAGGTATCAATGTATGGAGGTGTTCCGATGGCATCTAGTCAAGAATATTTGGATTTTATCCTGAAGCAGCTGCAAGGCTTAGGTCAAGAAATCAGTTTTCGCAAGATGATGGGGGAATATTTGCTCTATTATCGAGGTCGCTTATTTGGCGGAATTTATGACAATCGCTTGCTGCTCAAGCCGGTCCAGCCAGCTCTGGATTTTTTTGAAAATCCGGTTTATGAGTCTCCTTATCCAGGCGCAAAGCCAATGCTTCATATAGAAAAAGTAGAAGATGCTGCCTTTCTCTGCAGTTTGATTGAAGCTGCCTATCCTGCCTTATCAGCACCTAAAAAGAAAAAATAGTCTTTCTGTTCTAATGGATATTTCTAAAATTTTCCGTTTTAATGGACATTTTAATAATTTTCCGTTATAATGGACTTAAAGGAGGTTTGATCAGCTATGCTTTATATTGCTCTTATTGGAGATTTGATCGAATCCAAACAGCTAAAAAACCGTAAGCAGGCGCAGAAGGACCTGCAGGACATGATGGCAGTGCTAAATCAGGATTATCAGGATTATTTGGTGTCGCCTTTCACGGTAACGACTGGAGATGAGTTTCAGGCTTTGCTGCGGCCAAATCCAGAGATCATGCAGCTCCTTGATCAGATTGCCTTGGGCTTTCCTCATCCGATTCGCTTCGGGCTTGGCCTGGGGGAGATTGTGACGGACATCAATCGGGAGCAGAGTATTGGTGCCGACGGTCCGGCCTACTGGAGGGCACGCGCAGCCATTGAGGCTATTCACGAGAAGAACGACTACGGCAGCAGCCGTATAGCTGTATCCTTGGAAGACGAAGAGCTCAGTCAGGCGGTTAATACGGTGCTGGCAGCTACTTCATTCATCCAGAGCAAGTGGAACACCAGTCAGAGAGAGGTTCTGGAGCGGATGCTCATGGAATATATCTATGACGAGAATTTTTCTCATGGGGAAATAGCAGAGCTGCTGCAGATTAGTCCCAGTGCGCTTAGTAAACGGCTCAAGTCGTCTGGACTGAAGATTTATCTGAGAAATCGTCGTTTAGCTATGAGAATGATTCTAAAAGCAGCAAAGGAGGCTGAACAATGACGAATTTTATGGGATTTTCAGAATTTTTCATGCAGAATCCGATTCTTGTATTGACTTTGCTGGCTCATGTGCTAGCTGATTTTCAGCTTCAAAGTCAGAAAATGGCCGACCTCAAAAGTCGGCGGCTAAATTTCTTAATTCTCCACTTGGGAATTGTTCTCTTGCCCCTGTTGCTCTTGGGGCTCATCTTACCTAATTATCTGCTATATTTCGCCTTGGTCTGGCTCAGCCATGCGCTTATTGACTTCTTGAAGAATAGGCTGAATTCATCGATTGTCCGCCATCATGCTCAAAAGTTTGCCTTTATACTGGATCAGGTCTTGCATCTGATTAGCATTTTTGCTCTTTATTTTCTCTTAGGGCAGCAGAAAATTTCAGCTCCTAATTGGCTGTCTGAGCGCTACCTCATGCTACAGGCTCTCTTTTTCTTCGCCCTTACTGGTAAGCCGGTTAATATCCTCTTTAAACTCTTCTTCAGCAAGTATCAGGCAGGAGAAGACAGCGGAGAGACTATCGCAGGAGCTGGTGCCATGATTGGGATTTTGGAGCGCTTGATTATGGGGCTTTCCCTTATTTTTGGGCAATTTACAGCGATTGGTCTGGTCTTCACGGCTAAGTCTATCGCTCGCTATAATAAAATTTCTGAAAGCCAATCCTTTGCAGAATACTATTTGATTGGCTCACTATTTAGCATGATCAGCGTTTTACTGACTTATGGCTTGCTTTATTGGTAATAAAAACTGAGGCTGGGATAGGATTCCCAGTCTTTACTCTAATTCTCATTTGATACAAGGTAAGGAGAAGTCGCATGGCAAAAGCCCTAGAAGATATGTCTTTAGAAGAATTATGGCAGTTGTTCCCGATTTTCTTAGAGGAGCACAATAGGGATTGGGCAGCTTGGTATAAGGAGGAAAGCAGAAGAATACAAAGTTTTTTGCCAGCAAATCAGTTGTATGAAATGCATCATATTGGCTCCACATCTATTGAGGGGATATGGGCTAAGCCGATTATTGATATTCTTTTAGAAATTCCTCGAAGTGAAGATATGGGTAGCATCAAGAGAAAATTGCTGGAGTATGGCTACCTGCCCATGTCAGAGTCAGAAGGCCGCATGTCTTTTAACAAGGGCTACACACTGCAAGGTTTTGCCGAACGCATTTTTCACTTGCATTTGCGCTACTATGGAGACCATGATGAACTCTATTTTCGAGACTATCTGAAAGATCATTCAGCTGTCGCTAAAGACTATGAGCAGTTAAAATTAATCTTATGGAAAAAGTATGAGTACAATCGTGATGCTTATACAGAAGCTAAAACTGATTTCATCAGACTGTACACGCAAAAAGCTAAGAAGCTTTATAAGAGAAGGTATGACGATAAAATTGAATAGCATGATAGTTCTCGGTGCGATGATCGCCTATTCAATTTAATACGAATAAAAACAAACTTAATACGATTTAATACATATTAAATTCTCGTTAATTCTTTTTAATTAGAACATCGTCTTCTTTAGTTGTTTAAGGTTATTAGAAATGTTATAATACTAATCCATACGAGTTAGGAGGTGGAAAATGAGAAAACGGTCTATTATCGCACTCTCAACTTTTCTGTTCATTGCTCTTGTTAGCTTATTTCTAATCTACAATCGGCAAACCAAAGGATTAAATAGTAGAGACTATATTCAGTCAAGCACACCTACCTTGTTTTTCCACGGTTATGGATCGAGTGCCAATGCTGAAAAGCATATGACAGAAGCAGCCCGACAAGCTGGAGTCACTCAAACAATCATCACAGCTACAGTTGATCGTCACGCTCAAGTAACTCTTAAAGGAGATATTCCGAAAGATGCTGTTAATCCAATTGTCATGGTTGAGTTCGAGGACAATCGGAATGCCAACTATGCTCAGGATGGAGAGTATGCAGCAGCAGTTGTTAGAGAGTTGCAAGCAAAATATGCTTTCAAAAAGATGAATTTTGTCGCACATTCTATGGGAAATATGTCTATTCTATTTTACCTATTAGAGCACGCTCAGAATGAAGAATTTCCACAGTTACAAAAACAGGTAAATATCGCCAATCATGTCAATGGTTTGGAGGGCATGGATTTGCCGGCTAATTTGACCATTCTAGATTCCAAAACGGGGCAGCCTAGCGCCATGAGTGATAGCTATCAAAAACTTCTGGGCTTGCGCGAAATTTATCCGCAAGATCAAGTGGATGTGCTTAATATCTATGGAGATTTTAAAAATCAATCAGATGGTTCTGTTTTAAACGTTTCTTCTCGCAGTCTCAAGTATCTTGTAATTGACAATGCCAAGTCCTATCAGGAAAAACGAGTGACCGGCCCTCTGGCTCAGCATAGCCAGCTGCATGAAAATCCAGAAGTCGATAGATTATTGATTGATTTTCTTTGGGGCAAATGATTTTAAGAATTGCAAGCTATTCTTTGTCTATAAGAAAACTTTAAGCATTTTATACTATTTTGTTCTATGGAAAGTTTTCCTTTCCTATTTGATGTGACAGCGCAATCCGCTGATTATAATCGAAGCTTCTCTAAAACCTTATTGGTTAGAGATAGATTGAGGGGTAAAATGAAATTCAAGAAAACATTACTGACAGCAGGAGCTCTAGTAGCTACGCTATTTACCGTATCCACAGTAACTGCTGACACAAACGTTCAAAAAGTCATTGACGAAACCTATGTTCAGCCTGAGTATGTCTTGGGCTATTCCTTGGATGACAGTCAAAAAGAGCAAACGCTTCAGCTCTTAGGCTACAATGCATCGAGTGATTCTAAACCTTTGAAAACAATGACACCTGATGTCTATTCAAAAATTATGAATGTAGCAAATGATCCTAGTTTACAGCTATATTCTTCTGTTAAAATAAAGAAGTTGGGCAACAAGAAGCCGCTTCAGGTTAAGATTGTTACGCCGCAAAACATCACCAAGGTTACAGAGGATATGTATCGCAATGCGGCAGTCACCTTGGGCGTACAGCATGCAGAAATCACAGTAGCAGCACCTATCCCTGTGACTGGAGAAAGCGCCCTGGCTGGTATTTATTACTCGCTGGAGGAAAATGGAGCTAGCGTTCCTCAGGAAAATAAAGACTTGGCTCAGGAAGAATTAGCCGCACTTTCAAATATCAACGCTGAGAACCAAGGTAAGGAAGGCTACGATGCCGATAAGCTGAATGTGGCTCTGACTGATATAAAAACAGCTGTTGCCAATGCTAAAAAGAATAACAGCAACTTGACAGAAGCTGATGTTCGTAAAATCGTTGAAGAAACACTGAAAAACTACGGTCTCAGCAGTTCAGTCACAGCCGACCAAATTAATCTGATTATTAACTTTGCAGTCAATCTTTCAAACAGTGGAGTCATCACAAATTCTGATTTCACAAAGACGCTCACCGACTTAAAAAACAGTATTGTTTCAAAGGCTGGCGACACATTCAATAATATCAACCTTAACTTTGATGCAAACGGACTTCTTGAAGATGGCGGTAATTTCTTTAGCAATATCTGGAATGCAATCGTCAATTTCTTTAAGGGCCTGCTAGGTCAATAAGACTGTCTTTAAAATATAACTAAAAAACCAGCTAGATTCTAGCTGGTTTTTGCATATTTCTTATTCCCACTCCACAGTTGCCGGTGGTTTGCTGGTAATATCGTAGACGATACGGTTGACGTGGTCTACTTCGTTGACGATACGGACAGAGATTTTTTGCAGAACTTCCCAAGGGATCTTGGCAAAGTCAGCTGTCATCCCATCGATAGAAGTGATAGCACGAATTGCAATTGTATAGTCGTAAGTTCGGCCATCTCCCATAACACCGACTGAACGAACGCCAGTGTTGACAGTGAAGTATTGCCAGATATCGCGGTCAAGACCAGCCTTGGCGATTTCTTCGCGGAGAATAGCGTCTGATTCGCGGACAGTTTCCAATTTTTCTTCTGTGATTTCACCCATGACACGGATAGCAAGCCCAGGACCTGGGAATGGCTGGCGCCAGACAATTTCATCAGGCATACCAAGCTCTGTACCCAAAGCGCGCACTTCATCCTTGTAAAGTGTATTTAGAGGTTCAATCAGCTCAAACTGCATATCTTCAGGCAGACCACCAACATTGTGGTGAGACTTGATAGTTTGAGCAGTGTCAGTACCAGATTCGATAACGTCAGTATAAAGTGTACCTTGAGCCAAGAATTTCACATCTTTCAGCTTGCTAGCTTCATCGTCAAAGACATAAACAAACTCGTTTCCAATGATTTTACGTTTTTGCTCTGGATCAGATACGCCAGCAAGTTTGTCAAGGAAACGCTTAGCTGCGTCCGCTTTGACGATATTAAGACCAAACTTGCCACCTAGCATCTCCATAACTTGATCAGCTTCGCCTTTACGCAAAAGACCGTGATCTACAAAGATACAGATCAATTGATCGCCGATAGCTTTCTGCAAGAGGACACCTACGACAGAAGAGTCAACACCACCTGATAGACCGAGCAGGACACGCTTGTCACCGACTGTTTTACGGATTTTTTGAATCTGCATATCGATGAAGTTATCCATAGACCAGTCGCCCTTAGCGCCACAGATATTGAGAGCAAAATTGCGCAGAATATCGTAACCGTACTCAGAATGACGAACCTCAGGGTGGAACTGGATTCCGTAGATTTTCTTGTCAGGATTTTCAATAGATGCAAAAGGACAGTCTGCAGATGTACCAGTGCGGACAAAGTCTGCAGGAATCTCTGTCACCGCATCACCGTGGCTCATCAGGACAAGCTGCTCTTCTGGTGTGCTTTCAAAGAGAGGAGAAGTAGTACGTGTTAGTTTTGATTGTCCATATTCACGATTACCGGCATCACCTGCTGGCACCACCTTCCCGCCCAATTTATGAGTCAAAAGCTGCATACCATAGCAAATCCCCAAAATTGGGATCCCCAACTCAAAAATCTCTGGGTCAATATCAAATGAATCTTCTTCATAAACTGAGTTAGGTCCACCTGAAAGGATAATCCCGACAGGACGGATAGCACGAACTTCATCCGCTGTGATCTTGTGGCTCTTGAGTTCAGAAAATACACCAATTTCACGGATACGGCGTGAAATCAGCTGGTTGTACTGGCTGCCGTAATCAAGCACGATGATTTTTTCAACATCTTGCAATTCAGTTGTAGTTGTCATCTTTTCCCTTTCTTAAAAGAAGTAATCTTTTCCCCTCATTTTATCACAAAAATCGAATTTTTCCAAGGTTATAGGGCTAGCTGCAAGTAAAAATAACTGAAAAATGAGAGCATTTTTGTCTAAAAAATGATAAACAAATAGGATTTCCCTACATTGATTGATATTTAGTTTGACTTTTAAACTAATTGATAATACAATAAATGTATAAAAAGCTGCTTAAAGTCAGAAAAGAGGGCTATTGATGTTACCTGCTTATGTGAAAATACATGATCAAATAAAAAAAGATATTGACGAGGGTATTTGGGAGATTGGCGAGCGATTGCCAAGCGAACGTGATCTTGCTGAAACTTTCGAGGTCAGCAGAATGACCCTGCGCCAAGCTATCACGCTTCTGGTGGAGGAAGGGGTTCTAGAGCGTCGAGTCGGCAGCGGGACTTATGTCGCTAGCACACGCGTTCAGGAAAAAATGCGTGGAACAACTAGTTTTACAGAAATTATGAAGTCTCAAGGAAAAATACCGTCCAGCCAGCTGATTTCATACCGTCGGACGCTGCCTAGCGAGCGAGAAGTTGAAAAGCTGGGCATCCATAAGACGGAGAATATCATCCGCATGGAACGGGTTCGCTATGCTGACGATATCCCAGTTGTCTATGAAGTTGCCTCGATTCCAGAGAAATTTATAAAGAATTTCAAAAAAGAAGAAGTGACTAGTCATTTCTTCCAAACTCTACAAGAGCACGGCTATAAAATTGGCAAGTCTCAACAGACTATTTACGCCCGTTTGGCCAAGGAAAAAATCGCTAAATACCTAGGAATTCCCCGTGGTCACGCTATTTTAGGCCTAACACAGGTTTCTTATTTTGATGATGGAACAGCCTTTGAGTATGTGAAAAGCCAGTATGTCGGCGAACGCTTTGAGTTTTATTTAGAAAATAATTGATTGCATAATTTAAATTACGTTGCAAAAACTGCCAGTCGGCAGTTTTTTTATAATTCTCCATTTTCAAATATACCGAAAGAGTGGAGTTTGAAGGGATTATTTGGTATAATATTCTTTATGGAAATTGAAAAAACAAATCGAATGAATGCTCTGTTTGAGTTTTACGCGGCTTTGCTGACCGACAAGCAGATGAACTATATCGAGCTCTACTATGCAGATGATTATAGCCTTGCTGAAATTGCCGAAGAGTTTAATGTAAGCCGCCAAGCTGTCTATGACAATATCAAGCGGACAGAGAAAATTCTGGAAGACTACGAAATGAAACTGCACATGTACTCTGACTATATCGTCAGAAGTCAGATTTTCGATCAGATTATGGAGAAATACCCTGATGATCCCTATTTGCAGGAGCAACTTGCGGTTTTGTCCAGCATTGATAACCGAGAATAACTCGGATACCCCTATCCATTTCCACTATTTGATGATTAAGAGGAGAAATATTTATGGCTTTTGAAAATTTAACTGAACGCTTGCAGAACGTCTTTAAAAACCTACGCAGAAAGGGGAAAATTTCTGAGAGTGATATCCAGGAAGCGACCAAGGAGATTCGTCTTGCTCTCTTGGAAGCTGACGTTGCCCTACCTGTTGTTAAAGACTTTATTAAAAAGATTCGTGAGCGAGCTATCGGACACGAAGTTATTGACACGCTCAATCCAGCTCAACAGATCATCAAAATCGTAGACGAAGAGCTAACAGCTATTCTGGGTTCTGATACTGCCGAAATTATCAAGTCACCAAAGATTCCGACTGTTATCATGATGGTCGGTTTGCAAGGGGCTGGTAAAACGACCTTTGCGGGTAAATTGGCCAATAAACTCAAGAAAGAAGAAAATGCTCGTCCTTTGATGATTGCGGCGGATATCTACCGTCCAGCGGCTATTGATCAGTTGAAAACACTGGGGCAACAGATTGATGTGCCAGTCTTTGCCTTGGGTACCGAGTTTTCAGCAGTAGAGATTGTCCGTCAAGGTTTGGAGCAAGCCAAGGCTAACCACAACGACTATGTCCTGATTGATACGGCTGGTCGCCTACAAATTGATGAAAAGCTCATGCAGGAGCTAGCTGATGTCAAGGCATTAGCACAGCCAAATGAAATTCTGCTGGTGGTTGATGCTATGATCGGTCAGGAAGCAGCAAACGTAGCCCGTGAATTTAACAATCAACTCGAAGTAACTGGGGTTATCCTGACCAAGATTGATGGGGATACCCGTGGTGGTGCAGCTCTGTCAGTCCGTCAGATCACTGGAAAACCAATCAAGTTTACTGGTACTGGTGAAAAGATTACCGATATCGAAACCTTCCACCCAGACCGTATGTCTGGCCGTATCCTCGGTATGGGGGATATGCTGACCCTGATTGAAAAGGCCGCTCAAGAGTACGATGAGAAAAAATCGCTTGAAATGGCTGAAAAAATGCGGGAAAATACCTTTGATTTCAACGATTTCATCGACCAGCTGGATCAAGTTCAGAACATGGGACCTATGGAAGAATTGCTCAAGATGTTGCCAGGTATGGCCAATAATCCTGCTCTTAAAAACATCAAAGTAGATGAAAAAGAAATTGCCCGTAAACGTGCCATCGTATCCTCTATGACACCAGCCGAGCGGGAAAATCCAGACCTGCTTAATCCAAGTCGTCGTCGTCGGATTGCAGCTGGTTCTGGTAATAGCTTTGTCGAAGTCAATAAGTTTATCAAGGACTTTAACCAAGCCAAACAGATGATGCAAGGTGTCCTATCTGGAGATATGAACAAAATGATGAAACAGATGGGGCTCAATCCTAACAATCTGCCTAAAAATATGCCAAGCGGCATGCCTGATATGTCCGCTTTAGAAGGCATGATGGGACAAGGAGGTATGCCGGATTTATCTGCCCTAGGCGGAGCAGGCATGCCAGATATGAGCCAACTTTTTGGCGGTGGCCTTAAAGGGAAAGCTGGAGAATTTCTCATGCGCCGCAGCATGAATAAGATGGCCAAGCAAATGAAGAAAAACAAGAAAAAACGGAAGTAATTGTAAATAAGTTACATAATTTAGTTTATGTGACTTATTTTGTACATTTAGGGAAAAGAAATGAAAAAGTTTATTAAGTACCTGATTCAGCTTTACACCAAAATACAA
>ERZ772957.1352-NODE-1352-length-16114-cov-4.944455_pt1 | contig 16114 bp, 16 predicted proteins | sample MGYA00580682_ERZ772957 | MGnify/ENA primary metagenome ERZ772957 (study PRJEB29015, sample SAMEA2737921) | human oral metagenome | biome: human oral; feature: human-associated habitat; material: dental | place: China | collected 2025 ...
TTGGTGAAATTTTACTAAAGAGTGGCGAAATTTTAAACACAAGAAGCGTGATGATGCTTGCAGCTCAAGGCATAAGCTTTATAGATGTGAAAAAGCAACCTAGTGTTGGAATTTACTCAAGCGGAAACGAGATCATCGAGCCTTGGCAAAGAGCTAGCGAGGATGAAATTTACAATGCAAATGCACTTGGTATCACCGCACTTTTAAGCTCAATCGGTCAAAAAAGCTCATATCTTGGCATCATAAAAGATGAGCTAAGTGCTGTAAAACAGGCATTTTTAAACGCTGCAAACTACGACATCGTTATCTGCTCTGGTGGAGCGAGCGCTGGCGAGGCAGACTTTATGAAGAAAGCCCTAAGTGAGCTTGGATACAACGAAATTTTATCACACCTTGACATAAGACCTGGCAGACCTTGCAAGGCTTATGAAAAAGATGGCAGGTTTGTTTTTATCTTGCCTGGCAACCCTATGGCTGCTTATCTTTGCACGATGATGCTTGTTTTGCCACTTCTAAAAAGCGAGTGTTTTGTGACGCAAAAAGCTATAAATAGCGAAAATTTAAAGGTAAAATCGGGTAGAGCAAATGCGGTATTTGGCAATGTAGCTGATGACAAATTTATAGCAACTGACGGCGGAAAATATGGCTCAGGCATGATAAATCATATATTAAAGAGTGATTTTGTGTTGATAACTAGTCCTGATCAAGGTGAAATTTTACAAAATAGTGAAATTTCACTTATAAAACTTCCATAATCCTTGACAAATGAAAAACAATCTGATAAAATGCGGACTTCATTTTGATTGCGGGAATAGCTCAGGGGTAGAGCACAACCTTGCCAAGGTTGGGGTCGCGAGTTCGAATCTCGTTTCCCGCTCCATTAAATTTTGCCCGAGTGGCGGAATGGTAGACGCAAGGGACTTAAAATCCCTCGGTAGTTTTTACCGTACCGGTTCAAGTCCGGTCTCGGGCACCACCAAAATGGCGACATGGCCAAGTGGTAAGGCATGAGCCTGCAAAGCTTTGATCCCCGGTTCGAATCCGGGTGTCGCCTCCAGATCCTAAAAAGGAGTTATTATGAGATACATACTAGCGGCTCTTTTGGCATTGATGGTTTTTAGCGGGTGCTCTAATACTTGGCACGGCGTAAAAGAGGACTCGCACAACGCGGCTCAATGGACCAAAGAAAAGGTTCACAACGGCGCCGAGTGGGTCGGAGAAAAAACCGAATAAATTTTACGCGCAGGTCTTGATCTGTGCGAATCTACGGCGGGGTCTGCCCGCCCTTAATCGGGAGATGGCTGAGCGGTCGAAAGCGGCGGTCTTGAAAACCGTTGAGGTGAAAGCCTCCTGGGGTTCGAATCCCTATCTCCCGGCCACAACCACTCTTAAAATATATCTTCAGATATCTGTATTTCAGCATTTTTAAGCAGCCTATATCACCATATTTTCGTCTCAAATTTCGGACGATTTTATTTTGTTACACCGAATTTGGATTTCTGTTACATCGTTTGCTTATTAGATTAGGAGTTTGCAATGACTTCTAAATTAATAACTCGAATCAAAAATAGACCAAGCTGCTACTATTTCGATAAAGCCTTGAAAAATGATAAAATTATTACCGTCAAGTATTGTTTGTTTACGGATAATGAGCTTGAAGCCAAAGCCATCGCTTTAAAAATAGAAAACGAAGCCGATAATAGATGTAATTCTGTTCAAACCAAAAAATTTATTAATTTACCGTTAAGATACAAGATACGCAACATTCAAAAGAATATTAAAAACAAATCGTATCGACTATCAACGACCGAATATAAAGAAATATTTGAAAAAGTTATATCGGGTATTTATGGGATTACCAAAGCCGACAACGATATATTGGTTGATAGAAAAGAATGCCAAGAAAACGATAGGCCAAAGAAAACACGAAAATCGATAAAATTTACGGATATAGCATCCAGATACGCTCAAAACGAAAGCAAGAAGTCAAATAGCAAAAACGGCGGATACTATCAAAGGGTAGCTAGGACGCTTGACGTTTATTTTAGGCGTAAGACATTGAGTCAAATTTCCTACCAAGACTGCGAGGATTTTCAATTACATCTCTTAAACAATAAAAAGCTTAACAAAAAGACCATCAACAACTACACGTGCTACGCAAGTAGAATGTTCGACTATGCTATAAAAATAGGCCTTATATCTCAAAATCCGTTTAAGCTTTTAAGCTCGTTTAAAATTTCCAAAGATCAAAAATCGCCGAAGGATAATTTTAGCATGGATGAACTTGCTAAGATTTTTAAGACCGGTAAAAAGGAGCTTAAAGATTATATGGCATTTGCCTTGCACACTGGGCTCAGACTTAGCGAAATTTGGAGCTTAGATGGAAGTAGCGTAAGCGAACGAGACGGCATTAAATTTATTAAAGTTCAAACCGCCAAGCAAAAAGGCGGAGATGTTAAATTTAGAGAGCTGCCTTTGCATCAGAATATAAAGTGTCTAAGCGATATGAAGTGGTTAACGAAAATAAAAAAAGGCAAAAATGGGTTGCAATTATCTTGGAAAAAGGCTTAACAAACATATTTATGCCGTTTTACCGGACTCCAACGTAAGCTTTCATAGACTAAGGGCAAATTTTGCGTCCGCTACTAAAAATTACTCCTTAAAATGGTTTTACAGATGTTACTTCGGTACTACTCGGGCACGCTACCGATCTGGCAACAGACGTATACGCCAAGGATATCTCTTTAAAAGCAAAGTTAAAGGCTATGAATGGTCTAAATATATTTTCCAATCTCTAGCGATGAAATTCTATTGAATATCTTTGGCCAGTTATATATAATTTGGCAAAAAGAGGTGAAATATGAAGAAAGAGATTTTAAATTTACTTGACGAAAAAACCGTGGACTTCGATATGCTTGTTAAGTTTTACTCTGGCATAAAAAAGGCTTTTATAAACAAAACAGACAATATCAAGATGGGCTTTATCGGAAACACCCTAGATAAGGAGCAGCTTGAGAGAGATATGGACTATTGCGTAAAGAATTATGCCAGAAATACAAAAGACAAAGATAAATGGCTAAAAAGAGCGAATATTTTAAAAAAATTAAACGACTCAATGCCTACCAAATATTACATTCAAGTCGTTTTCAAAGATACTGCAATGAAAATTCAAAGCGTCATGAATTCGGTTAACGAACTTGATATGCAAAATGAGCCAAAAACAAGCGTAATAGATCTTAAAAATTATGATATACTCGAAGAAGTAATAAAGTACGGCATTTTAACGGATGAAAAAGTAAAAGGCGGCAGATTTATCAATAACCAATTTGTACCCGACAATATTGCAGGGTACTTAGAGAGCGAAACGCTTAAAAAATTACCGAAAAAGCAAAAGCTAGAAATTAGTATAAATTTGAAGACCATATGCAATAAATTTATAGAGCGCGAATGTGATAAACGAGGATACACGCAAGAAACAAGGCTAAGATACATAAAAGATGTGAACCGACTAATTAAATATATGGAGGAAAATAAAATATACGAGATTGAAAAATTAGATGTAGATGAATTTCAAAACCATATATTTACAAAAAAAGATGAGCAAGGTAAAACAATAAGCAAAAAAACATTAAATAATATAATAGGTAGGTTAAGAATTTTTTTCGACTATATAGTATTAATAAAGTAAGTAAATAATAATCCGTTTGAAAAACTTAGTAACCACGGGGTAAATAAAAACGTAACAGATAAAAAAATTTTACTCTCGATGAGTTAAAGGAATTATTTAGCGGTAAAAATAGCGGCATACGAAAAGAGTTACTAGATCGTTTAAGATTTCTACTAATAACCGGCATAAGAACGGAGGAATTTTATAACTTAAATAAAGATAGTTTTTATACGGATTGCAATCATCCGTTTTTAAAGGTAAAAACTGCGAAGCAAGGTGCCGGAAAGGTGTTTTATAGAAATGTGCCTTTACATCCATTATTGAAAGACCTTTATAAACACAGCTGGGTTGCAAAAATTAAAAAAGTATATTCAAACAAAGGAACTCTATCAAAAGCTCTCAATGCCGAAATACATAAGGTAATAAAAGATAATACGGTAAGCGTCCATAGACTTAGAGGAAATTTTGCTAACGCGATCGATGAGTGGCTGGTTCTTGCTGGCTTTAAGGATTATGTAGGTACGGATAAGAAATTGCTCGGGCATTCGGAAAATTTGAAAAAAGGTGATATTGAAGATCAAGTAAAATATAAAATAACCAAAACTATACTGGGTTATGCACTCGATATGACACAGGGTGCATACTCGCAATCCGAGTATGCGGATTCAAAAATATTAGCAATACGAGGGCTTAACGTCTTTGAAGATATGTTTGAATATTTGAATATCCCAAAAAATCAAATCGGACACGTAAAACCTAGAAAACCTAGAAAAACAAAAAATAAACCCATCGCCATGATTGCAAAATAAAATAAGACGCCGTAATCTGCCGAATTTTGATAAAACTTAGTATGTAGACATGGGTATAAAATCGGTTTTTCGGTTTGACTGGCAGTTGCAAGCCCAAATTTAAAGCTAAACTTTACCCAAATAGCCCTGCTATTATGGCAAACAGTTCGCTTCCGGCTACCACCAGTTCGGCTCCGTCTCTTATATCTCTTAGCACGGGCTTTATCGAGGCTAGTTTTATTTTAGAGTTTACGGTTTTTTCGTCTTTACTCGGCCCTTCGGCAGCTTTTGCTATGCTTGCGTATTTTTTTATCGTTTCTATTACGCTTTTAATCTCATCGGGTAAATTTTCGTCAAGCTTTTCCGGAATCGAAACGTATAAATTTTCCTTGCTTCTAGTTAATAAAACATAAATTTTTCTATAAAATAGCTTGCGGTCATTTTTTAGCGTCGTTTGCAGAAACGGCAAAAAGTTGTGTATAACGATATTTTGAGCTTCAAGGCCTTTGATAGATTGCATTGTAAGCACGTCTATGTTTTTATCTTTTGGCAAGGCGTATCCTTTTATGGCCTCGACCGATTTCTTACTATTGCTTAAAACTACGCTAGTTTCGTTTATGGGCAAGGACTCTAAAACGCCTCTAAGCTGCGAAAAATCATCCATCGCCCTTATATTCACGCTTCCGTCTTGCAGTACGCATTCGATGTCTTCCAGAAAGCTTTTATCTAGGTAAAAGCTGTTTTTGTAGTAGGTATTTATGGTACTATCGTTTTGCAAGATTTCAAATGCGCATCTAGCGATATTTGACGGTGTTCGGTAGACGTTTTTTAGATTTTTTACCCGCCCTCTCATATCTATACGCTCAAATTTTGGATGATGAAAGATATCTGCGATGCTATTCATCGTATAGGGGTAAAATTTCTGCGCCTCATCTATAAAAAACACGCAGTCCTTTATCTCCTCGTAAATAACCCTCATAAATCCGGCCGGCATATCCTGCGTCTCGTCGCAAAGGACGTAGTCGATCGGGTGTTTTGCTAGATGAGCGCTAAATTTAGCTCTAAATTCAGCTATGGCTCCATCCGTTTCAAAGATTTTGTATTTTTCATCCAGGCTCGTCTTTTCGTCGATACCCAGCCCTGCTTCGTCAAATCCTATACGGTTTAAAAGCGAGATGATGGAGTATACGGCTATGCTTTGCTTCATAAACCTATCGCCAAAGCTTGATTTTATGTTTTCGGCTAGGTTTTTGTTAAAGCAAAGCACTAAAAATTTCTCGCTATCGTCTCGCTCTAGCCTGTTTGCGACGAAATTTGCTAAAATCATCGTCTTACCCGTACCGGCCACGCCCCTTATCACGCGAAAGCTGCCCGTATAGCCGCTCATGATACTAAGCTGCTTGCGGTCGAAAAACATAATCTCGTCTTTTGTAATTATCGGGATGATTTTTTGTTTTAGCTTGCTTTGGCTCACTAGCATTTGAGAGATTTTTAGAAACTCTTTTTTGTTTGGGATGTGATCCGCAACGGATGAGTGAAAAAACCTGGCGAATATGTCGTTGTTATTAGCCAAATCATCTTTAAAAAATGTGTGGTTTTTAAAATTTTTATAGCTTGGATTTTTTTCATAAAATTTATCGGCCTCGTTCTTACTAACAGATGGGAATATTACTCGGTATTCCACGTTTATCGGCACTTTTTTAAGTTCGGACTGGATTTTAGCAAGCAGCATTCTTTGATAAATTTTAACCTGTGCATATGGATCGTTTGCGCTATCTATCTGATTTAAATTCGACCAGTTTTTGACCTCGATGACGTAGATACCAAATACCGGATGAAGCAATAGTAGATCGATTTCCTTTGATGAGCCCGCCGCATCATCAAGAGTCGCTTTTGGGATGAGATAGTAGTTCTCGTCGCCTTTGGAGTTTAAAATTTTACCTATGGCTTCAAATACGTCCGCCTCGCCCTGCTCGCCTTTAAAAATTTTACTAAATATGCTTTTTATTATGTTCAAGGGATTTCCTTTGTTAAATTTGAAGTATTATAGCGGTTTTTAAAAACGCTTACTTGCCAGTATTTATAAATATTCTGTAAAATTTCTCCCAATCGTGCAGATAAACCAGCCTCTCACCATCTATCTCCTTGCCGCTTTCATCGACAAACACGCCTTGCGTCAAGCCAAGACTCTTTTTGAGCCAAAATTCGTAAAACGGCAGCTTTTTAATATCGCTTTCTTTGACGCCAGAGCAGTAGCCGTTTGAAAATATCTCAAGTCTGAAGTAAGTTTTGTTGCCGATTAGGTTTTGCACATCTTGATTCATGTTTTTTCTTGTTTATGGGCAGGTTTCGCCTAATTCATCCAAAAACTCGCCGGCGCATTTAATTACCACTGATAGCCTCGCTTGGCTAGCTGTTGCGAAAATTCATTTTGTGAATAAAATTTGAGTTCACCATTGTCTAGTTTTTCAACGGTAGGTTTTAGTTTTGCAGCATCCGTCCGGCTTACGAGATAAATTTTTAAATATCACTTAAAGCCTTGCTACATCGCCACTACAAACAACTTTTTCCAATAAGCATTAGTCGAGTGTTCCACTTTTGTTCCACTACAAATCCATGGTACACCTAAAAAACCGCAATGGAATTTATTACTACCGAAGCGTTATCGCACCAAATGCAAGAAAATTTTTAAAGTGCTCAAGAGAGCTAAGTTTCTCCTTGGGTACTTATTCCTTATTAAAAGCCAGAAAATCTGCTAGAATCTATGATAGATATATCTATCTCATAACAAAGGCAGTGGATATGAAGCTAAATCAGGGAATTATAGATTCATTAGTTGATAGTTTTATGCAGGCAAAGATCGATAAGAGCATAAAAGAGCATTCGCTTTATGATAAAAAGATAGATGTTGACTTTGCAGATGCGCTAAATAAGCATTTTAAAGAGGCTTTAAAAGATAATACCTTTCCTGATTTACTTAATAAAAGTAATGAGACTTTAAATAGCATGGCTAAAATTTTGTCTAATAGTCTAGATAAAGCCATAGACCAAGATGATAAAGCCAGCATAGCTCAAACCCTGCTTGAAAAACATATACTATCCCTAAACTACCTAATATCAAAGCTCGATAAGAGCGCAAACCTTGTGTCTAAAAGACTTAAATTTTTAAGCAAACAAGATGAAAGTTATAAATTTGAGCCAACTGGTATAGATAGCTTTCAAGATAATATCAATGCTCTAGATGAAGCAAATGGGTTACCTCTTAAAAAAGAAGATATCAAAAGTCTAGCTAAAAATTTCTCACATGCCATAATGGCAACTGCTGAGCAACAATACGGACTTAACACTCCTTTTAAGCTAGTAAAAACAAAAGGTGATGAGAGAAGTGCAGAGCAGATACTATCTGCTAATAGTCATCTAATAGGCAAACGCATAAAAGTAGGAGATAGTAGCTTTAGCATGGGTAGTTTAAACGATGAGGCAGTCCAAGAATACGAGATAGTGCCATGTTCTCCTAGTCAAAGAAAGGTGGAGAGTAGGGAGATCATCACACTAAAAACAGCATTTGAAAATTTTACAGCTAATACTAGCGTTAGTCAAAAGTGGTCAAGTAGTACTATGGATTTGGTAAATATTGTAGGCAATATATTGTTTAAATTTTTCCATCCAAACAAAGATATCACAACCATATCAAGAGATGATCTACTTAAATTTAGAAATACTTTAGCTCTCATACCAACCAAGCTAAACCAAAAAGCCAAATATAAAGACAAAAGCTTAGAGCAGATAATACGCATAGGCAAAAATGATGCCAAGCTATCACAAGTAACCATACAAAAATATATGATAAGAGTAGTGCAGTTTTTTAAGTATTGCTATAACAGTGACTACATAAGTAAGAGCATCGTAAATGACCTAAGTGTAAAAGTAGAGATAAACCCAATGGAGCGCAAGGTGCTACCTTATAGTAAAGAAGAGGCTAATACTATCTTTAAAATAGTCCAAAATTTTAAAGAGACCAACAAGTCACCAAGCAATCGCATAAGCGCAAATGATCTATACTATATAACCATGATAGCAGCATATAGTGGCATGAGGATAAATGAGATAGTTCAGCTAAGAGCACGTGACATAGTGCAGCACAATAATGTGCTTTGCTTTAGCATAAATAGAGATGATGGCAAGAGCACCAAAAACATAAATTCCATAAGGCTCGTGCCAGTTCATAGCAAGCTAATAGAGTTTGGACTAATGGAGTTTGTAAAACAAAGAGCTAGTGCAAATAAAAGCATCTTTAAAGTAAGCAATAAAGACTTTTCAGAAATTTTTAGATCTCAAATACAACGAAAGCTAATAAGCAGCGACAAACAAAAGACTTTTTACTCGTTTAGGCACTATTTTATAGATACGCTTGTCCAACAAGAAGTAGAGCCAAATATCATAGCTCAAATAGTAGGACATGAGAAGCAGTATAAAATTTTACTAGGAACATATGCTACAAATATAAACGCTAGTGTATTAAAGGCAAAAGTTGAAATGGTGTGCTATTAGAAATTTGGACAAGCCATCTAAATTTATATCATAATTATGCTATAATCATGTCATATTATTAAAAGGAAATAGCATATGCCACAGATAATACCTATAAAAGAGCTTAGAAACACAAATGAAATTTCACAGCTATGCAATAGCAAGGATGAGCCAGTATTTGTAACTAAAAATGGTTATGGAGACTTGGTTGTGATGAGTATAAAGACATACGATAAGCTAGTAGCCACAGCCAATATAGATAGTGCCATCGCATCATCTGAAGCTAAGATAACAGCAGATACAAAGATGCTAGAAGCAAAAGACGTTTTTGCTAGTTTAAAAGATAAATATCTTGAGTAAGTATAAAGTCCTTATCTCACCACAAGCTTATGAAGAGCTTGAGGCGATTTATAAGTACATCGCACTATCTTTGCTCTCGTCAGGTGTTGCAAACTCTACAATAGAGGCTATCAAAAACGCTATCCTTAGTCTAGATGAGATGCCAAATCGTGGTGCTATTAGAAAAGTTGGCAGATATGCCAATATGGGCTATAGACAGCTATTTATTAAAAACTATACAGTTATTTATAGGGTCAATGAAAAAGATAAGGCCGTTATAATCATCACTATTAGATATACGCCAAGCGCTTTTTAGAAATAACTTCAATAATATCTATCTAGAAAAATATTCTCCAAATCCAAACACTCTTTACACCTGTAAAATATACATCACATACTATACGTTACGTCACCTACTGCATGTTACATCATGTACTGCACATTACATCACATGCAGTATGTTACATTATGAATTTATTTGTTATAATCCAAGAAAATTTAATGCCAGTTTCTAGCATATTTATCAACATTTTTAGTATGTTGATAAACTTATTTAGCAAGCTCAAATTGAGCTTGCTGTAAGGTCTTAGCCAGACGGGCAAATTTTTATTTACAAAGATACAGCTTAAACAAAAACTTTATCCATTAAAGACGACATTTGTCGATAAAATGTCTAAGTTTTACTTAAGAAAAACTCGTTCATCGTGCTGTAAAAATAGTCATTAAAGCAACAGCCATTATTAAAGCCACTCGAATCATCATTGGCGTTTGTCTAGACTAGTTGGACTTGCCGACGTTACGAGCAGACTTGCATTTTTACTATTTGCCTTATAGTTCATCTAATTTTCAGGATTTAGTATCTCTTTTGTTTCCTCATCGCTTAGTTTATAGCGGTAAAATTTGAGGTAAAATTTTTTGACTTCGTCTTCTAAATTTAGCTCTGTAAAAATTTCAGGATAAAAGATTTTGGCTAGCCAAAGTGGCTGCAAAGCACCCTCAGCGCTTCTAACCGACCATAGATATACCCCACTAGGCACGACATATACGGCACCGTTTTTAACGACTTTTACGTTACTAAACGGAGGATTTTTTAATATTTTTTCCTTGCCTTCGCGCGAATTTGTTATGATGATGTCAGGATTTAGGATGATAATTTGTTCCTCGCTTATTATCTTTGAGATTTTAAAATCAGTTTCATTGTCTTGAGAGCTTAAATTTATTCCGCCAGCGATTTTTATGTATTCCGCACCGATATCCTTGGTGGTGATGGTAGTGAAATTTCCAGAGTTAAAATTTAATGCCAAAACCCGCTTTTTATCCTTGATATTTTGTACTTTCTCGCTTACAAATTTTATATTTTTGTCAAAATATGCGTTAAATTCCTCTGCCTTTTTTACTGCATCACCGCCCAAAATTTCAGCGATTTTACTAACTGATCCTTTTATCTCACTAGCGTTACTAAATTTATTGATATTTACGACCGCAATGCCTGCTGCTTCTAGCTGTGCTTTTTGATTTTCGTCAAATATCATGCCTAGTGGCCCAAAAACCACCTGAGTATTTGAGGCAATGATAGTTTCAACACTGCTTGTTAATGAGCCGCTGATGTTATTTGTCATTCTTATTTTAGGGAAAATTTTACTCATCATTTTTGGCAACTTCGGTGCTCCCGAAATGATCTTGCTTTCATCACTTAGCATTGCACTCATCTGAGTAAAAGCCCCTATCGTGGGCGTCACACGCTCTACATTATCAGGTATTTGCACCTCTTTGCCATCGTCATCAACTACGATACGCGCCTGCAAGATACAAACCGCCAAAAACAAAATCGCCAAAATCTTTCTCATTTTTTCTCCTTAAATGATCGGTACGCAGGAGTAGACGCTTCTGCCCTCGATCTCGTTTTTTACTACTCTGATATCCGCGCCATATGCGAGCCTTAAATTTTCATCCGTTATCGCTTCGCTCGCGCTGTCGTAGATGATGTTTTGATCCCTTTTTAAAAGCGCGACCTTGGCATCTATATAAAAAGCATGCTCGGCAAAGTGCGAAGTCATAATAACCTTATTTCCTTGAGCGGCAAGCTCTTTTACTGCTTTTAGAATTTTTATTTGGTTGCCAAAATCTAAATTTGATGCAGGCTCATCAAGCATAATAGCCTTTGCTTCCTGCGCTAAAGCCCTTGCTATCAAAACCATTTGCCTTTCGCCGCCGCTGATATCGGTGTAAATTTTATCTGCAAATTCGCTTATCCCTAGTATTTCAAGCTTTTGAAGGGCTATCTTTACGTCATTTGCGCTAGGGCTTTCAAATGTTCCGATAAAGGGCGAGCGCCCCATTAAAACGACGTCTAAAACCTTAAAAGCAAATGGCGGAGTGTGAGCTTGAGGCACGTAGCTAACGAGCTTTGCTCGCTCTTTATCGTTTAAGGCGAAAAAATTTCGTCCGTCCGCTAAAATTTCTCCACCAAAAGGTTTTAAAAATCCCAAAATGGTCTTAAAAACAGTTGTTTTCCCAACTCCATTTGGCCCTAACAAGCATAAAATTTCACCATCTTTTAGCTCTGCATTAAAGTCCTTTACGACTAGCTTTTTGCCGTATCCGCAACTTAAATTTTTTATCTCAAATTTCACAGCCAGCCCTTTTTGCTTTGATAAAGCAGGTAGATAAAAACAGGTGCGCCGATCAGTGAGGTGATGATGCTAAGGGGTATCTCGCTAGCCATAGCGCACCTTGCGATCGTATCTACTACTAGCAAAAATAGTGCGCCAACTAGCATTGAAGCGGGCAAGAGGGCGTTAAAATTTGCCCCCACGATAGAGCGAGCAATGTGTGGCACGATGAGCCCAACCCAGCCTATGATACCGCAAAATGCCACGCTAGAAGCTGTCAGTAAAGTAGAGGCGCAGATGATGATGAGGCTATAAAATTTGACGTTTACGCCCATAGCCTTAGCTTCTTCTTCGCCAAATGCCAAGATATTTAGTCTAAATCTAAGCAAAAACAGAGGCACCAAGCAAAGCGCCGTGACGCCTAGCATATAAAGGACGTTTTGATATCCTCCGGTGTGAGCTAGGCTACCCATCAGCCAAAATGTAATCTCTGGTAGCTTGTTTTCACTATCTGCTAGAAATTTTAAAAGCGAGCTAAAGGCGGCGAAAAGCGAAGATATAACGACGCCTGAGAGAACCATTATGATGACGTTTAGCTTGCCTCTAGCGATTAGCTGGCTTAAGAAAACCACCGCAAAAACCGGCGGCTAGTCCAAAGCCAAAAGCTGCTAGCGAGACATAAAGCACAGGTAGAGATAGAATGATAGCGATGCTAGCGCCCACCGTCGCGCCACTAGAGACGCCCAGGATATCTGGGGAGACTAGGGGATTTTTAAAAAGCCCCTGATATACAGCACCAGACGCAGAAAGGGCAGCTCCCACCAGCACCGCAAATGCGATACGTGGAAGTCTAATTTGCGTTATGACAGCGTTTGCCTGCTCATTTTGTGCACTTGAGCCTATTATTAAAGAGTATAGGCTATTAAAAATTTCAGACGCAGTGAGACTATATCTGCCAAGAGCTAGAGAAGCAAAGGCACAAACTATCAGCACGATCGTTAAAATAGTAAAAAAGACTTTGTTACTCAAATTTTACCTCGCTTACATCGTACCACATAGCGTAGCTTTTTGTCGTTCGGTAAAATTTAACTCCGCTTTTATCTTTTAATAGCCATTTATCGACGTTTTTTCTATAAATTTTCTCTTTTTCTTTTGGGATCTCGCCTACAAATTTTAAAAACTCATAAGCCTCGTCCTTGCTCGTAAAATTTTTTTCATAAACGGTGTCAAATATCCGCACATTTACGTTTGCGCCCAGATCATAAAGCATATTAAAAGTGACGTTATAGCCAAACATTCTAGGATTTTCGTTTATAAAAGGAGGACGCTTAGAGGCTCTTTCATCGATACCCGCAAGCAAATCCATCCAAATTTCTCTAAGACTCGGATAATCCTCTAAAAAGCTAGTTATGCATACGTATTTTTTCGCTGCGTCGTTTAGCTTTTTTATATCGCCAAGACCGACTGAGCGAGAGGCGACGACGATATCGTGCTTGCCGATTATTTCTAACGTATCTTCGTCTAGCCAGCTTTTCTGTAAAAATTTTATATTTTCTACGTCGGCGTTTTTGGCGTTTTGCTTGCAAAATTTAAGCATCCCGCCAAATGCGTCAAGCGCGGTTAGGCTTTTGGCTCGCGGTACGCTAAGGCGTCCCGGTCCGCAGCCAACGTCTAGCACGCTATCTCTATCTGTAATAGGCAAGGCGCCAGCTAAAATTTGTGCGCTATGCTTTTCAAGTTCAGCCATGCCGTTATACATCACAGCTACTTTGTCCCAATCAACCGCGCTCCCGCCAGCTCCGTCTCTAGTCATAGGCGCAAATTTAAGTTCTCTAATCGCCTGCCAGTTTAGTAGTCCTTGCATGGTTGCTCACTTAAAATTTGACTTGAGCAGAAAGCATAAAGGTTCTGCTTTGTCCCAAGAAAAGCGAAGTTCCTCTAGCTGCGATCGCTCCATCTACGTCAGAAGGGAATATTCCTGCCCAATATTTTTTATCAAAGAGATTGTTTATGTTAAATCTTATAGTTGTCTCTTTGCCGAGCCAATTTTTAGTAGTGTATCTAGCTCCAACATCTGTTGTAAAATAGCTATCTACACTATGAGCATTGGCATTATCAATATATCTTTTGCCTGTATAGTGGAAATTCGTTGTAAATGCAAGTTTATTTGTGTTTGGCACAGCATAATCAAACAAGACATTTGCTTGAAATTTTGGCTCACCGATAACCGTTTTACCTTCAGATACGCCGTCTTTGGCATTTTTTATCTTAGCATCAAGGAGTGTAAAACCGCCATAAACACTTAAAGTATCAACAAGCTTTCCTCCAGTAGTTAGCTCAAAGCCGCGGTTTCTTTGTGTGCCTTGAATTTTAAAATCAGCATTTGCTCCGCTACCGACTAGATATGCTATCGGGCGCTTTATCTCAAAGATCGCAGCTGATAGATCAAGCTCGCCTAGTCTAGCTTTCGCACCGATCTCGTATTGTTTGCTTCTAAATGGTTCTACCACTAAAGTCTCGCCTTTTCTAGCTCCATTTGAAAATGTATATGTTGTTCCTTCATTTGAGATGCTATCTGCATAAGTAGTGTAAAGACTTACGTTTTCAACTGGCTTATAAACAAGATTTACGCCATAGTTAAAGCCACTTTTATCGTAATTTTTCTCTTTAGAAGGATCTAACTTATAGCTTTTAAACCAGCTTCTTGAAACTGATAAGATAGTGCTGAAGTAGTCATTAAATTTAATATCATCAACAACAGATATATTTTTCATATCGCTACTACTGCTTTTATATCTGCCACTTCCTTTTGCTACATGTGGATCATTAAAGATTCTTGGATTATACAAATTTGACGTGCCAAGATTTGCTCTACCACCACTATTTCTAGCACTATAAATAGTCCAGCGGTAGCCATTTGTAGCTAGAGCAAAGTTATGATCCAAAAAGCCAGTTTGGAAATTTGTATTTCCTTTTAAGAACCAGCTATCTACATCAAATCTACCAGATGCTTCGTTACCACCACTTTTAACAACCCTATAATCACCATTTTCATTTAAAAACGTCCCGCTTGTACCATACATATCTCGGATCGCTTTTTGCCATTGGTAGCCACCTTCAAAGTACCAATTCTCACTCGGAGCGTATTTTAGCTTCACGCTAGCCGTCGTAGTTTTTAGATGGTTGCCACCAAAAGTTTGTTCGAGCCCTTTTTTAGTGTCTTTTGCGGGATTAGGGACGTCGAAGTTAGCTACGCCGTTTGTTAGCGGCATAGTAAAACCACCTGGCATTCCTGAGTTTTTGTGCTCATAATGGCTAAAATTTGTCTCAAGTGCTAAATCTTCTGTAAGATAAAAGTCAAGTCCCATTGAGGCTAAGCGGCGAGAAAATTTACTATCTTTTGCGTTTTTTGCCCCACCTGAATAGTAAAATACACCTCTATATCCAACCTTTTCAAATTTATCAGAAGTGTCAAGTCCAATGCCTAAATTTGACCTTGAACTGTAATCACTCCATATGATGTTTTGAAAAGGTACTAGCCGCTTGCGGTGATAAAGAAAATATCCAGAAGGTGTAGCGCCGCCATAAAGTGAGCCAGCTATTCCGTTTTGAATTTGCAAGCTCTCGAACATTGCCATTGGAACAGCTGTAGTAGATGTGGAGTAAAAGCCATCCCAAAGAACATTGCCAACAACACTTCCTTAAAAGCCACGAGCTTGCGGACGTCCGATTTCGGCTCCACCACGATACTGAATTTGAGCCGACGGGAAGTATCTAACCGCGTCTTCAAAGCCTTTTACGCCTTGGTTATCAAGCACCTCTTTTGATATTGTATTTACTTGATAAGGCATATCTAGCACTTTTTTATCAGCTAATGGGCCAGCAGCAACTCTTTTACCTAAAATTTCCTTCATCGATACCGCTTTCGCTGATATTATCGCCGACTGAATTTACCTCAACACCTTGAAGTTTAGTTGTTTTGATAGCATTTGCTTCTACTACAAATTACGCCAAGACAGCACAAGTAGCAACCGAAATTTTAACTCTCATGTGAATCCTTTTTGAAAATATAACTTTTTATATTTAGTTTATAAAATATTAAAATAATAGTTTTTACGAGTAAAAAATAAAAAAATTAATAAATAAAAAATAGAAAAGAGGAGAAAAAATGGCAAAAC
>ERZ772957.1353-NODE-1353-length-16100-cov-12.813275_pt1 | contig 16100 bp, 17 predicted proteins | sample MGYA00580682_ERZ772957 | MGnify/ENA primary metagenome ERZ772957 (study PRJEB29015, sample SAMEA2737921) | human oral metagenome | biome: human oral; feature: human-associated habitat; material: dental | place: China | collected 2025 ...
TCATCATGTTGCGCGACCAGTTCTCGATCGTCGAGTAGCGAAGCCGCGCCCCTTCTTTGACAAACAGCTCGACGCAGCCTGCATGGAGGTTCGTCACATTGTACTTCGGCGCCGAGCATCCCTCGATGAAATGCAGGTTCGCGCCCTTTTCCACGATGATCAGCGTGTGTTCAAACTGCCCCGCGCCCGGCGCGTTGAGCCGAAAATACGACTGCAATGGAATCTCCACGTCGACGCCCTCGGGCACGTAGACGAAGGAGCCGCCCGACCAGACGGCGCCATGCAGCGCTGCAAACTTGTGATCCTTCGGCGGCACGAGCTTCATGAAGTACTTCTTGACCAAATCCTCGTGCTCGACGAGCGCCGTTTCCATATCGGTGTAGACGACGCCCTGCTTCACGAGGCTTTCCTGTATGCTGTGGTAGACGACTTCCGAATCGTACTGTGCGCCGACGCCCGCGAGCGACGTCTTCTCCGCTTCGGGGATGCCGAGTCGGTCGAACGTATCCTTGATGTCCTCGGGAACTTCCTTCCAGTTTCCCGTCATCTTCGCATCGGGGCGCACATAGGTGACGATCTCGTTCATATTCAGTTCTGAGAGATCCGGCCCCCACGAGGGAAGCGCCATCTTGTTGTACGTCTCCAGCGACTTCAGACGGAACTCAAGCATCCAGTCGGGATCGTGCTTCTGCTTCGCGATGTCGCGGATGATGTCCTCCGTCAGACCCTGCTGCGCCTTGTAGACGGGGACGTCGTGGTTCTTGATGTCGTAGAGCGTGCGCTCGATGTCCTCCACAAAGGTTTTCTTCTTTGCCATCTCGCCCACCTCACTTTGCCGCAGCGTCGTCGAGGATGTGCGTGAAGCCGCGGCGGTTCACCTCGTCGATGAGTTCGGGACCGCCCTCTTCGACGATCGTGCCACCGATGATGACATGCACGCGGTCGACCTTGAGCTTTTCCAGAATCTTCGAGTTGTGCGTGATGATGAGGCAGCTGTTGTCCGCCGTATGATACTTCTCGATGCCCGAGGAAACGATCTGCACGGCGTCGACGTCGAGTCCCGAATCCGTCTCATCGAGCAGCGCGAGCTTCGGCGCGAGCATCAAAAGCTGCAGGATCTCGTTGCGCTTCTTCTCGCCGCCCGAAAAGCCCACGTTCATGTAGCGCTCGGCGTACGAAGGATCGATCTTCAGCTCTTCCATCGTCTTTTTGAGTTCCTTCTTGAAAGCCATGATCTTGACCTTCTCGCCCGTCACCGCCTGCTTCGCCGTCCGCAGCATGTTCTCGACCGTGATGCCCGGAATCTCCTCGGGCGTCTGGAACGAGAGGAAGAGCCCCTCGCGCGCGCGCTCGAACGTCTTCTTTTCGAGGAGGCTCTTGCCCTCGAAGAGGATCTCGCCTGCCGTCACCTCGTACTTCGGATGCCCCATGATGACGTTCATGAGCGTCGACTTGCCCGAGCCGTTCGGGCCCAGGATGACATGCACTTCGCCCTTGTTGATCGTGAGGTCGAGCCCCTTCAATATCTCCTTGCCCTCCACGCCTGCGGAGAGACCCTTGATGTTCAGCAATGCATCCGCCATGATGATGCTCCTTTCTTTCAGCACGGAATCTTTCGGCAATTTCGCCGCCGTGCGACTGACTATGTTCACACTCGCCCTCGAAGACGCGCGAGTGGTATCGTCTGCGCCCTTCAAGTTTCATGGTATTTTACTCGGGATTTATTCCTTTTATTTTAGGAGGTTTTGTTATAAATGTCAATCCCAAAACCATATGCTATTCATTGATAATAATTATAAATTAAAAGCCGGCGCATGTTTTCCATGCACCAGCCTGTAAAAACTTCTGTTCATTGCAAGCTGAAAGCCCCGCCGCGAACGCAGTACGCAGAAAGCCTCCCTTTCTCTCACTCAAGCGTCATGATCTTGTGCTTCAGCACATAGATCAGCGCCTGCGTGCGGTCGTTGACGTTGAGCTTGCGGAAGATGTTCGTCAGATGGTTCTTGACCGTCTTCTCGCTGACGAAGAGCGCCTGCGCAATGTCCTGATTGCTGAAGCCCTTGGCAATGCACGACAGGACGTCCATCTCGCGCGAGGTCAGGCGCTCGGAGCGGCTCTCGCGCCACATCGTGCGCGCCTTCTCGTTGATGTTCTCGTCCTCGGCGACGCCGCCGAAGAGGCGCTCGGCGAGCGACGGGTAGACGAAGGCATTGCCCTCGTTGACGACGTGGATCGCCTTGATGAGCATCGAGGGCTCGACGTCCTTGAGGAGATAGCCGAGGACGCCGTTCTTCAGAAGTTCGAGTACATAGTTGTCGCTGTCGTGAATCGTCAGCACGATGATCTTGGTCTTGGACTTCGCCGCCTGCAGCTGGCACGCCACCTCAAGCCCCGAAAGTCCCGGCATATTGAGATCCAGAAGCAGCACATCGGGCTGCAGAACGAGCGTGCGTGCGAGCGTCTCCTGCCCGTCCTCTGCCTCCCCCACAACCTCCAGGTCGTCCTCAAAGTTCAACACGCGCTTGACCCCCTGCCGAAGCAGCGCATGATCGTCTGCGATCAAGATCTTGATTGTCATTGCCAAACATCCTTTCCTTTCCGCTCTGATTTCGCCGATCCTTCGGCAAGAGAAGAAGTATCGCGCAAGATATGCGCGGTTAAAAATATCATGATTTCCGAATCGGTCTTCGTGCGCCGCACGCTCTTGAAAAATGCCCCGAGCACGGGAATGTCGCCCAAGAGCGGCACCTTGGAGAAGTTCCTCGACTCCTCGCTGCCGATGAGGCCGCCGATGACCATCGTCTCGCCGTCCTTCAGGCGAACGGTCGTATCTGCCGAGCGTTCCTGAAACTTGTACGCCTTGAGCTCTTCAACATAGACGGGCGAGCTGACCTCTGTATGAACCCGCGCCGTGATCTCGCCGTTTTCATGGATGCGCGGCGTATAGCGCAGGATGATGCCCGCCGTCTTGTAGGTAATCGAGGTCGTCACTGTCGAATTCGTCGTCTGCGTCTCGGGTACGGGCACGGAGCCGCCGATATTGATGACGGCTTCTCGCCCCTGCAGTGTCGTGATATTGGGGCGCGCCAGGACGTTCGCCTTGCCGTCCGTGATGAGAGCCGAGATCTTCGCCCGGTAGTAAAACTCGTAGGGCTTTCCCTCCGGCGTCCTGCCGAAGCGGATGATGCCCGGCACTTCGCCGTCGATGCCGCGGCGTCTCTCCCGCGTGCCGCTATTTTCCGCGCCGTGCGGATCGATGGGCAGGGGCGACCAGTCCCAGTCCACGCCGAGCTCTTTCGCAGCATTCTTTTCCAGTGCGACGACGCGCGCTTCCAGGGACACCTGCTGTGTCGGCACATCGAGAGGACGCAGCATAGCCTCTGCGCGCTCTTTTTCCTCTTCCGTGCCATAGAAAAGCAGGGCGTTCGTCGCACGGTCGATCAGCAGCCGTTCTCCCGTTCGGTAAAGCCCCTGTTCATTTGTATCTTCCTTCCCATTTTTCTTATTCTCGCCGATTTCGGAAATTCCTGCTTCTCCCAAAGATAATTTTACGGCAGCGAATGCCGTATCGAGGTCGGCGTACTGAACCGGCAGGACATACATGCGGTAAAAGGGCGTCGCTTCCTTCGCCGATCGCACGAGGAGGACTTTTCCCTCATGCTGCATGACCAGGCCTTTCGTTTTGCCGATGAGCGCCAAAGCGTCTTCCGGCTCGACATCCTTGAGGCTCAGGCTGATGCGGCCCTCAACGGAACCGTCGAGGATGAGGTCAAGCCCCGCAAGGTGCGCGATCGACGTCAAAAGCGTCGCCACATCCACCTCGACTGCCTGCAGCGTCAGAGGAGCCGCTGCCGCCGGCGAGACGGCAGCAAAAAGAAAAGCGAGCATGAGCGAGCAGCCGATCAGCCATTTCGCCATAGCGGCTTCCCTCCTTGGAACAATCTACGGCAACGACTCCTTCCTGCTGCCGTTTCAAAAATTCTCCGTGCAAAGCGTACGCTGCCCGTCAGCCGGGCAGCGACAAAGTGTAGGCTCTGCCGCTGACCACGACGACGGCGCTCTTTTCCGAGAGCGACTGCAGCAGCACGCCGTCCTTTTCCTCTCCTTCGGAGAGGAAAAAATCACGTTCGCCGACGGAGAGAAGCAGCACCGTGCCGACGCTGCTCGTCACCGTGCCGCGCACGAGCGGCACTGCAGCAGCCGCCTTATCCTCGCTGCGCCCCGCCGTGCTCGCGTCCTTCGCTTCCTTCACGTCCGAGCGGATACCCGCGGGCGCGGCAGGACTTCCCCCCCTGTCGACGGCAGGACTTGCCGCATCACCGCCGCCGACGGCGACCATCGCCGCCAGCGTCGCCTGCTCATCGCTGTGCAGCAGGCAGAAAGGATCGGCCAGCGCCTTGCCTTCCTGCGCTTCCTTCGCTCCTGCCGTTTCCTCGTGCTGCACCACATCCGACGCGTGCGGCGCCGATGTCGTGACAAACGCTGACATCTCAGGCTCCGCCTCGTCGCTCACGTCGCACAGGAACCAAGTCAGCGCAACGGCGAGGAGACCTGCGAGAAGCAAAAGCCTGCGCCCCTGTGGTCTGATTTCCTCACCAGTGCCGACAAGGTTTCCCAGCCAGGCAGCAAGGCGGCCGCCTGCAAGGATCTCACGCATGCCCGTGCGCTCTCCCGCTTTTTCGTATTCCTCTTGTTTATCATTTTCCAGCATTCTCTCTCACCTCCCTTCACAATCATCTTTGTTCCATTCCCTTCCCCATCTCCTTGACAAGCGGCCTTCACCTTTCAGAGAATAAAACAGCCCCGCTTCCTCCTTGCCAGAATCCGCAGAGCTGTTGTTCTCGCCTCTTGCGAGTAAGACGGAAGAGCCAATCCTTCGACGCTTCCTCCTACGGAGTGCTCCACGAAAGAGCCCTTCCGTCTTGCTTACTTATTCACTTTTGCAAGGCTTTCTCACTTCTTCGAAGCCTTGAGCTCTTCGAGTTTCGGCCCCATAATGCGCTTGTACGATTCGACGCCGGGCTGATTGAACGCATCGACATCGGCGAGCTCGCCCTCGTAGGCGACGCTCAGCGCCAAGAGGTAGAGCAGTTCGCCCAGATGATAGGCATTGAGCTCCGGCAGCGAAAAGAGAGCGTTGAAGCGCGCGTTCGACGCGAGCGCGTCGGCGTTCGACTGGCGTGCGACCTCAAGGGCTTCTCCCATCGTCAGCCCCGCGATGTCCGCGAGCTTCTTCACATCGGGGAACTCGTTCGGGATCACGAGATCGTCCGCCCACTTCTCCAAGCGGATGAACTGCACGATCTTGTTGCGCTTGCCCTCCTGATGCTGCTGCGTCTGCGCGTGCATGTCCGTCGTGCCGACGGCGACGACGGGTGTCCTGCCGTAGCAGACCTCGGCGCCCTCGCGGTTGACCTCCTTGCCCAGGGACTCGGCCAAAAGCTGGATGTACCACTCGGAAACCGACTTCATGTAGTCGCCGTAGGGCATCATGACCTCGATGTCACGCCCGTATTTCTCGGAAGCAATAAACTTCAAAGCTGCGTTGAGCATCGCCGGATTCTGCCACACATCGTCGGTTTGGCACGCCTCATCCATCGCGCGCGCACCCGCGAGGAATGACTCGATGTCGAAGCCGAAGCAGGCGGCGAGCGAAAGCCCGACTTCGGAGAAGATGGAGAAGCGTCCGCCCACGCCGTCGGGCACGGCGAACGTCTGCCAGCCCTTATCTTTGGCGAGCTTCTTGAGAAGCGTTGGCTTCTCTTCGTTCGGATCCGTCACGGCGACGACCTCGACCTCGATGTTCGCATCGTCCTGCAAAGCCTTATAGACGACCATGAAGTTCGACATCGTATCGAGCGTACTGCCCGACTTCGAAATCACGAGGAGCAGGACGCGAAGCGCGCGCTTCTTGTGACTCCTGGCGATCTTCGCCTGATTCTTGAGCGAGCGGATGAGATCGCCCGTCGCGCGCGGGTCGATGTTGTTGCCGCTGAAATAGACCTTGGGGAAGCCGCCGCGCTCTTCGTCCGTCCGCTCGTTCCAGTAGGCGCCGCATTCGACGTCGAAAAGAACCTTGTTGCCGAGGAAGGAGCCGCCGATACCGAGCGAAACGACGGCATCCGTATGATCCTTCACATGCGCCGTCAGCTCCTTGAGTCGCGCGAGCGACGAAGGCGAATTGAGATGCCCTTCGACGACGTACGGCAGCTGCGAGAAGAGCACCTTCTCCGGCGTGCCGTCCTTCGACAGGTGCCCGCGGATGACACCCGTCGCACGCATGACCGTCATCGCCTCGTGCGCCTTCTTCAGGCTGTCCGCGATCGTCTTGACGTCGGCTTCTGTCACCTTTCCTTCGCCATAGAGATTATCGTAGTCAAAAAGAAACCCCGACTTCAACTTCAAACTCATCGATCATCAACTCCCATGCCAACGGTTGTACCGCGCAAAACAAGCTCACATCAAAGTTTAATGCTTATAGTATAACACAAATCCGAAAAAAGAACAGTCTTTTTTCCGACTTTTTCCGACCTTATTCCGCATCCTCGTCCATCTTTTGTCGGAGCAGGGGGCCAATCGTATGGACGAGATACGCCATGAAGGCCTCGCGGATCTCGGGGCGCTTCAAAGCCTGCTCCACCGTCGCTTCCAGGAAGCCCTCCTTGTCGCCGATGTCGTAGCGCCTGCCCTCGAAGCGATAGGCATAGACCTTCTCGCGACGCGCGAGTTCGCAGATGGCGTCCGTCAGCTGAATCTCCTCGCCCGCGCCCGGCGCCGTATGCTCGAGGATGTCGAAGACCGCCGGCGTCAGCACGTAGCGGCCGAGCACGGCGAGGCGCGACGGCGCGCGCTCGATCTCGGGCTTCTCCACGAGGCCGATCGCCTGCCAGACGTTCGGCTTCACCTCGCGCGGCTCGACAATGCCGTAGCGCGAAACCTGGCTCTTCGGCACCTGCTGCACGCCGAGCACGCTGCCGCCGTAATCCTCGTAGACGTCGATGAGCTGCGCGAGGCACGGCACCTTCGCATCGACGATATCGTCGCCTAAGAGGACGGCGAACGGCTCATCGCCGACGAACTGGCGCGCACAGAGCACGGCGTGACCAAGCCCGCGCGCCTCCTTCTGTCGGATGAAGTGGATCCGGATGTCCGAGATCTCCTCGATCATCTTCAGCATATCGTACTTGCCATGCTCCTTGAGCTGCATTTCGAGCTCCAACGAGCGGTCGAAATGATCCTCGATCGAGCGCTTGTTACGCCCCGTGATGATCAGAAGCTCCTCGATGCCGGAAGCTACCGCCTCCTCGACGATGAACTGGATCGCCGGCGTATCGACGATGGGCAGCATCTCCTTCGGCTGCGCCTTCGTCGCGGGCAAAAAGCGCGTGCCGAGGCCTGCAGCAGGAATGATCGCCTTTCGTATCTTTCGATGCGCCATGCTCACCCCCGGATGACGGTAAGCAGTTCCTCCGTCTTTTCCTTCATCAAAGCCTCATCGTGACGCGTTTCCACGTTCAGACGAATCACCGGCTCCGTGTTCGACATGCGCAGGTTGAAGCGCCAGTCCGCGAACTCGACCGAAAGGCCGTCCACCTTCGTGACCTTGCCCTTCGAGCCGTAAAGCTCCTCGACCTTCTTCATCACGGCATGGGCGTCGGCGACCTTGCTGTTGACTTCGCCCGAGATCGGATAGCGCGCCATGCGCTCCGCCATAAGCTCCGACAAGGGCTTGCCTGCCGCGCTCATGAGCTCAAGCACCAGGAGCCACGGGATCATGCCGCTGTCGCAGTACGAGAAGTCGCGGAAGTAGTGATGTGCGCTCATCTCACCGCCGTAGACCGCATTGACCTCGCGCATCTTATCCTTGATGAACGCATGACCGCTCTTGCACATCACGGCCTCGCCGCCGAGTTCCTCGCAGATCTCGATCGTGTTCCAAATGAGGCGCGGATCGTAGATGATCTTCGCCCCCTTGTTTTTCTTGAGGAACGCCTGCGCGAGGAAGCCGACCATGTAGTAGCCCTCGATGAAGCCGCCCTTCTCGTCGAAGAGGAAGCAGCGGTCGAAGTCGCCGTCCCAGGCGATGCCGACGGCAGCGCCCGACTCGCGCACGACCTTCGCCGTCGCCTCGCGGTTCTCGGGCAGGATCGGATTCGGCACGCCGTTCGGGAAATTGCCGTCCGGCTCGTTGAACACCTTGACCATCTCGAACGGCAGATGCTTTTCGAGCGCGTTGATGATGGGGCCAGCCGCGCCGTTGCCCGTATTGACGACGATCTTGAAAGGCTTCAAATCCTTGACATCGACATACGTCAGGATGTGCTTGACGTATTCATCAAGCACGTCGACCTCTTCGATCTTCCCTTTCGGGCGGTCGAGCGGCTTGAAATCACCTTCCATGACCGCCTTCTCGATATCCTTGAGTCCCGTATCGCTCGAAATCGGGCGCGATTCCTTGCGCACGAACTTCATGCCGTTGTACTCCTTCGGATTGTGGCTCGCCGTGATCATGATGCCGCCGTCGAGTCCGTAGTGCGCCGTCGTGAAATAGATCATCTCCGTGCCGCACTGCCCGATGTCCATGACGTCGGCGCCCGCCTCCGTCAGCCCCTTCGCGAGTGCATCGCGGATCGAAGGCCCCGAAAGGCGAATATCGTGACCGATCGCCACCTTCTTCGCGTCGAAGAGATCGACGAAAACACGCCCGATGCGGTAGGCAAGCTCCTCATTGACTTCCTCCGGATAAATCCCACGGATGTCATACGCCCCGAAACCCTTGTTGCTGATTTTCATAACTGCCACCTCTTCTTGCTAAAACATGTTGCTTCTATGGATTACTGAATATTATATTCTTTCGGGAAAAGCAGGCGATTTCCCTGCTTCGTATGAGAAAAAATTTAGGAAATTTACGCTTTTTCTTCGAATTGAGCGACGCTGTTTATTCATGGAAACACTTCATCTTTCAACTGCCGCTTCAGATCGCGTCCGCCATAAACAATACGGATGATCAAGACATCCGTATCCTTCGGCAGATAGAATACCACATAATTATTCACAGGAAAACACCGCAGTCCTCTGCTACGCCATGGCTCGTCATCATAAAGCGGATGCCGTTCCGGCATGTAATTAAGCTTTTTCACGGCATCTATGATGCGTCTGGTTTGATTCGCTGCCGCCCTGCGATTCATGAGATTGTAAGCGATATATTCATAGATGCGTCTGAGATCGAGCCTTGCATTCGCCGTATACCTGACCTTATACATCATATAGCGCATTCATTTCTTTTTCTACGACATCGGCAGAATAGATATTGCCATTCGCTGCGTCATCAAATCCCTTCTGGATTTCCACATCAAACTGTGCCTTTGTCAAACTGCCCATCACCACGGGCTTTTCCATCGGCAGGCGCATATCGAAAGGAATGCCGCGCTGCAAAACGACTTGATTCAAAAACATGCCGACGGCATGCGACATGGAAATTCCCATCTGATTCAAGATACTCTCTGCCTGCGCTTTTGTTTCAGGCTCTACACGTGCAAACACCTGAGATGTCTTTGCCATCAAAATCACCACCTAAGATCAGTATAAGCAAAGAGCCTGCGAAACGCAAGCTTTTTGCTTATTTTCTATCCGTGCGTCTCCGCAAAAAAGCGAGCCGCGCGTGCGGCTCGCTTTCATATTCAGGCTTCCACCTTTTTGGAATGTGCCTCGCGCTGCAGCTGCTCGTAGAGCGTCTTGGCGAGACCGATGCCGCCTGCTTCCGACATCTTTTCCACCATGGCAGTATCGCGCATGGATTCCAGGATCTCGTCCGCATTGTCGTGCCCGAAGAGTGTGCTCTTCGGCACCGTCTGGCGCATCTGACGGTACATGAGGTCGAGGAACATCGCCTCGAAGCTCTTGCAGGCTTCCATGAGCTTCTTGTTTGCCGCTGCTTCTTCCTCGGGAGTCGCCGCCTTCTGCCCTTTCTTGGGATCGAGAGCCTTTTGCGCTTCCTTCAGCTTGTCGGCAAACTGCGCGCTGTCGGCGCGCTCCTTCGTCGCCTCCAGGGAGCTGTTCGTCGGCGCCTGCGTATGGAGCGCGTCAGCATGCAAGGCATCAAAAATCTGCATATCCTCTCACCTCGTCAAATGATTTCCAGCTCCGCGTGGAGCGCTCCCGAAGCCTTCATCGCCTGCAGGATGGAAATGATGTTCTGCGCCGTCGCGCCGACCGAGTTCAGCGCGCCGACAACATCGCCGACGTTCGCCGTCGCCGGCAGGACGATGGAACTTGCCTTCTGCTCCTTCGCGTCGACGTTCGCATTGTCCGTCACGACCGTCGTACCGGGACTGAACGGCGGCGGCTGGTTGATGCTCTGATCCTTCGTGATGCTGATGGAGATGCCGCCCTGCGTGATGGCGATCTCATCGACAGCGATGTTGCCGCCCATGACGATCGTGCCCGTGCGCTCGTTGACGACGACCTTCGCGATGTTGTCGGGCGTCACGGGCAGGTCTTCAAGACCTGCGACGAAGGCGACGATGTTGCTCCGATAGTAAGCGGGCACGGAGATGTCGATGCGCCCGGGATTCGCCGCGCGTGCGATGGCGCCGTACTGCGCGTTGATCGCCTGTGCGACGCGTGCCGCCGTCGTGAAGTCCGCCTTGTTCAGCGAGAGCGCGATCGTGCCGTTCGCACCGATGTCATCACCCTCGACGCTCTTCTCGACGATGGCGCCGCCCGGCGTCGTGCCGACGGTCGGGAAGTTCTTCTGCTGCGAGCCGCCGCTGCCCGAGCCAGACGAAAAGCCGCCCGTAGCGACGGGTCCCTGACCAACCGCATAGACCGTGCCGTTCGCCGCGCGCAGCGGCGTCTGCAGAAGCGTGCCACCCGCGATGCTCTTCGCGTCACCCATCGAGGACACCGTGATGTCGATGTTGTCGCCCTCGCGCACGAAGGGCGGCAGGGTCGCCGTGACCATGACGGCGGCGATGTTCTTCGGCTTGAGGTTGTCCTTGGTGATCGACACGCCGTACTCGCGCAGCATGTTGACGACGGACTGCAGCGTCTGCAGCGTCTTATCGGAGTCACCCGTGCCGTTGAGGCCGACGACGAGACCGTAGCCCATGAGCTGGTTCGAGCGCACGCCCTGCACCTTCGCGACATCCTTGATGCGCGTCGTCGCCGACTCAGCAGAGACGGATGCCGCCATCACAAACACGAGCGAGAGCGCGGCAAGGCACGCAAAAATCTTCTTCATAAAACTGCCTCCCAAAGCCAGGGAAATCGAACGCCGCCGAAAGAGGCACCCCACTAGAACAAAATGTTGAGAATCTGCGTGAGGATGCCCTGGCGCTGCTTCGCGTTCAACGGTCCCTTACCGTCGAAGCGCACGGTGGCGTCCGCCACCTTCGTCGACGGCACCGTATTTTCATACGTCACATCGTCGCGGCGCACGATGCCGCGCAGCGTGATCTTATGCTCGTCCTTGTTCTGCCAGATGGACTGCGTGCCTTCGACGACCATGTTGCCGTTCGGCTGCACCTCGACGACCGTCACCGTGATATTGCCGGAAAAGCCGCTCGTGTCCGTCGCCGCGCCGTCCGCTTTCCACGAGTCGCTGCCGCCTGCCGAAGCCGCCGCCAGGAAGTTGAAGATGCCCACGCCCGCCGAAAGCGAAGTCGAGCCGCTCTTCGCGTTTTTGCGCGCCTTCGTCTGTGTCGTCGTCGTCCTCTCACTGATATTGATCGTCAGCGTGTCCCCGACGTTCTGCGCCTTGCGATCTGCAAAGATGCTCCTCGCCGAACCGCTTTCCGACTCCGCCCAAAGGGACTCTGCAGAAGCAGCAGCCGGCAGAAGGAGTGCTCCGCCGAAGAGTCCGGCGAGAAGCATGCCCTGCCATTTCTTGCTGTTTTTCATAATCTCACCCCAAAACAACACTCTGGGAACTATGCGCCGATGCGGACGGTGCCGGCGTCGACGACCGTCGCGAGCATTACCTTGCCCGAGACCTCGTTGCGCACGCGAATCTGCTGCCCAACGCGCCCCGGACTGAGCGCCACGGCAGGCACGCGCACCTCGATGCCGCGATAGTGCGAGACGAGCAGGACGGTCGCTCCCTGCTCCACCACGACGGGCTGCTTGAGCATGCTCTCGGTGATCAGCGCGCCTTCCTTCAGCAAGCGATTGACGACGTGTCCGACAGCCACTTGCTTCTCCACGATACAGCGATCGTTCACATTCGTGACTTCGCGCTCCTCGAGCCGCAAATCACCTTCGGTGATCACCTGGTCGGGCAGGATGGTCTTTGCGGCAACGAGTACCGTATCGTAGACGCGAATCCTGTAATAGCAACTCAGACGGCGATACAGTTTGCCGTCCACGAAAACGGCTACGCTGATCGGTGTGCCGCGGCTGTAGGACAACCCCTGCGGTGCCTCGACGGAGAACGTGACGATTCCCGCCGGCAGACGAAAGTCGCGAGGCGGCGTCATCAGCACCACATCGCGGCGACGCGTCTCGCCGGCGGCGAGGAAGAGTGCTTCGAGCTTCTCCTGTGCGAGTCGCTCGATCTCCTTGCCCTCCACCTGCTGCCAGATCGGCATTATCGTCTGCCGCGCAGCCGCTGCAGGTGCCACCGGAAAAGAAAAAGCGATGACGAGCAAGAAAAAGAGTGCTGCCCTTGCCACGGAAATCACCGCTCTATCCTTCATCAACGCTTGAGCGTATTGGCGATCTCCAGCATGGAATCCGAGGTGATGATCGCCTTCGAGTTCGCCTCGTAAGCGCGCTGTGCCACGATCATGTTGACCATTTCCTCGACAATCTGGATGTTCGACATCTCGACGACACCCTGCGTCAGCGTGCCTGCCCCCTGCTCACCCGGCACCGTTTCGAGCGCTTCGCCCGAAGCCTGCGTCGTCTGGAAGAGGTTCTTGCCGATGGCCAAGAGTCCCGCCGGATTGACGAAGCGCGCGACCTGGATCTGCCCGACCTGCGTCGTTGTACCGCCGACCGGCGTGCAGGAAACGCGCCCGTCGCCCGAGATCGTGATCGAATCGCCCGGTGCGTTCGCATCAAGCGTAATGCCTTCTACGAGCGGATAGCCGTCCGTCGTCACGAGGCGGCGCTGCGAATCGAGCTTGAAGGAACCGTCGCGCGTATAGGCAGTCGTACCGTCCGGCAGCTGAATGCGGAAGAAACCCTCACCCTGGATAGCGACGTCGGTCGGGTTGCCCGAGGACTGGAAATTGCCCTGCGTGAAGATGCGCTGCGTCGCCGCCGTGCGCGTGCCGAGACCGATGGCAAGCGCCGTCGGATACTCGGAGCCCGCGCCGCTTTCTGCACCGGCAGCGCGAAGGTTCTGGTAAACGAGATCCTGGAATTCCGCACGCACCTTCTTTGCGCCGAAACTGTTGACATTCGCGATATTGTGCGAAACGATGTCCATGTTGTCCTGCTGCGCCTTCATGCCCGAGGCTGCGGACCAAAGTGCTCTCATCATAATGCAAAATCTCCCATCTTCATTGAACTAAAACTATATATCTCCATCCCTAAGGAGTCGGTACCGCATCAGCTCGTCCTGCCGACCTCATTGACCGTCTTATCCGTCATCGCGTCCTGCGTCACGAGTGCACGCGAACCCGCCTCATAGACGCGGTAGTTGTTGATGAGTGCGACCATCTCGCTCGCGATGTTGACGTTGGAGTTTTCGAGCATGCCCTGCTGGATTTCACCCGTCGCCGCCTGCGGCGTCGCACCCTCCTGCGAACGGTAGAGGTTGTCTCCCTGCTTGACGACGGCACGGCGATCATCGAACTGCACGAACTGCAAGGTGTCGATGCGCCTCCGCCCGTCCGTGATCTCCCCCTTCGCGCCGATCGTGATGTTCGCGCTGTCCGGCAGAACGATCGGGCGATTCTGGGCGTTCAAGACCGCCTGTCCTCGCGCCGTCACGAGCGCGCCGTTCGCCTGGCGGTAGAAGCTGCCGTCGCGCGTGTAGCGCACGCCCTCGGGCGTCTGCACGGCGAAGTAGCCCTCGCCCGACACGGCGACATCGAGCATGTTGCCCGTCGTCTTCATGCTGCCCTGCAGGTGGTCGGTAGCGACTTCTGCCGTATAGGCGCCGAGCCCCAGATTGCCGACGCGCGGCGGCCCCTGCTCCAGGCGGAAGCCGCGGAAGGACGTCACCTCGTCGTCCTGATTGTCGTTGATGCGCTTCAACAGCATGGGCGCAAACTCCTGATTGATCGCCTCGTCCCTCTTGTAGCCGGACGAAGCTGCGTTCGCCAGGTTGTTCGCGATCGTATCCGTGCGGTTCATCTCGGTGATCATACCGGATGCCGCGACGTACAAGCCACGCAGCATGGAAAAGCCCCCTTATCGTCATCCGCCCTATGGCAGATGTCTATGCATAGAATTATCTATAGAGTTTATCGGCAATTTCCCTCAAATCATAAGAGGTCGAAAGGATTTATTTTGACAGGAACTTCACACGCTCCGCCGCCATGCCCAGATATTCGAGCGCCTTGCCCGTGCCGAAAGCAACGCAGGACAGCGGATCCTCCGCCAGGGCAGCGGCGATGCCCGTCTCCCTGCGCAAGAGCTCATCGAGCCCGTAGAGCAGCGAACCGCCGCCCGTCATGACGATACCGCGGTCCATGATGTCCGCTGCAAGCTCCGGCGGTGTCTCTTCCAGCACCTTCTTCACGCACTGCACGATGCCCGCGACGGGCGCCTCGAAAGCCTCCGCTGCGTTCTTCGATGTCACCGTGATCGTCTTCGGCAGCCCCGACAGGAGGTCACGCCCGCGCACCTCCATCGAAGCGTCGCGCGCGCCCAGGAAGGCAGCACCGACATTGATCTTGATATCCTCCGCCGTGCGCTCGCCGATCATCATATTGTACTCGCGCTTGATGTAGGCGATGATCGCCTCGTCAAATGTATCGCCCGCAAGGCGCAGGCTCGCGCTGTTCACGATGCCGCCGAGGCTGATGACGGCGACATCCGTCGTGCCGCCGCCGATGTCGACGATCATCGAGCCGTTCGGTTCCTCGATGTTGAGACCTGCGCCGAGAGCCGCCGCCAGAGGCTCCTCGATGAGCTGCGAATAGCGTGCGCCCGCCTGCTCCGCCGCCTCCTGCACGGCGCGCTGCTCCACTGTCGTCACGCCCGACGGGATGCAGATCATGATGCGCGGGCGAAAGACAAAGCTCTTGCCCGTGACCTTCTCGATGAAGAAGCGGATCATGCGCTCCGTCATATCGTAGTCGGCGATGACGCCCGCGCGCAGCGGCCGGATCGCCGTGATATTGCCGGGCGTGCGCCCGATCATGCGCCGCGCCTCCTCACCGATCGCCAGGATGCGACCCGTATCGCGGTCCATCGCCACGACCGAAGGCTCGCGCAGGACGATGCCCTTGCCCTTGACAAAGACGAGCACATTCGCCGTCCCCAAGTCGATTCCGATATCCATTGACATGCCAAACATATTTCAAACCCCTTCCGAGGGTACGATTTCCCCATGCGAAAAAGGAGCCTCGCTCCTCTCCCGCCTATACAGACTTATCATATAATATTTTCCGCCGCGTGACAAGAGTTTCAGCCTTCCTGCCCTGCCTCATATTCTTCGAGATCGGCGAGAAGCGTCGAGAGCGCCCGCTTCGCCACGAAGACGGGACAGTCCGGCGAGCAGAACTCGCACTTGCCGCAGCACGCCTCCACCGCCTCGATCGCCTTCTTGACTTTCTCCGACTGCAGCATGCTCCGTTCCTCCTTCTGCAACAAAAAAGCCCGGCAACTGCCGAGCCTTAGATTCAAGTGGTGCGGTTGATGGGACTTGAACCCATACGTCTTGTGAACACTACCCCCTCAAGATAGCGCGTCTGCCAGTTCCGCCACAACCGCATGATATGAGATATGAAATTTGAAAAGAGGATATGGTGCGGTCGAGAGGACTTGAACCTCCACGATGTTGCCATCACTAGCGCCTGAAGCTAGCGCGTCTGCCATTCCGCCACGACCGCGTGACTATCAAATTGTAAAGAAAAAGGATGGTGCGGTCGGTGGGACTTGAACCCACACGTCTTGTGAACACTACCCCCTCAAAGTAGCGCGTC
>ERZ772957.1366-NODE-1366-length-15989-cov-3.426321_pt1 | contig 15989 bp, 12 predicted proteins | sample MGYA00580682_ERZ772957 | MGnify/ENA primary metagenome ERZ772957 (study PRJEB29015, sample SAMEA2737921) | human oral metagenome | biome: human oral; feature: human-associated habitat; material: dental | place: China | collected 2025 ...
GGTCTATCATTAATCATTAATCTTATCCCCTTTTTCTAAAATAACAAATGCCACAACCGTTGAATCAGTATGGCTTATCGTTAAATGTGTTATAAAGTTTTTGTATTCAATATAAGGTTTTCCTCTATCATCTTTTTTTACTTCTACTCCTTTTTTTGCAACCTTTTCATCTTGCACAATTGTATCAGATACCAAATCATATAAATCCAATGACTTTGTGCAATTAATATTCAAAGAGAGTTTTTTCTTTTTCTGTAGAAATCGTTGATAGTTCAAACATAAACGTCTATCAAAAACATATTCGGAATTGTCGGCTCCAGACACATATACTGTAATATTTGCTTCATTATATAAATCTAATTCAAGATAATTACAAATTTTTTGATAAGCAGCATCCATAAATTGATTTGCTTTTGAATCAGATTCGCATGACTCACATAATCCAGTCTTAAGATAATTAATTACATCGATAACAGGAGTACCTTCACTAAAACGCTTTATAGTAATCCATGGATATTGCTTCAATAAACCTTCATCAATTTCATCTTTGTTTGAAACATAGATAAAAGCAAATGTTGTATCTTTAGATTCAGAGTAAATCCTTTTAAAAAAGATACCTGCAATTGTAAACTTGTTTTCTACAGAGCCAATAGTTTTTGTTTTATACTCAGATAGATATTTCTCAAAATCTCCTGTTATACAAATATGGGTATATAAGAGAGATGTATTATAAGTTATTGGCAATAAAAGCAAACCAAGAGATGCGGAAAATAAATTTTCGGATTCGGGTAATTCAACATTTATTTCATATTTATCTTTTATATTATTAATTGTCCAAAATTCTTGCGCAGCAGAGATTTTGTTTTTTAGACAGGGGTTCCAATCTTTATTGTTATATAAAATATATTCGCAAGAATCTTTATGATTACCTATGATATCTAAAGAACAATCTTTTAAGTCAATATCTTTTTCAGAAGAACTGCCACAAACAGGAATATAGAACTTTGATGCCATTTTATTATTCTTTTGTAATATCCCAATAATTTCCAATAAACAATTCTGCACTGCAATTATCAATAAACAATACTTTTAGTTCTGTATTGTCAATACATGTCTCGGCTTCTGCAAAAAATTCTTTTAAAAGTGAAAAGTCTTTATCAAATATTCTAATAATATAATCATTAGCAGCATTATTATCAGAGAAATCTATTCTTAATTTTCCTTTCCATATTTCAGATCGTACAACATTTATGTCTTCTTCACTGCTCAATGGAGGTGCGAGCTTTACTTTTATATCTTCACTTGCAGCAGCAATTCTTGTAACTTTAGCTGAGTTAGCAAATCGTTTTAGGTAAATAAAAGATTTTGCCTTATTCACACTACTATTGTTTATTTGCAACTTATAGTTTCCTGTTTTTTGGTCTTCTGTAATTGCCTCGTTTATTCTTTTCTCTAACTCTCCATGAAAATAACCATGTAAATTATCAATAAGTTGTTCATCATTCATATATATAGAATTAACATAATCAGCAAATTTGGGATTGTACCTATAGTACATAAGCAGTGCGTATGCAGGGTAAAGTATTGGTTGAAATTCACTTGTAAAGAAAAAAGAATCTATCTGTGTTTTTGCAAATTTGTCATTTACCAGTTCATGGGCTTTTTGAATATCGCCATCGCTATCTTCTTCCGGAATAGAATCAAACCAGTCTCTAATATAATAAAAACTTAAATCTCGCATCAGTGTTTTGATTTTCTTTTTCACAGAAAAGTCTGAATAATTCATATTAATCCTTTTGTATTACAAGTCTGTTGATAACGATTTTATCATACTTTTTATTACAAAACTATACCAAAGCCATTATAAACTCTTTGGTATAGTTTTGTAATATTTTTTATTTTACGCCCACAGAAGCAGCTCTATCCACAAACACTTGCTTGCGGTATGATTTCCATTCCCAAGATCCAGCATGAATATTAAGATTATCAAAGAAGGCAATTCTTTTTCCATCGGAATCAAGCAGTTCTATTGCAACTACCTTTCTAGCATATGTAGTCGTGTCTTCAGGGGCCTCATCAAACTTCATAACATCAACAACATAGTGAGTTTCTGCACGAACGCCAGCCTTGATCTTAGGAGCAAGTTTCTCATACTGAGCTTCAAGTGATTCATAATCAAGCTTTACCGAAAGCCAGTCACTCACGAATTTAACCTCTGGGTTTACTGAGGTAATCTTACAAAGCCAACTTTTGCTCACATTGTCATAAGGGCTGAAGCAAACTTCAACATCCTTCAGGACAAATTCAGTTGAAGCAATTGCACTGTCAAGTTCGGTCTTCTTCTGGTCAATGAGCGCAATGTTCTGGTTGTATTCTGCCTGAATTCTATTAAGGGTACTAGCTCGTAAATCTTCAACATTTCTCTGAAGATTCTCACGGAGTTCCTGCTTCTTGAATTCGATCTCGGTAGGACTCCATGCCTCAGAGTAGTTTGTCGACTGGATCTTAGCGATGCTAATTGCAGTAGCAGTATCGATTGTGGCATTGGCCTCAACATACTTTTTGTTAGAGGCTGCATATTCATTCAGGTATTCATTGAGTATACGATCGTATGCCCCCATAAACTGGGTTTCATTGGTATAGTCATTAACTGACTTTGGTTCTTCAACCACAACTACAATCTCCTCAAGTTCCGGTTCAATCAAATCTGTGTTGAACATAGAAGCAGGCCGTACAACCGGTTGCGTTCTTGTAGTTTCCAACTTACTCTTCTGTTTTGCTGGTGCAGGGCGCGTTTGAGCTGAAAGACTCGCAAAAACAAAAACCGACAAACAAGTGATAATAGTAATCTTCCTTTTCATATTTAGCCTCCTATGGCAATATGTTTTTTTATCTTTTTTCTGGACTACATCCAGATTCGTCCCTTCTTTAATTCTAACTTCACAATTATTAAAAAATGCTAGTTAGAAGGGAGCTGTGTATTTTTTTTCTAAAAATACACTCCCGTAAAAGCAATCCCTATACTTACAGTGTGTTTCCATTCAGCCCATAAATTGTTACCTTTAAGACTGAATTCAGCAGGTGTATAAGCCACATTAACGCCCCAGAAGTTTTTAATGTGCCAATCCATTTCTGCCGAAATAACATACCCTGCATTCTTGAAATCAAGGTTATGAAATACCACTCCTGAGCCAAGATCTAAAGAGAGCTTTCTAAAACTCCATCCATTTTTTACATGCACAGTGATTTCATAATCATTATTAAAGCTGATTCCACCACCAACTTTCAGAGTATAATGACCGTTGTACAGACAAAAAGGCAGATATTGCACATCTAGGCAAATATCCTTAAAGCCTGTGTTAAAATCGTTTTTAGCCGATAAAATAAACTCATTGCAAAATGAGTTTACATATCGTTCTCGCTTCTTTGATTTTTTTTCAGTCTTTTTTTTATCTTCTTTTTGTACAGATTTTCCAGACTCAATTTTATAGGCAAAGCCTTCAAAACGTTTAAGAACTTTGTCTCCGTTCTTATCAATAACTTCACCTGCAACAAGATTCAACTTGTAATTGTTTTTAATATCAACCTTATAAATTATTCGTGCTGCAAAATTTGATTTGTTATTATTGATATACAGAGCCTTGTTTTCGTCTCCCTTTTCAACTTCCAAGCGCCCCTTATATCCATTCAATTTTAATTTTGCATTAGAAATCTCTACTGGAAAATACTGCAAAGTCGATTGCGAGGTTTCTCTGAAGAATTCTCCTATAACAAGGTCAGCTGATTCAGAGAAATCAATCTGATTAAGTTCTTTTTCCAATGTATCTTTCTCTATTGTTCTGTTTTGAATAGTCTGGTCGTAGGAAAGAGATGTTTTCTGTTTTTCCTGTTCCAGTTTTTCATTTGCAGTCTTAATTGCAGCTTCTTTTATTTTTTTAAGTCTGGCAGAGTATTCTGAATCGCGCTCTGTAAAACCTTGGAATGTAGTGTCTTCAATTTCTTGAAGTTTTGCTTTAACTTCCAATTTATTCTTTGCTTCAAGTTGATTTAAGGCTTTGTTTTTTTCTTCTTTAATGTCTTGAATCTCGTTTTCCAGCTGTTTAAGTAAAGAAATATATTGCTCAGCTGATTTCTTTTCAACTTTGACATCTTGAATTGGTGTTACAGTAATCTGGGGAACATAATCTTTAGATCCAAAAGTGTCATCAAGAAGCATTTCTGCAGGTTCTTCTCCCTGCTTTGGAGTAGTGGGAGTTTGCTCCTCTTCACGATCACCATTGAGAACCGCATTAAAATAATTGTCTATTGCCTTTTGCTCTTCTGGAGTAATGTAAGTTTTCTTACTCTCTGCAAGAGCAAAAGATAAACAAAGACATCCAATAAGAATTGTTGCTTTTGTTTTCTTTGAAATTATCGTTTTCATATTTTTGACCCCCAAACTGGTTATATTTCATAGTTTACTTCACCATTCATTCAATTCTTTTCTAAATGGAGGGGGTACGTGATAAAAAATCAGAAAATTTTTCTAACAAGTTTTATCAGCTTAATGTCAAAATAAGAATCATAAATCCAGTTTGTATATTGCTTCTGCGAATTATTTTTTAGAGAATGAATTTGTCTGTATATTCTTCTAGCTTTTAATTGATTTACAGATTTTAAAAATTCATAGAGTCCTATATCTTCCTCTTTCAAAGGTTTAATAAATACCTCAGGCGAATTATAAAGGGCTTCGACCAATTCTTTTTTTGTATGAATCTGGTAATCAAAATCTAACTTGCAACAAGGCTTTTGTTTTTTATTTACAGGAATAAAAAAAAGCCATTTTACTACATCAAAAAATCCCCAGCGACATTCAACATCTTTTGCAATTAATCCCTGTAGAAGTTTTTGAAAGTATTCCGGCAAAGCTAATACTTCTTTTCTGGATAGAAAATCTTTTACAGTGAAGTTCTCAATTTCATCTCTGTAAATAAATTCTTTTCCTCTGTTTTCAAATGGATTTATTCCTGTAGCCGCATAATATAAAATGAATCCAAATCCATAGTAATCATACGGGGCTGTATAGTTATTCAGAAACAATTCTGGTGCATTAAACCCGGCTGTGTGTGAGTAATCAGCTGTCTTATCTTTTGCAAAAATACTTATACCAAAATCTGTAATCACATATCTTCCATTACAACAAATTATGTTACTTGGCTTCACGTCCCTATGGATAATGCCGCAATTATGAATTGCTCCTAAGCCAGAATTAATGTCGTGAATAAGTTTCCATAAATGTTTTTTAGAAAGAGAAAGTGTAGTTTTGTCTAATGAATCTCCTTCAAGCAGTTCTTCAATTACAAACTGCTTGTTATCTTTTATACCATAGTCATAAATCTTCACCACATGTGGATTTTTAATAGACTTAATCTTTTTAAATACAGACAGATTAACACCATGATTGCTTCGATAAATTTTTAATATCCCTTTCGAACCGTTCTTGCTGTTCGTGGTATAGTATAGTTCTGCTTCCGAAGAATTCGTATTTACCTTTTCTCCGATAATCCAATCGTTAATTTGGTTGCTTTTATCATTGTTCTGTTCCGCTTGTTGAACGACTTTCGGCAATATTAATGTTCTATCTATTTTATTATTTATAACTAATGTGTTCATCCTTATCCCCCCTATACTTGTAATCCAAATGCGGTATTGCAATCTTTATAATATTTGTAAACCCTAGGGTCTTCGTAAATTAGTTCAGGCTTATCCTTCTTACAAAGTCTAAAATATGAAAGCGCTTCTTTATATTTCTTTTGCTCAGAATTAATTAATGCTAATGCAATTTCATTCAGCATCTTTTTTTCTAAATCAAAAGATATTCCTTTTTCAAAACAGGTCTTTGCTTCATGTTTCATATCAAGCTGATAATAGATTTTTCCCATCTCATTAATTAACAAAAAAGAATTCTCTGAAGGGTTTTCAATTACACAGTCATATATTTCAGTCATCTTACGGATAAATGCTGATGTGTTGAGTTCATTTTTTGAATAAATAAGCAAAAAATAGTAGAGTTTTGCAAACGGCTCAAGTTCTTCAAGATGGTTTTTGTCTACAAAAGAAAGCACTTGTTTTTCAAATTCCGCATTTCCACCTTTCAAATGCTTATATTCAAACACAAAGGAAATTAATGCATTTAGATTTTTATAATCATGATTTTGTAGAAACTTATTTAAGGTTTTAGATAATTCTTTGTAGGATAAAGTTTGAATAACACTTTTCCGCCCTCGTTGCAAAATAATATAATCAACGTCTTTTTCATTCCCAAGAATATATCCATCGGGAATCAATTTGTATTCCGTGAAGGTCTTTCTAAAAATTATTTTAGCTTCAATCAGGTTGTAAACTTTATACTTCCCTCCCTTACCAGCAACAAGCAGATTTCCATTTTTTCTGAATTCATCGCAATGAGATTTTTTTATAATTTTCTTGATGTTCAGCTCAAAAAAATCATTTAAAAGTGGCTCAACTTTTATATTGATTTCCTTGTTATTAAGAAATTTTTCTAACAGTGACCACAATCCTTTTTCATGCCGTATTTTATTTACGGCAACACTTTTTACATAATCTTTATCACCTTCAAGAATTGTATAAAAACTTTTCATGTTTACATCAAAAATGCACGAAAGCCATAAATCAAATAAAATGTCCTTAGAAAGTATGAGGAGTTCAAGTCTTTTTTTAAGCTGCCCAGATAATAAAAATAAATCTTCTTTAGTTTTTAATTGTTTTCCCTGGCACAAGCTGTACTTCATGTCATGCATTACCAGATAAACAAGTGAACAGATTTCTTTTGATGAGTAATTGTTGCCTTTTGCATTTATGAGTTTATCAATTTGGTTTGCTTTGCCGTTAAGCCCCAGTTGCAAAAGATATTTAGTAAACTTGCCGTTTCTTATAACGATTGTTCCCAAAACAGGATATTTCAAAAAAGCTTCGGATAGTAATTGAACATTATAATATTTCTTGAAAGCAAAAACAAAAGGTTCGGGAGGATTCCAGTCTGTAAATACAGGAATTTCCGCCCCATTACAAAACTGAATAATCTCATCATATCCCCATCGCTTATCATGCTGCAGAGTAATCAGCCCACAGATAATTCTTTTTTGTCGTACAGTTAATACAGGATTTTTATTTATCTGGTCATTAAGTTTTCCTGAAATAAGTAATGTTTTAAAATTCTCAGATTTGACTTCTTCATATAAAGTCTTGCCTGTTAGCAAGAAATAAAGAGTCATTCCTAAACAAAAATAATCAACTGCGGGGCTTATAACTCCTGTATAAACTTCCGGAGCAACGAAGCCCTCTGTGCCAGTTACATCTTCTTTATCTTTAAATATTTTAGTAAGACTTACATCTACATCATCCTGCAAGTCAATTTCGGTAATGCATCCATAAGAAATTAAGATTGGTTCACTAATATTCAACAAAATATTTTCTGGAGTTACATTTCTATGAATAAAACCGTTTTTATGAAAGTCATTCAGGCAACTTGCAATTTTCTTTACTATTTCAAACGCCTCTTTATCAGATAAAGTGGTCTGCACAGAAAGTGGACTAGCATTTTCCAGATATGGCATAATCTCGTAATCAAAATGTTTTGAACTATCAGTATCAAAAAGCTTACCTTCTTTGTATATTTCAATTGCATTTGGATTATTCAACTCCGTCAAAGAATTAAGATGGGGCTTTTTAGTCTTCTTGTAAAACTTAATTAAATATTTTGTATCAGATTTATTTTTGCAGGAATAAAACAGAGCTTTATCAGTTTCTTTTTCCAGCTTGATAATTTCATAATCATCAATCATCTTAGGAATATTCATAAACATATTTCCTTAATTTATCCGAGCCGTAAAATTGACATTTGCAAGAGTTATCAAATCATCATCATTAATTTCATATTCAAAGTTTGATTCAAGTTTCTGATTGTTTATAAAGGTTCCGTTAGTAGAACCAAGATCTGTGACAATCCATTTGTCATCATTCAATCTAAGTTCTGCATGATGCGAAGAAATAACCTTAAAATCACCTAAAGTCCCTGCATGAGCACCTGCCGTGCGACCAAGAATATCTCCGGATTTTATATCTAAAATCAAATCATCATGCTGAAGTTTTAGACTGGATGCCTTTCTAATAATTAATGTTTGGTTTTCCTCTTCTGTATCATTTGAAACATCCACAGAAGTTTTCTCCACAGTTTTATTCTTTACTGTTGGAATAACTTTGTTCCATTCCCGTTCAATAGTGGGTCTTCCACATTTTGAACAGAATAGGGTATGCAGTACTGTATGACAATTAGAACATTCCTTCAGTTGAAAACCGCAGTGATCACAGAACACAGAATCATCTGGGATTTCTGTCTTACACATTGCATTAGGACAAATCATTAGGCAACCTCCGGAATATCAATTGCTTCTATTGTCTGTAAAACATTTTTGGTTCTTTGTTCTTCCGGTAATACTGCAATACGAGTATCAAAATCTCGTTTTGTTTTATCGAAGAAATTACGTATCTCACGCGCATTTGCAAAGTCTTTTGTCTTTGCCGCATACATTTTTTTTACCGCCACATTTACTCTAACCATTGCTTCCTTTGTAATAGCAAAACCATTTCTCGAACTATATTGTGTAAATATTTGCAGCAATTCCTCTGGAGAATAATCTAAGAACCGGAGTGTAGTATTAAATCTAGAATCTAGTCCTGGATTCGATTCCAAGAATTTTTTCATTTCTTTTGGATAACCTGCTGCAATAACAATAAATTTTCCGCGATCATCTTCCATTCGTTTTAGAAGTGTATCTATAGCCTCCTGACCAAAAGAATCGTTATTCCCATTTATTATTGAATAAGCTTCGTCAATAAATAAAATTCCACCTATTGCTTTATCGCAAACTTCGTTTACAAGAGGTGCTGTTTGTCCTACATATTGTCCAATCAAATCCTTACGGCTAGTTTCAATTACATTCGAGCTCGGAAGCAAACCAATTGAATAAAAAAGTTGACCTAAGATTCTCGCAACCGTTGTTTTTCCTGTTCCTGGGTTTCCAGTAAAAACGATATGTATAATTGGTAATTCAGCCTGGATTCCTTTTTTTCTCCTCTCAAGTGTCATTTTTACAGAAATCCACAATTGTTTTATTTGTTTCTTTACATCTTTAAGTCCTATAAGTGAATCCAATTCATTAAATATTTCTTTTTTACTTTTTCTGGCAAATTGAACAGGAATATCCATTGGTAAAAGAACTTGATAATTTGGGTGCGTTTGAGTTTTTATTCTTGAAGAAAATGTTTCATTTATTTTTATCCATAATTCTTCCGCTAAATATCCGTTTACATGCTCTTTATTTGGATTTTTATTTCCTTCTATGACATATTGCAATAATAACTCATCAATATCATTATCATCTCCAGAAAAGAAATAGCCTTTCTGAATAATTCTGCTTTTCAGAATATCCTTGATTTCACAGTCAGTGTATGATTCAAATTGAAATGTATAATCAATCCGTTGTTTTACATCAGGATTATTATTAAAGAAATCATTAAGTTTTTCATCAAGACCTATGCAAATACATATTTTTCCAAGCTTATTTTTCGATAACGCTCTAAATAATTCTGCGACATAATCAAGCTCAAGATGAACATCTTTAATAACAATAACCTTATCAGAAGTTTGATGAAGAAAATTTGATAATGTATATTCATCCCTATATTCCTGTTTTAATTTTTTAGCATCCAGAAATTCCGGAATAGAAGATAAGAGTTGATTTTTTATTAATTCATTAATAAACCACGTGGTAACTGTAGATTTTCCAGTTCCAGGCTTACCTTTTAGAAGAAACGTCCGGTTTTTCATTTCAGGCTCGAAACCAGAGAGTTCTCTTCTTTTATTAATTATTAAAGTATTTATTACTACCTTAAGTTTTGAAATAATTTCCTTACGCCCTATGATATTATCTTCCTGTATCACAGAGCTCTTAGACATCAATTCTAAACCACATTTTCTGCAGTATCTAGCTTCATCTCTATTTTCCAATCCGCATTTACTACACTTCATATCTGCCTCCAGATATTTTTCATAGTAGCCTATGCAATCACTAAAATGTCGTAAAACACAGGGGTAGTTTACAAAAAAAGTATTTATTTTATGAAAAAATAATTTACCCCTATAATTTTTCCATAATCCTATGAGCAATAGGTTATGCTTTATAAAAAGGCAAGTCCTATAAAAAGATTCTTTGAAAATCTGACTTTGAAAAAAAGGTAGAAAAAAGCATTTTACCCCCAAGACTTTTTATCGAAAGTTTCAGGTAATTTGTATAATTAAAACATACATACGACAAGGAGGCATATTATGCTTTATGTAGGTGAAGATTCATATTATGACGAGAACCACACACTTGTAGATTCAAATGGTTCTCCAGCATTTGTTGGTGGTTCTTCAGGTGATTACATCAGAAAAACCGACAGCGGTGGTTATGATGTAGTTGAGGATAACAACGGCAATACTGTTGCTTATGTAGAATAAAAAACAGAGCTGTCCATATAAGTGGGCGGTTCTGTTTTCAAAGAGGTAGAAACTATGAGTGTATTTTCAATCCCAGGCTGGAATATATCAGAAATAAAAAATCCGAACGGTATTCGGGAATTAATTGGTCAAAAGCAGAAAAATATTTTAAAAAAGCCAAAGACATTTTTCAAAGTATTGCTAAAAACATTAATCATGCTTCCTCTCTTAGCATTCTCAATCTTATTTATTACAAACAAACAGCCTACCATAAAAAGATATTTCACTAATTTTGCAAGTAATATTATTTCTAATGAAACTTCAACTACATCAACAGAGAGTAATCGTTTTGTCAATAAGGATGTTGTAACTGTAGATAAAACAGCTGCAGAAGAAAAGACTAAAAATACACAAACAAAAAATGTTGTCGGCTCAAAAGGAATCCAACCAGTAATAGTACCAGTCGTAATAAAAGATTACTCAGGAAACAAACCCTGGGAAGCCTTCAATATTATAAAAACTGACCTTAAGACAACAGATAATAAAAAAACAATAGACTCGCTATTTGATTATTTTTGCAGTTTTGAGATTGAGCCAAATGCAAATAACCAAAGTCTTGCCACAGCTTGGAAAAACAAATTCGGCTCAGGCAAAACTATCGCCGAACTTTTTTCTTATGTTGTGAACTCCGGATCATCATTGAAATGCCACACAGTAAAAACAAACACTGGAAAATATTGGAATGAAGTAAATATTTCCGGAATCCCAATCATTTATGACATTTCGAATAAGAAAGTAACCAAAGACAATTCTAATTATCAAGATGGATATAAGTATTAATGACTGGAGACATTTATGCAGACTCAACAATATCAAACAAAAGAAGAAAAGCAAACAATTAAAAGAACATCTCCGGTAACAACACATAACTTTTGTTCCTGCGGATATGTTTTAATCCACACAGACAGATTTTGTCCTCAATGCGGTAAACCAAATGCAACATCAAATGCAGAATTTGCATTAGCACCAGAAGAAAAGAAAGAAGCAGAAAAACAACCTAAAACAATCTCTAAATCAGCCGCAGAAGAAATTCTCAAATCTATAGATATCGAAATTGCAAGTACAAACGTTGAATCGATTCGTAATAAAATCACAGAGTATTTTGCACAGCACTCTCTATTTCTCAGAGAAAAAAATCAGCACCAGACAGTACAGGAACAAATACAAAATCAGTTCAAATTTATAAAAGGTAAACGGTACAGCCGGCAAGATTCAGAGTATCTAGCAAAAATCACACAGCAGTTAAGGGCTTCCACAATACCATCTAGTTTTAATTTTGCAAAGATATCATCAAGCATTCAACAAAACGAAAGCCAACTGCAACACCTTATACTGCAGAAGCAAAAAGAAAACGAAGAACTCATTAAGCGGGAAAAAAAAGCCATTGCATCAGAAATTGCCGCTATAGAAGCAGAAAAGAAAAGACGTGAACTAGAAGAGCTTCAGCGACAAATTAAATTAGAAGAGGAAAGAAAAAACTTAGAAAAAGAGAAATTCTTGAAAACTTTCTCAGGCTTATGGAGCAATGCACATAATTGCCCTTGTGGCGGATATCTGCATGAAAATTTGTGTATAAAAATTGAATATAAGGATGGTATTCTTATGGGACAGAAAACATATAAATGGTCGTCTAATTGCGGTTTTAAGGGCGGCTTGTATGCCGGCACAACTTATACCGCAACGCTTGATGTAAAGTTAAACGATAACTCAATCCTGCTCACAGAATCGTCATTTGGTTTTATCGCAAATCCTCACAATCTTAATTCATCCGACTTCAAACATAATTTTGAAGGTACAATTTCAACAGATGGAACTCTCATTACCGGTCATTGGTTTGATGATACCGGCAATTCAGATGGATATTACGATTACTTCAAATTTAAATAAAAAGAGGTGTATTATGGAATTAGATTCAGAATTCAGAAAAATCTATCAAAAGATTATTATTGCTTTGCTGTCTATTAATAATTTTACCAGCAATTATTATAAGACAAATGAAAACCTTCGCAAGATTGTATTAGAATTTCTTGACGATCCATTTTATGAAAAATTTACAAAGAAGAAAGATTTCTTAAAAGCAGTAAATGCAAAGAATCTGAATAATTGTTCTGATGAAGAAATATTAAGAAAGGCTAATTATCTAAATTCTGATACAGTCAATTACCTGTTTTATACGCAATCTTCTTTATTTTCATCTCTTACAACCGAAGAGAAAAAGTGTCTTCTATTTTTGGATCTTTGTAATCATTCATCGCTTTCAGGTATCTTCTTTTCAAAAGATATAGAATTTCCGTTAGAAGATTTTTACAAGGTTGTAAAATTTGTCTTATATATTAAACCAAAGGTATTTAAGGCAGCTATGGCAGAAGCTTCAAAAGCAGGCTTAGTTGATTTTGACGAATCCCAGAATGTATTAAATATTCGGGAAGTTAAAAAGTGTAGAAATATTGACTATATAGAAACTGTCGTTTTTCGTGAATTAGAAAGATTGTCTTATATTCCATCTATAAGAATATTCAAATTAGACGATTACGAAGTTTCTGGTAATAATGCAGAACAACCACTTTCTGAACAGAATCTCATCACATTTACAGGCGAATGTATTACATCATATATCTATTCAAAACTCGAATCAGAAAAGATTCATATATGGTATGCTCCAAATATAGTTGAATGTATAAGAATATTAAGATATTTTAGTGATTGGGAATTAGAAGACCAGTATGTCTGGCTGGATAATTATGAAGATGAAGATCCTTATGTGGAAAGAACTCTTGCAGATACAGTTTTGCATCTAAAAGCAAAACTCATCGTTTCTGGTCATAATCTGAATAATCCATTTGCAAAAGATGCCATAAAAATTTCACTTAAGGATTCTTGTTTTGAAAAAAAAATTCATAAACTTTTTCCAGAAGATTTATCAGACGATATTCTTACATGTATGGCAAAAATAGAATCAATCAGTAAAAAAAGAGATTTTTTATCAAGTGCTGATTCTATAGAAAAAGATACCGATCCAGATTTTTTAAAAAAAACTCCTCTAGAGTATTTTAATCTTTTTGATAAAAACCTGGAGAAAGATTCTTTGAAATTGACAAATAAGAAAGAATCAACTTTTACTGCCATTAGAGAAGAAGATTTTAACCTCCGTTATGATATTTGCGAAGCAGATATTGAATACAATCCAATATTAAAGGCGGAATATTCAAAGATTATCAGAATCTACAAAAAACTTATGATTCCTGCTACATATTTAAAAGCAGACAAACAAATGTTCGAAGATTTAGATATTTTAATTAATAAACATCCAAATCTTCTCAACAAAGATTTATTAACTTCATTCTTAAAAAATGCAATTCTTTTTTCAAAGGATTCTATTATTAGGATAGAACCTCTGTTACTTGTAGGTAATCCTGGTTGCGGAAAGTCTTTGTTCTGCCGACAACTGCGCGAACTCTTCAAACAAGATCATGACATCTTTATTCCTCTTGGTGCGGGGCAAGGTGTAGATTCAATCATGGGTTCTACTCCCGATTACAAAAACGCATCCAATGGCAAGATTCTTTCATCAGTTTGGGAATCAATGAATAACACAAACTGTCTTAATTCTCTTATAGTACTCGATGAATTGGACAAGGGGTGTATGTATTCAAGTGCTTCCGATCCGAACCAGAATGTTTTACCTGTGTTATTGCAATTACTTGGTGACGAAAACCGTCGTCATTTTAAAGATAACTACTTTGATGTGCCGTTAAATGGTTTCTTGCCCAATTTTATAGCCACTGCAAATAGTTTGGAAAATATACCAGAATCATTACTCGACAGATTTAACATAATTGAGTTCCGTGATTACACTAAGGAAGAATTAGTTTCTAATATTATTCCGTCTCAGTATGAAGTATTCAAGAATTCGCATAATAATCTTGTTCCGGAAAATCTTAACCAGGACGAAATCGAAATCATTTACGAAATCAGTAAAGGAAAAACAAGACAAATACAGACTGCCATTAACAGGTATGTCGCTGCAATTTTCGATTTTGAAGGGCAGAAACACCAATTGAATTCCTGTGAATTAAATAGTCTGCTCGAAACCTCAAAACTTATTTGGAAACCTAAGCAAATTGGTTTCTGTAAATAATTTTACTCAAAATGGAAAATGTCATGTTTGCAGTATGTAAAACACTATCATTTGATTTTGAATCCACAAAGTATTTTTCAAATTTTGTCCCAAAAACAGAAAAACACTTTCATAAAAATCTTATTGTCGTTTATTCGCTTTACTGCAAAGCTTTGGGAAAAATCTGTATTCTCTTGAATCATTTTCCAATGTACTTTCATATAGTAATAATTCAATCAACTTTATCTCGCCATCAGCCTTACTTTTATTTCCAAACACAGGCTAAACACAGTATTCTCAATAATTCTGTCCTTCTTTGAATACCCTGCAAGAGCAAAAAATTCAGCAAAAGATTAAATCTAAAGAATCTTATGTTACAAAACATTTAATTAGAAACATCTTAATTCCATATCAACCAACCCATTGGTTTATAAAATCATAACTTTGAGATTAGGTAGAAAAATTAAATAGATGCCTTTTAACAAAAAACGTAGTATAATAATTTTATTGTTTTAATAATCACTCGCATAGACATAGCAAAATCAGAAAGAGATGCAATCGTGAATGCAGCAAACAGTTAATTACCCGTAGAGGAGGAGTAGACGGTGCAATTTACAGAGCAGCAGGAAAACAATTATTAGAAAAATGCCGTACCATGAACTATTATGAAATCCGACAGACAAAAATTACAAGAGGATATAACCTAAAAGCAAAATACGTCATTAACACAGCAGGTCCACTCTATTCAAAAAACAAAGAATGTAAAATATTATTAAAAAGTTGCTACAATAATTCCATATCATTTGCAAAAGCAAATAACTGTAAATCCATAGATTTCCACTCATCAGAACTGGAGTCTATGTTTACCCAAAATACGAAGCCATAGGCATTGCCATGCAAATTCTAAACAATACGAAAATAAATTAGACCTACGCTTAGTTCTATTATAAATAGAAACCTGCGACATCGCCCCCAAAAAAACTATCCGAAACTCTAGCAAAACTAAAAAAACACCCACCCTAATGAGTAATAATTCATCAGGGGTGAAGGGCTCTCGCTTTTTCAAAATTTTCACTTCATAAATAATTTCAAAATCGATTTCAGTAAAAAATTCTTAACTTAAAATTATTCAAAAATAATTAAAACAAACCAGTTGCATAAATCCTTATTTTACCATAGCATATATAAATCTAGTTGATGTACAAACGATGCTTTAGGTACGAGATTGTAGCTCAGCTGGATTAGAGCACCACCCTGCGGAGGTGGGGGTCG
>ERZ772957.1367-NODE-1367-length-15977-cov-4.303982_pt1 | contig 15977 bp, 9 predicted proteins | sample MGYA00580682_ERZ772957 | MGnify/ENA primary metagenome ERZ772957 (study PRJEB29015, sample SAMEA2737921) | human oral metagenome | biome: human oral; feature: human-associated habitat; material: dental | place: China | collected 2025 ...
TGCCCCTCTTGAGACTCCTGTTGCTCCATAAAAACTTGATTTACTTCCATCAAATCAAGGTAACTGACTTCCCATTTGTCAAACAAAAATTTTTCTTGAAAGTCTAAAGGAGTTTCATCCAAAACTTTTAACTTAAGCATTTCTAACACTTTCCTTTTCTTTTAATTTTTTTCGATTTGACTTTTTTAACCTCTTCTGAATGCACTATAAATTGTAATGATCCTCCTGGATATTTAAGACCCTGTGGACCAATAATACCAACTTTTATTTTTGTTCCTTTAGGAATAACACCTGAATTATAATTTGTTAAAGGGTTCCAAGAAGGGAGAATAGCAGCAAACGTTCTATTTATGAATTTGTTAGTTCCTATACGTAACCCCCAAAAATCTCCACGACTTGAATTAAGATGCAAATCTCCAAATCTCTGTACAGGTATGTTAAATGGTGCCTTAACAGTAAATCCTTTAAACAAAAATCCATCAGAAGTTGTAATTTTAAGTTTCTCAAAAATACTTGCTAAACCTAAAACATCAATCCAAGCACTAGAATTTGGTGCAAACCAATAAAAATTATCCCCGCCCCACAACCCAATCGGGTCTTGGCTAATAAACCTACCCGAATTCGGCTCGTAATACCGATAAAAGTTATAGTGAAGCCCCGTCTCCGCATCGCAATACTGGTTCTGCAACCGGAACGGCTGGTGCGCGCCGGTAATATTCGTCTCGCCGTCAAGTCGGCCCCAGTCGGTGTAGTTGCCGAACCATAAGAGGTTGCCGTCCTTATCGGTTATCTCTCTTGGGATGCCGATTTGGTCGCAGTGGAAGTAGCGGGTTTGTTGTCGGTTTTCGCCTTCTGCGGTTGTCCAGTCACGGACTTGTGCTAAAGGCTCGTAGGAATTTTGATCGGCGTAGATATAGGTATACCTGCCGTCCGGGTGGATTTCTTGCAGTAAATGGCTGCCGTCCCAAACGAAGCGGGTTTGGTTTTCGAGGTCGTCTGAAACTTCCTGACTGGTTTTCAGACGACCTTTTCCTATCCTTCTGCCCAGTGCGTCGTAGGTGTACGCCCAAGTTTCTTTCGTGCCATCTTTTTTGAAGATTTCCGCCTTAACCAGTTGGTCGTGCAGATCGTAGAAATAGTTCTGCACTTCGCCGTCGGCCAGCTCGCGGTGGATCAGGTTGCCGAGGTCATCGTAGTAATAGGTCGTGCCGTTGTAGGTTTTCAGGCGGTTGTCGGGGATGGCGGAGCGGGCGTCTGGCAGGTAAAGGCCACTTATAGGGAAAGATCGTCTGAAGATTGATTTCAGACGATCTTGCGGTTTTATTGGACCTCGATCCAACTACAGTTAATAAAATCAGATGAATGTATCAGAACACTTATGCAGTTTATATTTTTCCCAATGAAAATTACTAATATCGTCTTCTGAAGCATTCACTATCTTTGACTTAATAGAATATTCCATAAATTTTTTTCTTTGTTGAGTTAAGTCATCTTCATTTTCCCAGCAACTCATACATTCATCGCAACAGAGAAATAATTTATTAGAGTCAATATTTTTTTTTATAATTAATCTACCCTGCCCATCGCATATGGGGCACTCTCTAAACCAAAAATAATCAGTGTTTATCATGATAGGTATCCTGTAATAATTTTATTGGTGCCTTTCATTACAATAATTTTGACTTTTGTAAGAATTTCTCCTGTATCTCTGTCATAGCCGATTGGCTGATTCATTTCTACGTTATATGTATCTGTATCGTTATCTGAACTGTCAGGACAACGATTCTTCTTCATTCTTTTTTTCCATGCCTTATTAACTGTTGGAACAGGTTTTTGTTTGAAGATACTTTGTTTGGGCTTGTTGGGATTAACCGAACCATGATTATCTATAACATGAGCTTGTCTGTCTCCAACTCCCTTCCAGTTCCAATTAAGACCACCAGATTAGGAAGATTTCACTAGCCCAAGAGGGTCAATCCACTCTGTGATATTCGATGCAAATTGATAGGGGTTCGCCCCGCCCATCAACCCAATCGGATCCTGATTCACAAACCTCCCAGCATCAGGTTCGTAATACCTGAAGAAGTTGTAATGCAGCCCCGTTTCACGGTCGGCATACTGGTTTTGCAGGCGGAAGGGCTGGTATGCGCTATCTGTTACCTTGGTTTCCTCTTTCAGACGTCCCCAGCCGGTATAGTTGCCGAACCACAGCAAATTGCCGTCCTTATCGGTCATCTCACGCGGGATGCCGATTTGGTCGCAGTGGAAGTAGTGGGTTTGTTGGCGTTTTTTGCCGTCTTTGGTTGTCCAATCGCGGACTTGTGCTAAAGGCTCGTAGGAATCCGGGGCGGTATAGATATAGGTATATCTGCCGTCCGGGTGGATTTCCTGCAGTAAATGGCTGCCTTCCCAAACGAAGCGGGTTTGGTTGCTGAGGTCGTCTGAAACTTCCTGACTGTCTTTCAGACGGCCTTTGCCTATCCTTCTGCCCAAGGCATCGTAGGTGTAGGCCCAAGTCTCTTTCGTACCGTCTTTTTTGAAGATTTCCGCTTTAACCAGTTGGTCGTGCAGATCGTAGAAATAGTTCTGTACTTCGCCGTCGGCCAGTTCGCGGTGGATCAGGTTGCCGAGCTCGTCGTAGTAATAGGTCGTGCCGTTGTAGGTTTTCAGGCGGTTGTCGGTGATGGCGGAGCGGTTGTCTGAAAGCGGCGCGGTCGTTTTGCCCTCTCCACGACCCTCTCCCACGGGAGAGGGGGTAGGGTATGGTTTGACCTTTTCCGTCGGGATGTCGAGGATATTGTGCGCGGGGTCGAAGGCGAACAGTTCGTTGCCCGCTTGGGTAATCCTGCCCAGTTTGTCGTACTCGAACTTGGTCGTTCCCGTCCGCTGGTCGGTACTGTGGGTCAGGTTGCCGGTGCGGTCGTAGTCGTAGCTGCGTTTGACGGCGGTTTGGCCATAACCCGCCGCTACTTTGGTTTTGCCTTTGCCGCCTTCCGTCAAATCATTGAGGGTGGCGATTTGCCGCTTCAGACGGCTTAAGGGGTCAAGTTCGTAACGGCTGGCGAGCTTACCCTGAGTGCGGAAGATTTCGCGGTGCAGCTTATCGCGTTCGATGTCGGTGATGACTTCGTCGTCGAGGCTGATTTGGTGCAGGTGGCCGCTGCCGTAGTACAGGTAATTGATCTGTCTGTCGTCGGGCAGGACGGTGGCGGTGCGGTTGCCGTTGAAGTCGTAGTGGTAGCGGACGGTTTCGGTAACGGGCAGGTACAGCATATCGTACTGCGCATCGCGCCAGTTGGTTTCGGGCAGGCCGTTTCGGGCGTTCTCTTCCTTAGTCGGCACCTTCCATTGGTGCTGGGCGATGAGTTGGCCGTTTTCGTTGTAGTCGAAGCAGGTGATGCTGTGGCGGTTGGCGGCGCGGACGAGGTTGCCGTCCAAGTCGTATTGGTAAGCGGTTTCCTGAACTCGGTCGCCGACGTCGCGGGCGAGGGTGTGGATTAAGCGTCCCAATATATCGCGTTTGAACTCGGTAATCCGCAGCGGGGTTTGGCTGTCGAGGTCGTCTGAAAGTGGGGATGCGTCTTTTTTGGGGACGGGTTGTCCGCCCAGTTGCGCCATCAGTTTGGCGGCGAGGGAGGCGTCGTCGCCGAATTCGCGCTGCTCAACCAGTTCGTTGCCGGCGTTGTAGCGGTAGCCGGTCAGCTTATGGTCGAAACCGCTTTCGGCAATCAGGCGGTCGAGGACGTCGTAGGCAAAGCGGTAGCGCGCACCGTTTTCATTGGTGAGGCCGATTAGGCGGCGGGCTTTGTCGTAGTGGTAGCCGAAGGTATGGCCTAAGGCATTAGTGCGTCGGGTCGGCAGACCGTCTTGGCCGTATTCGTAGGAAGTGGTATGGCCTTCGCCGTCGGTATGGGTTTTCAGACGACCTGCGGCATCGTAGCCGAAGGTCTCTTTGCTGCCGTCGGGATAGAGGGCGAGGGTAAGGTTTTGGTCGGCGTCGTAATGGTATTCGGTGTGCTGTCCCAGCGCGTCGGTAATACGCGCCAGCTGTCCTTCGGGGGTGTAGGCCAGTTTGGTTTCGTAACCGGAGCAGTCGGTAATGAGGTCGGGCTGGCGGTTTTCATTATAATGATAGGCGGTGCTGCTGCCGTTCGGAGCGGTCATTGACAGCAACAGGCCGTTGTCGTCGTATTCGAAACGGGTGGTATGTTTCAGCGGGTCGGTATGGGTCAGCAGGTTGCCCGCTTCGTCGTAGGTATAGCCGTCATAACGGCCTTCCGCATCGCTTTTACGGATCAGGCGGTAGCAGTCGTCATAGTCGAAATGCAGGATGGCGCCGTCGGGGCGGACGATGGCCTCTACCTGCCCCTCGTTGCTGTACTGATAGCGGGTAACGCGCCCCATCGCATCGGTATGGCTGAGCAGCCGGCCCAAACCGTCGCGCTCCATCAATACGGCGCTGCCGTCGGCAAACACCTGTTTGGTCAGCTCGTTGTTGTAGTCGTAATGATATTGCTCGGTACGGCCCAACACGTCGGTTACCTCGGTATAACCGTCGTGATAGGTAAAGCGCCATTCCTCGCCCAAGGAGGTCCAGTTGCGCAACACCTTGCCGGTCGGGGTGTAATGGTCGTATTCGTATTCCGATACCAATCCGGCCGCATCCGTGTGCGACACCATCAGATTGTTTTTATAGCCGAAGCTGCGTTTGACCTTGCCGTCGCGGCCGATGACGCGGACCAAGTCGCCGCTGCCGTTGTATTCGTAGCGGACCAGCGGACTGCCGACCCGGACCGCCTCGCCGAAGACCGGCAAACCTTCCAACAGCGACACCGACAACAGCCGCATTTTGGGCGACTGCTCATCCGCCACATTGCCGAAGTTCAGCGAGAACACCCGGCCGTTGCCGTCGATGATGTATTGCGGCAAGCCGGTCAGCGGATGATAGACGAAACGCTGATGGTTGCCGTTGGCGTCTTCCACCGCCACCAGCGGGAAGAGGGTGGAATCTTCGTCCGAACCGTCTTCCGCCACCACCAAAGGTGCAAAACGCAGCGCTATCGAACCGTCCAGCGAAGCAATGACGTAATGGCCGTCCGGATTTTTGCTGAACCAAATCTGTTCGCTCTCGAACAAGACCGGTTCCTCATCGTCTTCATCGACTTCCGGCAGCGGGAACAGACGGCCCTGATCGTCGATATAGGCCAATCCCGCCGCGTCGCGGATGATGCGTTGGCAGCCGGGTACGCTCCAGCCCTCGCCGAGCCAGCCGGTACCGTCTTGGTCGGAATAATAGCTGCGGCTCCAGACCAGCGGCAGGATGCCTTCAAAGGCAAAGTCGGTTTCCCCCTCCAAAAACTTCAACCCGTGTATCGGATTGACCGGGCGGCCGGCAGCGGCGGCGGCTTTGCAGGAAATACAGGGTTTGGGCGGCAGTTTTTTCTTGAACTTGTTGTTCATGTGGAACATATCGCCGGCGCGTATGATGTGGCGCTTGCGGATTTTAACCGAAGAGGAGTGCATCATCGGCCAGGCGGGTTTGGTGGCGGTGCGCGACAACACCCCCTTGCGGCCCGGAAGGGCGGGTTCGTCACCGGTGGTGCGGTTGGTTTTACTGGCCTTGAAGACGAAGGCGGGCTTGCGGTTGAGGCGGACGTCTTTGGCGACGGTCTGAGCACCGCCCAAGTCGGCGAAGAGGGGGAAGGGGATGGGCGGTGTGACAGGAGGAGCAGGAGGGGGCGCCCAGCAGAAATCGGGGAGGGTACAGATTACATAGAAGTCGCTGTCTTTACGGGCGATTTTATTGAATGCCATGGCGGCTTGCTCCTGTTGGGGGGATGGGGTCGTCTGAAAGCTGGGTGAATGAGGGTTTAGGGTTTCAGACGACCTATGTGTGGTTTATGCGTGTGCTGCCAAAGATGGTGGGATTGGGATAAATTCATCCTGTGAATCCCGACAAGCTTGGGCGGCTGCGATTTGGTCTGCCCGTTCGTGTCGGGCGATAAATCTGAGCTGGCATGCCGCAATTTCCAGTTCCTCCGGAAAAGATGTGCGGTAGCTGCAATCGATGCGGCGTTGTTCTACATCGACGAGGATGGTGTCCAATACCATATCTTTGCACAGTGACGAGTTGGTTGCCGTATGGGCGTGGACGAACACGGTTTCTATCGGCAAATCAACGGTAAATCGTTGGTTGGGTGCTTGGAAGGAATGCACCATGCCGGTAAAAGTCAGTTCGTAAATATGGTTGGGTTTCAGATGGGGAAGCTGCAGCGAGGGATGGGCGCCGTTCCAATAAGCCATAGAAAAATCTTCAGGCAGTAGCGGGGCACGGTTGGCTATCCATTGCGCATCAGCAGTGCCGGTATGTTTGGCTCGCAGTGCGAAATAACGGGGCATAAAGCCGAAGCCTTCGGGCGCGGCCTTATCGGACGGATCTCGCACGGGGTGTGCGGGGTCGTAGATTTGATGCGCTTTCAGTGTCCGCTTGAACCCGTTTTTTTTGAGTTCGGCCTTTGGATAGTAGCCGATGCCGATGGCGTTCTGCTGATAGCCTGTGTGGTCGTCTTCGACTGCGCTGCCGCCAAAGGCAAACTCATAGCGGATAGGCAGGGAAAGGATGGGGTCGGGTTCGCTCAAAGACCATCCTGCCGCCTCCCGCACCCAGTAACGTTCCCCGGTAAGCGCCAGGCTTTTTTGGTAATCGCCGATGCTTACGGATACGGTAAATTGCCGAGAGGGGACATCGTCGGGTGCATAGGCGGTGGCATTGACGACCAAGTCGGTTTTGGGTTTGTAGAGGCTGAAGTCGCTTTCAAACTGAGTCGAGGTTTGCGAAGGATCGCCGTAATAGGTATCGGCAAACGTGAGCGGCGTTTGCTTACGGGCAAACGCAAGCTCCGTTTTTCCTGTTTCCGGGTCAATTTCAAACTCGTAGCTGACTTTGGCGACGACTACATCATAAGCCCGATCTGTTTGGTCGATGTTTTTAAACTGCTGCGTATGAAAGCAGGTAAAGTTCTGCAACTCAAACATGGCATATCTTCTCTAGTTGATATCGACTTTTTTGCCGTCGATGTCCACTACTTTGGTACCGACGATCTTGATCGTTTTGCTGACGATGCTGATTTTGTTTTTATCAATCAAAATCATGGAACTACCGACTTGTATGGTAATTTTCTTGCCTGCGGACAGGGTAATGTTTCGACCTGCGTTGAGGCCGATGTTCATACCGGCGTTGAGTCCCATCACCAAGCCGACGCTATGCATTTCTGCACCGACGACATTGGTCATCCAGCCTGCACCGACGTTCAGCATATAGCCGGCACCGATGTTGGTCATCTGTCCGATGCCGACATTGTTCATGCCGTTCAGGCTGACGGTTTCCTGTTTGTTGCCGCCGATACTGCTGACTTCGTTGGCAACAACGGTCTTGTTGCGGTTGGCGCCGACTGTCAACGCTTGGTTTTTGCCGACAGCAACGTTCTGGTCTTGTCCGACAGTCAACGCTTGGCTCTGACCTATGCCTACTTTTTCATTCAAGCCAACAGAACGGCTGCGGTTTTTACCCACATTGACGCTTTGGTCTTTACCTACGCTGGTACTTTGGTTGTCACCCACACTAATGCTTTGGTTTTGGGTAATGCTGGAGGTCTCGTTTTGACCCACCGATTTTGTGCGGTTTTGGGTAATCGAAGCCGTTTCGTTTTTTTGGACGGTTTTCGCCCGATCGCCTACTACCGTAACCGTTTCGTTGTTGCCAATCGTGGTGGTGCGGTCGTTGTTGACGTTGCGGGTTTCGTTATTTTTAACCAGGGAGGTCAGGTCTTTTTGCGCTTGGAAATTGACCATCTCGGAACCGGCAGTATCGTTGAACATCAGTTCATTGAAGTTGGCCAGTGGCGAATTAAAACTTTTACTTTTGATGCCTGACTGCTTAGCCGCAGCAGGAAAGCCCCATGGTGGCGACATTGCGCTGTTGTACAGACGGCCCAATACAATCGGTCGGTCGGCATCTCCGTTGATGAAGTCAACCAACACTTCTTCACCGATACGCGGAGTGTTGATAGAACCGTATCCCGCGCCGGCAGAACCTTGCGTTACCCGAACCCAGTTGGAGCTGTTTTCATCCATTTTGCCGTAGCGGTCCCAATGGAACTGGACTTTAATATCACCATACTCGTTGGTGTAGACCTCTTCTCCGGCAGGGCCTGTTACCGTCGCCGCTTGTGTGCCCAAAACTTTGGGTTTTGGCGTTTTAAGGGGAGGGCGGTATGGGTAGGATTTGGGCAATACGCGGAATGAAATTCTGAATTTGCCGATACGGTCGCCGGTAGTATAGCCGGCTTCTTCAAAATCATAGTCTGCTTTCAGAATGGTGTATTCGGTATTGGATGACGAGTGCGGGTGCTTGCTCAGTGTAAATGTATAACCTGGAGCCACTGTCAATGCAGTGCCTGAACCGGTAATGATCTTGGTTTGGCTTTTCAGATCTTCACTGCGTACCTGACTGTAATTTTGCGCTTCGGAAACATCGCTAAAGCCAGTATAAAAATCATAATGTTCCATAGGAACAGAACTGAAATCATGAACCGAATCAGAAGATTTCATCGGGACTTTGGCGTTTTTATAATTGTATTCTTGGGTCACGAACTGGCTGGATTTCAGGGCATCACGTTCCTCCCAAACATCGATATAGGCGATGTTGGGTGCTCCGGGTGCAGTATTTTTGGAATGGTAAGGAATGTTTGGAGAAGAGATGGCTTCCAGAATACTGACATCATCAGCAATAACCAGCTCGTGCGAACCGTTGCTGTGGGTAAAGTAATAGTAGATGCCTTCCTGTTCAAATAGGCGGCTCAGGAAGTCAAAACTGTTTTCCTGATATTGGACACAAAAGCCCCTTGTACGATAGTTTTTTTGGCATTTTACTTGGAAAAGGAATCCGAACGGGGACAAGACTTCATCGGCAATATCCAGAACGGATTTATCGACAAATACTCTGCTGTCGGTATTTTGGGTGAGATACCACATAAACGGACGGGCTGTGCAGGTATAGGCATGATAGTCTTCTTCGTCTTCATCTTCGCCGATATAGCCGAAGTCGGTCACCAAACCGTTCAAATAACGCGGACTGCCTGCTTCTGTATCAATTTCCAATGTTATTGGTTGTCCGATAATATCTTTGCCTTGTAAATTGGAATCTTTGGAAACTAAAGTGATATTAAATTCGAAAAGGTTTGAAACAAATTCTGTTCCAAGCATTTTTTTGAATAATAGTTGTGATCCCAAAGGTGTATGAGCAACGACTGTTCTATTCATTTCGGGAAATTCCTTGTTTACATTAAAAACCAATTTCGCTTCAGTGTCAGATTTTCTATTTTTCAATCACACACAGGACTGTGGCAGAAGCTTGTTGGAATATGTGATTTCAGACGACCTGCTTACATTCGCATTACGGCCTTCAAACGCACTGAAAATTCCTTAATTTATTTAAATTAAAGGGGTTGAAGGCTGTAGAAGTAGTAAATTCAAGCACAACGTTTTTGCCTTGGATGTTGTATTCTACAACGGTAGTGTTTCCTGTTTGACGAATGATTTTTCCTTTTTCAATCAGACGGAATATTGACCATGGTCCGGTTGAGCTGATACCCGCACTATTGATTTGCGGAGAGGAAACATCGATTTTTGCCAAGGCATTTTCTTCTTTTGAAGGCCAGGTAAAGGTTGCAGGATTGACTGGGCCATGACTGTATACATAGCTTTTCCCTGCATAAGAAACATTCACACTTTCCAGGCTGGAATCAAGGAGCAAGACCTTGACTGTAAAGTCAAAAGTAGGCGTTTCAGATCCTTTGTCGAAATATCCTTGTCGGATTGTTGCAATGTCGTTCAGTTTGGAAAAACGGTCTTTAAATGCGCTGTTTTTGGCCGTTAATGTTTCCAGTTTCTCTGAACGCGCCAATACGGCGGCCTCCCCTGACAAATTGGTAAACTTGCTGTACATGCCGTTTGGACCAAATATATTGCTGAAGCTTTCCAAGGCAACATTGGTCTCAGAACCTCTATCAAAAGGGTAGCCCTGTTGATGTATTTCTTGGCAACTGTTTGTTACGGTTGCCAACTGTTTTTCCAAGGTGGACATAAGTTTTTCATCGACAATCTTGTCGGTGTTTTTCAAAATAATCTCAGAAAAACTGTCTAACATTGGGCGGAAGGGCATAGGAAGCCGGTTTACTTCAGCTTTGTATTTCACAAACGGATCATCAGGAGGTAAATCTACGCCTTTTTCAACTGCAACATTAACGGCAACCAAATAAACGTACAGATCATTAATGGCTTCAGTAACGCTGTTAATAGCCGGAGGTTGATCGTTTGTGGTTTCAGTTAAGCTATGGAAATCTGCAAAAGCATCATCAACAGGAGTGGCCAGTTTCAAAGCAGCCAATTCATTTTTCACATTGGCCTCTCCTTCAGCGTCTAAAAGCTTTGACAGACCTGCTCTATTTAACCAGTCGGCAATTTTACTGTCTGCTTTATCGGTTATCTTTTTATCAATGGTGAGCGTCGTGTTGTCACTGATACCTTTGATAATGTTAACCAAGGGTGAATTTTTCTCTGACAAAAGCTTGGCAATCTGAATACTTTCTCGAGATGATTTAGGTACAACCAATGACAAATCAGACAAATAGTTATTCCATGCCTTGATGTAATTGCTGAAATAAAGCTTTTGAGCATCAGAAAGAACAGTAGCTTTACTTTGGCTTTGTGAGGCATAGCTACCCAATACCCAGTTGTCTTCATTAAAAAATTGTTCTGCCGATTTAACCATAGCAGGTAATACTTTGGTAATGTAGGCTTCTTTGGTATAAATGAAGTTAATAGGCTCTTTTAAAGCTCTACCAGTTTTACGACGGAATAATAAGTGGCTTTGCACGCCGCCCATACTTGAAAGAGAAACAGGTGTGATTCCTTCTTTGCCTGAGAGAGTAACAGTATTGATGGTATCCTCCAGCACCATAGTTGCAATATCTCTTTGGGCAATTTCTTGTCTACGACGTTCAACCAATGCTTCATCATAGGGTACGCTAGGAGTAATGCTTTGCTTGGAAAGAATCTGGTTTAAAGCTTTTTCAACAGATTTTTTCTGTTGGTCGCTCATGCCTGAAGATTCTGCTTTAGACAAATTAGTCATCAGCCAGTTTTGCATAAAAGCGGCATCAAAATGGTCTTTGTCATACATCATCAGATAAGCTTTTAAAGCATTGTAGCCATTAACTCCGTCTGAGCCGCTGGTTGTACGCAGAAGTTCATCTAATTTAAAGCTAATCAAAGGCATCACGTTGTCTTGCAGGATTCTGCGGTAGGCAGATTCCCCTACATCTTCCATTTGCCCGCCTTGGTAAAGACCCATACGATAGCTGAGGGGAGGGGAAGACAGATCGGGAATCTCTTTGCTGCTGGTCGTATCTTTGACATTTTCTGCAAATGTTACCGCTTTAAGCAGATCGGGTGCTTCAGTGTATTGCTTGGCCTCTTGACCCAGTTTGGTTGCTTTATCGCCAACCTGATCAAGATATGAGCGATTATTTGAGTAACTGTTTAGCATCATGGCTAAGCAAGCAGCAACTATGGTGACAATGGCTCCAATGCCTAACCAATAGAGCATTTGTTTTTTGACAAACCAAGATTTATTTTCTCCAGCCAAGTTTGCTTCGCTAAGGATAACGTCAGAAAACAGTCTGTTCAGGAAAAAGCTTCGCTCGTTGTTTTGAGTTTTGGTTCGGTCTGAATCCAAGTATTTTTTCGATAATTGGAAATCATTTTGCAAGCCATCCAAGATAGGATTGAAATGTTGTCCCGTTTGGGTGCCGCTTGAAAAATAAACACCTCTCCAGGAAATAGGTTGTTCAAATTTTGAAGATTTAGATAGCTCTTTAAATAGAGAAAGTACCGCCTGATTAAGACGTTCAAATTCTTCAGGAAAAGCAAAAGCTGCGGCTTTATCTTCAGAAGATTCCAATTGGTGAATAGTGCCCAGCATAGAGGAGCGCAATTTATCCACAACTTCTGATAAAGCGTTGGAAGCAGTGGCAATAGGAGTTTCCATTCCTTCCGTATCAGAAAGAGAAATTCCCAGATATTGATTTCTTTGTTCTTCAGTCAGATGATCAAAGAATTTGTCAAAACCATGCAGTAAATCCAGTTTGGTTATCATGAGATAAACGGGGAAATGTATACCTAATTTAGTATGCATCTCATGGATTCTTTTGCGAAGCTCTGCAGAAATTTCGGGAATATTGGTTTTACCTCCTAAAAGATCATCTACTCCTACGGTAACCAATACACCGTTGATAGGTTGTTTGGGGCGGTAACGCTTCAACAGAGAGACAAATTCTTCCCAGTCGCTGGAGTCTTTATTACTGTGGTTGTCATGTAAAGACAATCTGCCCGCAGTATCGAGAAGTACAATTTCATCCGATAAAAACCAATCGCAATCACGCGTTCCTGCCAAGCCACTTACAGATGTTCCTAAAGTGCTTTCTAGGGGGAAGTTGAGACCGGAACGTTTTAACGCTGTTGTTTTACCGGAGCCGGCAGCACCTAAAACAACATACCACGGCATTTGATAAAGATACTGACCTTCTTCCAATCTCGCCAATAAACTATTTTTAGATTTGGAGAATTTAGCGTTTTTCAGTACTTTATCCATTTCAGCAAACTGACGGCTCATTGAGCTAACATCACTTGCATTTTTTAAGATAGGTTCTTGCGCTGCGCGAATTTCCTTCAGTAAGGCAGCGTTGCGGCGTGACTCACGATATTGGCGAAATATAGCTTTAGCCAACCAAATGCCGACAATGGCGACACACACAGCAAGGCGAATGACCTTACTTTCTAAGGGACGAATTTCACCTATGGAAATCAGTGGGCCGATAAACCATACCAATATAATCAGACCGGCGATACCCAACATTACCCATAAAGAACGGGAGCCTAGAAAATAAAGAATTTTTTTCATATTTGTTTTTCCGTATCAATCCAATTTCAGATTATTGATGTGTATTTACATCACTGTTTGGCTGAGTAGTTGAAGTATTGGTTTTTACTTCCACTGCTCTCCCCAGTTTAGGGCCGGTTCCCGTTGTGAATAGGGTTATTTCAACTCTTCGGTTTTTAGCTCTATTTTCCAAAGTATTATTTGGCGCAACAGGATCGGTCGAGCCACGTCCTTCGGAACGAATACGTGTTCCACCATTTTTGATGTAATTCAATAAAATTTCTTTTACTGCATCTGCCCGAGCCTGAGAGAGATGCCAATTAGATGGGAAGTTCAGACTCTGAATAGGTTTATCGTCAGTATATCCGGTCACTACGATTTGTCCTTCTACGCTATCCAAAGCTTGGCTGACTCTAGCCAAGACAGGGTAATACTGGTCTTGGATTTGCGCTGAACCAGACTCAAAAAGACCATCACCTAAAATAGTAACCGTACTTCTATCTTGGAAGTCTTCCACAGAGACTAGCTTTCTGGCGATTTCATTTTCCAATAAAGGCCGTAACCGAATGGTGCCTTGTGTTTCTTGCTGTTTGGCTGTGACAGGAGGAAGTTTTAGATTGTTGACTTTTGTACTGGCGGTATCAAAATCATTACCTAAAGACCATTGCATAGCAAAGTAGCCTATTCCCAAGACAACAGCTCCTAAAACACCTACTACCCATAAAGGAATAGTAAGTCTCTGTTTTCTTTGGATGGTATTGGTAATAATTGGATTGTGTTTGAAAAGCTCAGCAGTTTGATCCGGCCGTTTGCTGTGAATTAAGGCAAGCAAATCTCTCTTAATCTTGTCAATTTCGAGTTCGCCACTGTTTAATACTTGATACTTGCCTTTGTAGCCGAATTGCAAACATAAGTACATGAACTCTAATAAATCAATATTTTTATCCGGATCCTGCTTTAGATTTTGAATAATCTCAAAAAAACGCTCTCCGCCCCATGTTTCGTCATAGAAAGATACTAACAGGCTGTTTTTGGACCAAGTTTCATCTGCCCAACCCGCACGAACAGCCAATTCATCTACGAATGTACATAGGCAGTATTTTGCAGCCCGGATAGCGTCGTACCTTGCTCCTTTTTTTTCAGCATTTTCTTCAAAATTATTGATTAGGATAGAAAATTTATTGATCAAACTGTCGGTAGACAATTGACTGGTAGTTTGCTGCATCGCATTGACTAAGATAAAAACCGGTTTGGCAGCCTCAATCAAAGGGTTATAAATATTTGCGATGCTGTGTGCAGCATTATTCTGGTTATCCATAATGAAATTCCAAATTAAACCAAATTAACTTAAAGACTTGATTGCCCAAAATTCAACATCTAAATTCGGAAAATTACCGGCTAAATGGAAGGCCATGCCTGATGAAGTATCAAACATGTCCCACAGCTCGTGCTTTTTGTCCAATTCAAAATAGACATAACCGCTGTGGTATGGCAATTCTCGGGGCGCTACAGATAAAGCATGAACCCTGATTCCAGGTAGATGGTAAGCAACCAATTCTTTTACTTTCTCCACAGTACCTATTTTTACGACGCTCGGAATTTTTTGGCGCAATGCTTCGTTCGGCATATCGGCTTTGATAGCCAGGACAAATGAGGCTTTATCCAATAGACTTTGATCTGGTGTTTGAGCAACGCGAGTGGCTTCATCACGCATATCCAGCGGAATCCTAATCGCACGTTGTTCAAGAACGATGGATAATGATTTACGCAGATTGAAAAATAACTTGCTAAAGCATGAGGCTAGGTCATTATGCTCATAGACAGGGATATCTCCTACTTTGCGAGAAGGCAGGAAGGTCATTAAATCAGCACATAGTTTGGATAGGTTAATAAATAACTGTTCGGGGTGCGTTTGTCGGGCGCCTTCATTTTCATGATGCAAATATGCGAGATATCGATTAATGGTTTGAAGCATCATGAAGTCCATAACTTCAACAGAGCCACCGGTATTAGGATCGTTCACGGCATTAGCCAAGCTATTGCTTTTTTGCATCAATAAACCATAAATCTCTGAAATATAAGTTTTTAGGTGTTGTTGCTTTTGGCTTCCAAGACAAGGCGGGATATATGATTCGTCTAGAATGATTTCAAAGTCCGCAGAGCTGGAACGGATAAGCGCAATGGGCAGGGCAGTTTGTCCGCTGGTTAAGTCGTTTTCTAAAACCAACATCGGATTAAGATCTGCCAGTGTTACTTGACGACCATCTAATTCAGTATTTGTAGTGTCTGCTAGAGTTTTATTAAAGGCTTTGTAGCGACATGAGTCTGAAGAATCCTGATTGGGAAAATAAATCTCATTATTTACAGAAGAAGGCAGAGTGACAGCTAGGCAGATTTTGGTGTCTTTAATATTTGCAGGAACTTTTAGAGTCAGATTTTCGAGCTGTTTTTGCGAGAACAAAAATACAGAGCCATCAGGAAAAACCCCTTCTGCTTCACTAATACTAATTACCCCCCGTTTGAGGCTGTCTGAATTTAATACCAGCGAAGAGAATCCCCAAAAATGACCCTCTTGAGAAACGGTTAATTGGCGTAAGCCGGATTCAAGATAACGTTCAAATTGCTGGAAATGTTGAGGAGTAATAAAGATACCCTCTGACCAGACTACTTTCGCTTCTATTGCCATGTCTTCATCCTTAATTTTTTAGTTATTATTTTTCTTCACGGAAAATACCTTTACTAAGGTCATTATCGTATTTACGAATTTTTCCATTTTCTTTAATTTGTTTATTGTCAGGGTGCCGCTCTTTGTATTCTTTTAACATATTTTTCATTTCTGACTTCGATAATTGAGTTAATTTATTTTTACCAATATTTACATAAAAATAATGCTTGCCGAATTGATACCATCGTTTTTTCTGTTTTAACAATACCAATTGCCATTGACTGTTATCCAAATCTCGATAACTCGCGACTA
>ERZ772957.1370-NODE-1370-length-15943-cov-58.647407_pt1 | contig 15943 bp, 14 predicted proteins | sample MGYA00580682_ERZ772957 | MGnify/ENA primary metagenome ERZ772957 (study PRJEB29015, sample SAMEA2737921) | human oral metagenome | biome: human oral; feature: human-associated habitat; material: dental | place: China | collected 2025 ...
GCGGCGGCGCGCCGCAGCAGCCAGGCGAGGACGGCGCGGGTGGAGTGCGTGGGCGGCGTGGCCAGCGGCGCGTCCGGCACGGGCAGGAATCGCATGATCCCCCGAGCCTATCTGTCGCGCTGTCCTCAACCCCCGCCCTCCCCTCTGAGCGAGACCGGGCGATCAGCACGGCGAGACCGGGCGAACAGCACCGCGAGACCGGTTCGGAGTTGCCGGTCTCGTCAATCACTGTGATGCGTCAGGACGTCTGAGACAGTGTTTGTGTCGCAGATGTCCTGGAGTGGTCTGGGCGGGCCGGGGGAGGTGGCGGTGTTGGGTGCGCCTGGCACCGACAACGGCGTTCTGCACCGGTGGCGACATTCTGCACCGCCGGTTGCGGTAAGCACCTCGGGTTGCGGTGAGAACGCACCCTAAGGTGCTGAACGCAACCAGCGGTGCTAACGGCACCCGTCGATGACGACACGATGCGGAAGAGGCGCGACGGTGCGGAAGCCTAAGAATTGGTACATGTTGTCGCTGATGAGCGCGTCTAAACTGTCCCTCACCGGCGGCACTCCTCGTGCGCCGCCCGCGATTCTAGGAGGCAGCAGTGTCCCAGCTCCAGCAACTCAAGCAGCAGATCGTCGCCCTCGGAGCCTCCGCCAGGCAGACGGGGCAGAGCCTTGCGCAGTTCGACCAGACCTTCTCACGGCAGGCCGCGGACATTGAGGCTACGATCTCCGGTTCTTCGCAGGGCAAGGACAAGCAGATGATCTCCTCGATTGAGGACGCCAAGCGCAAGGTGCACGACGCGACAGCCGCCCTGGCCAAGGTCACCCAGGTGGCCAACCAGTACTCAGCTTCTTTGTGAGGGCCTTGTGGCCACTGAGTCGGCGCGCTTGCGCCACGAGCAGGAGATCGCGGAGGGGGAGGCGAAGCGTCTCAGGGCCAGGGCTCAGGAGATGGAGGGGATGGCCAGCGCGGCGGCGCGCCTGTCGGCGTCGACGTCGCGGGTGGTTGGAGGGAGCGCGACAGGCGTTGAGGCCCACTTGCAGGGGAGTATCGACCGCTTTTCCTCAGGGTTGAGAGAGGCGGCAAAGAGCACCCACGAGGCGGCGGGCCATGCCGAGGCCCTGGCCCGCGAGCTGGGGGAGAAGGCCGAGGCGGCCGCAACTGCCGAGCGTGAAGCTGCCGAGAACCGGCGACGCTCATGAGCTCGCAATTGATGGCTCTGGCTCGGGCAGTGATAGCGCTCGGCGATCAGGGCAAGGGGACGCTGAGCAAGGTCGAGGGCTTCCGCGCGGAGATGTCGAGGAGCGAGTCCGCTCTGTCCGGAATCCAAACAAAGACAACGGAGGGCACCTCGGCGTTGCGGGCAGTGGCCGATTCCCGGCGGGAGTTGGAGCGCGCTCACGAGGCCCTCACGGAGTTCGCGCCACATGCCCACGCCTTCGCGAGATTCCTTGCCTCGGGTGCTGGCGCTTCTGGGAAAGGCGCGGCGGGAAGCGCTGCGATGGCTGCCACCGCCGTGGCGGCGGCAGCTGATGCTGACGGTACCGGCAATGCAGGGGTGACGGCCAATCTGGGCGAAGCGGCACGGCGCGGCTTGGAGGTACACGAAATAATAGCGAAGAAGGGAAAGCAGGAACTAGTATCTCTTGTTGAACGTCGAAATAATATTCGAGAGGATTATGCTCGGAAAGTGGAGGATATGTGGCGCGAGGCAGTGGACCCATATCTAAATGAGTACAATTTCATATCAAAAAAGATGGAGGTGAAAGGCTGGGCTGGGGTCGCTTGGCGCTTGGTGGGTAGATCATTGCATCCCATATTTCTTGCGCTCGCGATTCGTCAAATGGGAACGGTTTTGGAGGCGATCTCAAATTCAAGAGAGATGTCGAGACAGGTCGGTTCCGCAATCCATTTGGTGGAGCATCTGGGGGAACGTGGCGGTGAGATATATTTGTGGAAAAACAATTACTGGATTCCGCCGATGTTTCGCTCCAATGCTGATCGTGGGCCGGGAAGTTACCATATTGACGGGCTGGCTTTGAGTGCTGACGGGAGTCGGATTGTTGTTGCAGAGTACAAAGGAGGGGAGGGGAGGATCGATAAAACAGAAAGGCCGCTATGGAAGCTAGGGGGGGCCAAGGCGAAGCGGGAGGGCGTCACGGCGGCCCAGGCTACGCCCCGTTATGCCTTGGATCGCATGCTGTCAGATGAGAGGGTCGCGGCGTTCTTCAAAGAATCTCCTCTCTTGTGGAAGAAGGTGAAGGCTGGAGAGGTGAGACTGGGGGTTGCCGTATATGAAACACCTTTCGACTTGGCGACGAAAGTGTCACATGAGGCGGATATCCCGATGGATGAGTGGTTTGTCAAGTTTGTCAATGGTATGGACGATTTAATCGGCGAACTCGAGGGTGGTAGGTAAAATTGAGCCAATCGTGAGTCCTCTTGGCTAGGCTAATGGAAAGAGAGGTGTGCTATGAGGGCGAATCCGGGTCATAAGGGGAGTGACTGTGGACCCGGAGCGCATTCGGTGCTCCAGGCCCACAGCCAGGAATCGAGGGGGCCGCGTCACGGCCAGCCGGTGAAATCCTGTGACTCCTGGGCGCGGGGATCCGCGCCGACGCCAAGCGACACGTCCCCGACGCCGTCAGCTTCTGCGCCCTGGTCGGGCGCAGCATCGTCATCCAAGATGGTAGCGCCTGTCCCGATGCTCGAGCCCCTGCCGCGCGCGTCTTGCACGACGATGCGACGAGGCGCCCCGCCGTCCCTAAGGGAAGCGCCTGTCGCTGGGCGTCCCGCCGGGATAGCGCGCGTCTGCCCCCATGCCCTGATCTCTACGACATCATCGGGATTGGAGCGCGAGAAGGGCACAACACCTCTGAAGAGATCGCGGATGGTAGCGCCGTCCGGCAAGGAATGGCTGCGCCTGTTGTACATGGCCTCCGCGACCTCATTGACCACCGCATCGATATCCGAGCCCGCGAACCCCTCCGTCATCGGAACCAGGTCGCTGAGGATGTCATGAGTGGGCTCCGTGCGGGTGTACTTGCGGAAGCACAAGCGCAGGATCTCCTCCCGCTCTTCATCAGTGGGAAGATCCACGAAGAACACCGCATCGAAGCGTCCCTTGCGGAGCAGCTCCGGGGGCAATGACGACACGTCATTAGATGTCGCCACGAGGAACACCTTCGACGTCGACTCCTGCATCCAGAACAAGAACTGCCCGATCATGCGCCGGGTGACGGAGTTGTCCGCTGGTCCGGACGCCAGGCCCTTCTCGATCTCGTCGACCCACAGTACGCAGGGGGCTGCGCGGTCGGCTGTGGCTAATGCCTCCCGCAGTCGAGACTCGGACTCGCCGACGAACTTTCCCATCACGGCCGCCATGTCGAGGCGGTAGAGAGGCAGTTCCCACTGCTGAGCAATCGCCTTAGCGGACAACGACTTGCCGCACCCGGGGACTCCACACAGAAGGACCCCTTTAGGGGGTTTGACGCCCCAGCCAGTCAGATCCCCGGTCATCAGCTGCTTCTTGTTGTCCAGCCACTCCTTGAGGTTCTCCAGACCACCGACCTGGTAGTCCTCATGGAGTCGGACTCTCTCCAGGCCAGCCAGTTCCCCGAAGATCCTGTCCTTGAACTGAGAGAGCTCGGCGAGGTCCTCGTTGCGCACCTCCTCCTTGGCCAATAGTGTGGCGATGACATTGACTGCCTCTCCCTCGGTGACGCCTGAGAGGATCTCCGCGGCGCGACGAACTTCCTCATCCTCCCACTCGATACTCACATGCGTGCCTCGGTAGGGGCTGATGGTTGTGGAAATCGTCTCATAGAGCTCGTCGAGCGTGGGAACATCGAGCGTGCTGGTCATCCCCAGGCGGCTTAGTCCGGACCACACGGGACGGTCCTCGATGATGATGATCGCACCACTGTTGCGCTCGGCCATACGAGCGAGCTGGGCGAAATGCCGAGAGGTCGTGGTGTCGCCCTCCAGGTCATCGAGGTCGGAGAACACGAAGTTGACATTCGAACGCCCTCGGAAGCTCTGCTGAGCCTGGTCTAAGGCGGCGGCCAGTGAGTAGTCCTCAGTGACCGCGCTCCCCGTGAGAAGCTCTCGCAGGCCCTCGGTCCGCGAGTAGGAGAAGAACGGCATCTGCCGGTACTCGGAGGCGACCTGCCTGATGATGTCCATCGCCCGAACTGGCTCGATGGTCTTGATGACGATCAAGGGGACGCGCGCCTTGATGAAGCGGCGAACCTCGTCCGTCGTCTGGCGGTAATCCATTCAGCTCTTCCTTCCAAGGCCAAAGCGGGACAGGAATCCGGGGCGGGTGCCCTGTACCTCGGGGCAGGGGATGCCGTCTGACACCGCCCGGTGGCTACCCGCGCCACTGGTAGCTGGAATCCCCACTGGACCGGGCGCGCTGGCGTTGTCGGCCAGCCCCAGTATCGCGGATCCGTCGACATAGCCCTCATCGAAGATCCGCATGAACGAGTTGCGGCGCACGATGGAGAGGAACTCCTCATTCGTCGTGGGGTCCGGGACAGCCTTGCCGTCGCGGGATGGCGTGAAAACCTCCTCGATCTGCGATTGAAGCGCTTCAATATCTTGGCGCATCGCATCCATGAGCGTACGGCGCATCTCCTCGGGGAGGGCTCTGTGAGAGCACAACCGAAGGCGTGGAAGCAGGAGGCGTCGCGCGTCGACCAGACACTTCTCAATGATGAGCCGGTCTCCGGTACCCACCGCGTGGGCCCACGACGACGTGAAGGCGTTCGTCCAGCCGTCCATCATCGTGGAGATCGCTGACGAAAGGTGGTCAGCGAGCCTCACATAGGTCTGCTCACCGAATGCGGAGTCCTCAAGCGGCGGTAGGCCGTCCAAGGATGTCGATGGCTCCTTGCTCCACATGCGCAGTGTCGTCACCCACGTCTTGTAGGTGCTCGCACCCGTCGCGGCAGAAGGCGGCGCTGTTCCCGTCATGACCTTGTTCCCGTAGGTTGTCGCTCGATGGTCTCGTTGGGGGGAAGCGGGCTCCACTCCGGGAAGTCGCAGGCGATCGTGCGGTCGGAGGACAACGTGGGATCGTTGGTCGTGTCTCGCGTGCGGGCCAGGAGGTCTCGCCGGTCGAGGATCTCCGACTTTCCCCGCGAGGGCGACGGGGTGAAGGTTGGCGTGCGACGAGCCCGGCGGATGACGAGCGGCGGCACATCCACACCTGCGGACGCGCTCTGTGGGAAGCCTGGTTGAGTGAACGCCACCGGCGCGGGGGCATAGCCCAACGATGGCGGAGGTGGTGCGGGTGCAGGGAGCTGCTCGGTCGTCGGCGGCGGAGGAGGCGGGGCGATGTCGGTCTCCTCCTCGGCGGTCCGTGGAGCGGGAGCGGGGGCTTCCTCCGACTCGGTCACCTGGACGCTGGCGTCCGCAGTGTCGATAGGCTCGATGTCCTCACTCATTTCCTGGTCTCCTGGCTGCTTAGTCTCCGGCATGGTCACTCGCCCTCCTGTGCGGTATCGCGGCCCGTGGGCCACACGTCAAGAACACGACGGAGCTCGGACTCATCGGCGTCGTGGTTCTCATAGAAGATCTCAAGATCGAGGAACTCGGCCCTCGCGTCGACCAACATCTGGCAGGAGATGGTCAATGCCTGCTCCTTCGCTGCGAGGGTGTTCATCACCTCAGCGCCAGCCTTCCTTTTAGCCTGGTCGATGACGTACCACGCGATACCACCTGTCAGAACAGCGGCGAGGAGCCCGAAGGCGGGGTGGAGGACGAACGCGAAGAGAGTGACGACGGCCGCGACGGCGATTGGCATGAACATCTGCTGGTTCTTGAAGGAGACCCTCTCGATATGGCTCGAGCAGGTCTGGTCCCACGCCGCTCGCAAACGGTTGACCATCTCGTTCTCGTCCTCGGCAGTGCTCGTGGAGAAACCAACGAACTGCATGTCGGATGCCAAGGGCTGGTGCGAGGCATCCAGTCGGAGAGTGACGTTATCGACGTGCTTGCGGCGGTAGTCCATCGTGTACTGGAAGATGGCCTGGCGGAAGTCCTTTCTGCCCACGCCTATGGCGACCTGCTGGGTGCGCACCGACACTCCCAGATTCTCGGGTTGGATCGCGGCGTTGGTCTGGAGGGTCACCGCGTCAGTGCGCTCGTCCAGCACGGCGATCATCTGGTCGGCCTTGGTCCGAGCGCGGCCGAGGTCCCCGTTCGTGTCGATGATGGCCTCCTGGTAGGAGACCTCGCGCCGCAGTGGGAGCTCCTCGGAGTCATACTCCGTGACCAGTTGGATGAGAAGGTCATCCAGGAGGGAGGAGATCGTTCCTGGGGAGGAGAACTCGGAGTCCATGACCGCCCTGTACTTCTCCGCGCACACCTCCAGAGCTGTCGCTGCCTCGCACTGGTGCTTCACGAGCGCGAAGGAGGAAGGGGTCGTCAGCCGTTTGAGGGTGGAGCCCTCACCGGGGTCCATCTCCTTACGAGCGACAACCAACTCCTCGTGCCACTTGTCGATCTGCGCCCGGACCAGATCGGGGTTGTCGCGCAGTTCCTTCGCCCATGTGCCGAGTTGGGTGCGCACGAGGTTGGTGCCGTCCGGCCCGAACTGCCCCTGCGAGGCGGCCTCCAGGATGACAGCGAACTCGCGGGTCAAGCTCCTGGGGTCGCAGGAGGCGAAGTAGTGGCGGAGCCACCTGACCGACTCGGGGTTGCGCTGCTCCCGGCGCAGAACCAGGGCGAAGAAGAGGGCGGTCTTGGCTTGGCTGCGGTTGTAGGCCTCCGTGACGGCACGCGTCGAGATGGCCTTGTCATCTCGTGACCAAGCGGCCAGGGCCACGAGCGCTGGGGCGAGCCAGTACCGGGGCGTCTGGATCATCAACTCTTCGGAGATCTGGGAGGCGACGTCCTCCGAGACGATCCCCGCGTCGAAGGCCTGCAGCAACCCGACACTGGAACGGCGCACAACCTTGTAGTGGCCGTACTCGCGCTCCAGATCCGCCTTGAGGGTGCCGAGCTTGGTCTCGGCGCGCTGGACCGCCGCCGTGCGCTCCGCCTGCTCGACATAGGCGGTGAACTGCCTACGAAGCTCAGCGAGTTCCTCCTGAGTCGTGCGGACATCTCCCGTGACCTCCATGACGAGGTGGCCCACGTGGTCGACATCCCGACTGATCTGCGACATATCGTGTTGGATCTCATTCAGATGGCGCTGGAGCGGTGCGAGGTTGACTGATGCGGTCATGGATGGCGTCCTTTCAAGGCGTCGAGCTCACCGTGAGCCAGGAGGGAGATAGAATGCTCAGCCGGCAGCGCCGTCGTCCCGCACGGGGACGATCGCGCCGTCGGCATAGATCTCGATGTAGGCATAGGCAGGAGAACGGGCCAGGGTCCGAGCCTCCCGGTATGCGTCCGGAACACTGTCCGACGGTGTGTAGTGCTCCACAATCCCGCCCGCGACAGTCATCCGGTGGTCGATATAAGGCTCGCCCAGGTAACAGCGGCTGAATAGGCCCACCAGGATGCCGCCCATCCGGTCGGCGTAGGCGCTCTCAATCCACTCCAAGAGTTGGGCCCGGTAGATCGGGTCCTGCGTGTGATCGAGTCTGTGAACCGCCTCGATCAGTTCGGGTGAGCGTCTGTCCAGGCGTCGTTTCTGCTCATAAGGAGTCGTTTTCGCTGCCATCACCGTGTTGGCGGGCAGGCTCTGAGAAGTCAGTATCTGCGAATCGGAGGTCGGTGTGGAGAGGATACGGCGTCGTTGCTGCTGCACTGGAAGACCTTGAGGACCATTGGGATCAACAGGCGCGGGGCGCGCCCTACATCATGAATTTGATGATCACAAAGGTTATGACCACCGCGGCGGCAATCGCGAGTACAAGTTTTGAGAGGTGACCCCCGCCCGATGAGGGTGTAGTGGTGGGCGTTGTCGCGTGCTCGGTCGATTGCGGGGGAGTCAGCGGCTGGGTCTCAGGAAGACGGGGCGCGTGTTCTGAGGGGGCGGCATCGAGCGCCTTCCACTCCTGCTCCAGTGCCCGCAGATCGGCCTCCAGTCCCCTCAGGCACTTGTCGACCTCAGTCGCATCCCCCACGTCAGGGCATTCAGCCTCAGGGCCAGGATCCTCCACAGATACGTTCCTTCCCGCCAGGAGCCGACGGGCGGCCTGCTCGACATGCCCGGCGCGCGAGAGACGGCGCTCCCACTCTTTCTCACATCCACAGCGTGCCTGCGCCGCGTCCCGTAGTTGGGATCGGCCGTGCTCCTCGGCGTGACGTATCTGCGCCTCGAGTTCTTGGGGCAGTGAGCACAGAGCCGCGATCGCCGCGAGGTAGTCCTCATAGCTGCTGGGATCGGTCTGGGAAGCGCTCACCATGCCTCCTCAAGAATCTGGTCCTTGGGGGTCTCGAAGGGGACGACGACCCGCAGCCCGGCGTCGTCGGCGTGATCGAGCACGCCGATGCGCGGCCCGCTGCCGAAGGGCTTCGTGTGGGGTCCTGCCAGGTCTCGCAGATCGTCCAGGGGGAGCTTGAAAAGCACCCGGACGCGCACTCCTGGCAGGGCGAAGGAGCCGACGTCGCGCTCCATGGCGCGCCGGGAGCTCCACCAGCCCATGGCGAAGATCTTCTGCAGGCCCCCGCGCTCGAACACGCGCTGAAGCAACTGGGCGGGAGTGCTGGTTGTGGGAGCCGGGGTGAACAACGCTGACAGAGAGTCGTCGATGCCCCCGGCATCCGATTCACCTTCACCGTGGAAATCCTCAGCAAAGGTAGTCGTCGGCGGGGCGACGTCAGGGAACTGGTCCATGCCGTTCACTCGCTGAAGGCCGACGCCGACCACGAGCATCGGATGATCGTGGCCGTCCTCCAGCAGCGGGGCGATGTCTCGCACCAGGACCTCGGGAACCTGCTCCCTGTCGACGACCCGCACGACGCGCCCATGCTCCCGCTGTGCGTCGACAACTCTCGCCAGGCCCGGGGGCAGCTGCTTCATCCCGTTGAGGACCATGAGCTCGCAGTCCTCTTCCATGGTCCGCAGCCCGGTGAGAGTCATGGATGACAGGGCGCAGTCGGCTAGGTCGTCCCCGGAGCCCACGAGGATGATCCCCTGGTCCGTGTCCGAGTCCAGCGTGAGGGCCACGGGGGCAGGGGTCACGGAGACCGGGCGGCCCAACCACATGGTCGGGCCATCCGCCTCCTCATCGATCTGAGGGCCGTGGGGAGGCCAGGAGGCGTTCTGGGTGGAGATGAAGACCATCGGGGGTTCATCGTGATCGAGTTCGAAGAGCCTGGCCTGGAGCCCGTCCAGCACCTCGGGGTCAGCCCATGCGGCCATCGCCCGAATGTTCGAGCCTTGTGGGTCCTGACCTGAGTTCCTATTGACGATCACCTCACCTCGATAGGTCAACTCGGAGGCGGCGCGGTTGTGCTGGGCGAGGATCGCCTCTGACTCCTGAGCGGTGTTCTTCAGCGACATTCGCAAGGGGAACTGGGCGAAGATCGCGTCGCCCTTGGCGCGCAGGCCGGAGATCCCGGAGATCGTCTGCGAGGACAACAGCAGGTGCACGCCGTAGGCGCGACCCTGTTTGGCGATATGGGTCAGGAGCGAGGCTGCTTCCTCGGCCAAGTCGTCGTCGCCCTCGAGGATCTCATGGAACTCGTCAACAATCAGCAGTAGGCGGGGCATGGCACGCCCGGTCTGGCGCCTGTAGGCGCCGATCGATGGGGTGCCTGCCTCCTTGAAGAGGTCCGAGCGCTGCGCCATCTCCTGCGCCACATGACGCAGGACGGCGACTCCGAACTCCTGATCTGACTCCAGTGACAGCACTTTGGCGTGAGGAAGCCAGTTGGCGCCCTGGGCGTCCGGGGCGAAGCGGTGGAACTCCAGGCCTCGCTTGTAGTCCAACAGGGCCAAGGACATCTCGTCAGGGGAGTAGCGGGCGGCCAGCGAGTAGATGATGTCGAGCAGGAGGTTCGACTTCCCCTGGCCAACAGCCCCGCCCACAAGCAGATTGGGATGCGGCGGGTTCTCCGAGCGCAGCGAGATGGTCAGAGGCTCGCGGCCCGCACGCCCGATCGTGGCATCCAGCGAGTCGAGTGAGGATGCGCTCCAAGGCGAGTCGATATCCGATCCGACCAAGTCGGCCAGCGGGATGGTTGGTCCTTGAGAGGACGTTGCCCGGTCCTTCGCGGAGCGCACCACTGCGTCGAGGGCCTCGCGGGGCAGTGCCTCCTCATGGGCGACCACGGCGCCTTCAGGGATGCCTGGAACCGTCCAGGTGCCTGACTCGTAGACCAGTGGGGTGAGCGTCCCAAGCCCGTGCGGCGTCTGGCCGTAGGCGGGGTCGTGCTGGATGACGAGATGGATGCCGTTCGCCGGGCTCATGGCAGCGAGTCGTGCGAGCACGTCATCGAGCCTCTCATTGCCGCCGTATGGATGGTCCAGGACGACGACGACCGTCAAGACACCGCTGGCCTCCCCTTCGTCATCCCATAAATCGATCAGGTCGCGCGCCCCGGCAACAGCTATGCGCTCGGCGTTGGAGACTGCCTGCGTCATCGCGGCCCGGACGGCGTCGGCGAAGGCATCCGGATCGGACGAGGGCGGAGGGAAGGCCGCGCCCGAGGCGTCTCTCAGGGGCGCCAAACCGCCTAGAACGCCTGTGACCCGCGGGTCGAAGACGAGCAGCCTGAGGTGGGGGAGCGGTACTTGGGCGACCAATCGGGCAAGGGTGGAGACCACGAGCTCCTGGGCCTGGCGCGTCGAGCCCTCGACGCGCCAGTGCACGGAGCACGTCAAGGGCATCAGTGCCGGCGCTCCCCTGAGATCCTCTGGGGCGCTCAGGCTTCCCACCCGCGTCCAGCGGCTGGGTGTTGATAACGCAGGGGCCTCAGCGAGTCTGTGGGGCGATGCGCCTGCCGGACCGGGCGCGAGGCGGCCGATAAGGGCGGCGACGGCGTCTCGAGCCTGGCGTGTACGGCTCTTGGCATCCGCGACTGCCTGAACGTGTCGCTGGCGGCGCTCAATCTCGACTTGCTCTGTCAGGGCCGTGGACTCTCGATCGAGGGCGGCAAGATCGTGACGCATGAGGTCTCTTGCCCGCTCACCCAGGAGGCCCGCGCGGACGCTCACCTGAGAGGCGCGTTGCGCTATCTGAGCCTTCAGTTCCCGCAGCCTTCCGGACTCCATTGCCGCCTGGGACTGTGAGGACTGGGCGTCCTGCGAGACGGGCGGACGGTGTTCTGCGGTTGATGCGGATGAAGGAGAGGGAGGATGCGGCATAGGAACAGGCGCGTGGGGAACCTCCGAACCCGTAACGATGACACGACGTCGAGGAGAAGATGGACTCATGCGCCTGTTCCTAGAACGAAAAGAGGAGAACGAGGACACCTCCGAACTCACCGCCATCGGTGAGGAACTTCGCAGGTGCGCCGTGCAGCATACACCTGTCAGCTGCCGACCATCCAGGCTATGATCAGGCAAGTTCGGGCTCTCGGAGGTATCTCTCGATGCCGCTGTCATGATGAGATTTCGGCCAGATTCAGGCGATCTGGTCCCCTTCGAGTGCGGTTGGCGGTACCGTCGGCAGGCCTCCAGGGAACCTCCGAAGGGCGCCATCTTCCTTCAATGGACGCAGAGATATCTCGGCGTGAACTATGACAACTTCCTCAGAGCGGGAAGGCTGAAGAAGGAGCGCTTATGAGCGCCTGTGAGCACATCGTCATCGTTGATGACCACAAACTCATTGCCACCGGCTGCGAGGCTGAGTTCGCTCGAGCCGGTCTTGAATGGCGTGTGTCCTGGTACGCGCACTGTCGTGACGTTGTGCTGCCTGAAGTGGGGCCGGTTGTCGTTCTGCTCGATCTACGACTGAATGACGATAGCGAACCGACTCGGTTCATCGCTGAGATGGAGGCGCGACACGTTCCGGTGATCGTATATACCTCGGGCGAAAACCCCTACCTTCTTCGACGGTCGATCGCCGCCGGCGCATTGGCAGTCGTTAATAAAGGCGCGCCGCCGGAAGACCTGATATCTGCGGTGCGAGCGGCATTGGATGGTCGTGCGGTCGGGAGTCCGGACTGGGCGAGCGCGCTGGATACCGACGATGAACTCACTGTTCATTTCAATGCGGTTGAGATAGAGGTCCTGCGCTTGTATGCTGGCGGCCTCAAGGCGAGCGCGGTGGCGCGGAAACTTGGTAAGAGCGTAAATACGGTGAATACATATGTTGCTCGCATTCGAGAAAAGTATCGAATCGCCGGGCGCCTCCAGAACGATAATCGTGTCGGACTGTTTCAGGAGGCGGCGAAAGACGGGTTCGTTCCGTACTGTGAATGATGGAATTCTATGTGCAGCGCAGGCCGTTATTGGGATGGAATTCTCGCTTGGATCTTCTTGCCGCCTATTGAGCATGAGGGGCCTCAAGTCCGCCAACTAAGGCGCCTCGTAGCTATTGCGGCAGGCATTGCGGCATTGATTCTCATCCCTATTCTCGATGGTGCGATCGAGATGATAACTGAGCCGGTGGATAAAACGCGCTACTTGCTCCTATTGTCGGTTCTCATCCTTCCGCCGATCGTTGGAGGGGTGTCCGCCTGGTTCGCGAGGCATGACGATACGCCTATTGCGGACAAGGGTGCCAGGATGGCGATGATCGCCGAGTTGGCTGTCTTCGCCATCCTATGCGCGTGCATGCGCCTGTTCTCCGTCGCCGTCATTCGGGGAGGGATGGGTGATGTCTACTCGGAGGCGAATGTTCTGGCGAACTACATGCTTTTGCTGGCGCTGGTTGCCTCCTCTGTCTTGCGCCCGCGCGCCGCATATGCCTATATCGTGATCGTTGGCCCCATTCTAGTGCTGGCATATCCTCCGGGGGTGGGAATGGGTGCCCGCCTCGAAGAGATGCTCGTCTATCAAACCAGCACCGCCGCCGAGCTGGCGCCACTCCTCTGGCTCCTCGTCCAGGCGCGATTGCTGGATGCTGCGAGTCTGGAGGAGAGGGAGCTCCTCGTCGACTTGAAGGTCCAACAAGCCTTGGCTCGGGTGAGAAACAACAGTAACAACCTCATTCATGATTGCATTCTCTCGGTTCTCAAGGTCGTCTCGACTGTTGAGTCCAACTCGCCGGATGTGCGTGATGCGGCTCGAGGGGCTATATCGGCGATCGAGGAGGCAGCTCGGCCGTGTCCGAAATCCTGCGGCGAGTTTGTTGATGCGTTGACGAAGAATATGGGCGATCTGCCGCACGGCAGGATGAGGCTTCTCAAGGAGGTAGAAGACGATGCGCAACTACCTCCTGAGGTTGCTGAGAACCTGCTCGGAGCGACGCTCGAAGCTGTGAAGAATTCATTGGCCCATGCCAGCCGCGGATCGGGTGAGCGTCACTCTTCGCTCACGCTCTCTATTCGGGGCGATGCTGGGGGCCTTCGAATTGTCGTCGCCGATGACGGGTGCGGCTTTGATCCCTCTCGTGTGGCTCTCGATCGCTTTGGCGTCCGTAGTTCTATCATTGAGGCTGTTCGGCGCGTGGGCGGTGAGGCTGAGATCGCTTCCTCACCCGGAGCGGGAACTACGATTGTTCTCGAATGGCGATCAGATCGGCATCTGTCCGCCGGTTCTGATCGGGAGATCCGCTTGGCCTCTATTTCGCCGCTCACAATTGAGTCATGCCTTGAATCGCCAGTCGCGCGTATTGTCGCGGCCGGCTTCTGCTTATCGTATTTCTTCGTCGTCGCCCATGAAATCATGTCTGGGTCGTATCGAAATGGTTCTTTGGTGGTCGCCGCATTGGCTTTGGATATGCTGGCCGCCGCTCTACTCGTGCATCGTTGGGCCGGTTCTCGACTTCCTGATGGAATCGGTGTTTTAGTTGTTGTCCTGGGGGTTGGGGCCCATGCTCTCACCATGTCGCTCATTGCCTTCGAAGGCTGGCCCGGCTATGCGAGCTGGTCGTTCGGAGTCGCGACTACCTTGGCCTGCTGTCTCCTGGTGCGGCGCCGTCCTGGCTTCGCCTGGGCGCTGTTGCTGCTCTTGTCGTTCGTCACCTTCTTCTGGGCCTGCGTTACCGGAAATGGGTTGTGGACTCCCATGTTGCTGCTGATCGGCCAGTTCGTGATCTTGTGCATCTGGCATCTCATGGTCGCGGTGTCTCTCCGGCTGACCGCGCGTACCGCGCGAGCGCAGTCTGCGAGCGCTGCTATCTCCGCACGATGGCGTGCCCAGCGAGAGAGCCAGGATCTCCTGCGCGCAGTGATGGATTCCGTCCGGACAAGAACTGCTCCCATCTTGAATGAGATTGCAGAAGGGGCCGCGCTAACGGAAGAACTCAGGGTTCGGGCCCGTCTCTTGGAGGCTGAGTTGCGCGACGAGCGCCGCGCTCCGTTCTTCTCAGGGACATCAGTCGTCGACGAGGCGCGAAGTGCCCGTGAGCGCGGTGTTGATGTCATGCTTCTTGATGACCGCGGTCCTGAGCCGCTCTCGCCGAGACTTGGAGATGCCGTGATCGAAGCCACGAGGGCCGCTCTCGCTCATGCATGCCGCGGGCGCGCGGTTATCAGGCTTCTCCCTCCGAATCGTTTTCCGGATCTATTGACTATCTCGACAGACGGAGATATTCGCATACTCTGCGCCGAGACTGGGCGATCAGCACGGCGAGACCGGGCGAACAGCACCGCGAGATCTGGAACTCTCCAGTAATTCGCAATCTCGCGGTGCTGTTCGCCCGGTCTCGGAAATAGGGGGAGGCTATGGATGTCCGGCGCCTACTCGGCGCCTACTCGGTGGCGATGGCCTCCAGGACGGGCATGCGCGAGGCCCTCAGCGCGGGCCACACGGCCGCGATGACGCCCACCACGGCGGCCACCACCATCATCGCCACGAGCTGGCCCCACGGGATGACGAGGTCGGTGAGCCCCTGCTTCTCCAGGGTCGCGCGCAGCGCCCCCGCCAGGAGCACTCCAGCGGCGCCGCCCAGGATCGTGCCGTACAGCGCCGTGAGCACCGATTCGACGACGATCTCCGAGGCCAGCTGCGTCTTACCCAGGCCGATCGCCCGCATGAGCCCGATCTCGCGGGTCCTCTCGGCCACCGAGAGCACGAGCGTGTTGACGATGCCCAGGATCGCGATGACGATCGACAGGCCCAGCAGGGCGTAGAGGATGGCGAGCATCCGCGTGGCCTGCTGCCCGGCGGCGTCGGAGATCTCGTCGGCGTTCTGGACCTGGTAAACGTAGGTCGGCTTGACGATCTCCTTGATCTGGTCCTTGACCGCCGAGGCATCCGTCCCTTTCTCCAGAGTGACGAACATGCCGAAGGGGCTGGCCAGCACCTGGTCCGCCTGGGTCGGAGCCGGACTGGAGATGGACCCGACGGCGGCCGCCACCTCCGGTGTCGACCAGAGTGTTCCCGAGGTGCCCTGGGTGTTGGAGACGCCGGCGACCGTCACCTCGCGGCTGCCATTGCTCCCAGTGAGCGTCACCGTGTCCCCGACCTTGAAGCCGGAGCTCTCGAAGGCGATGACGTGGTCGGCGTCCATATCCGTGAAGGAGCCGCTGACCATGTTCGGGTCGTAGGCGGCCTGGTAGGCGGCGGGATCGACGACGTCGAGAAAGCCGGAGCCCTGCGTGCCGTCGGCCTTCGTGGTCTGCACGAGGTAGGCGGTGAAGCCGGTGGTCGAGGCCACGCCGTCGATGCCCTGGATCTGGGAGACCATCTCGGGGGAGAGATGGATGTCCGTCGACGACGAGGCGGGCTGCACCATGAAGTCGGCGTGCAGGGAGTCGTTGACGATCGAGGTGATGGAGTGACGCATCGAGGCGGCGATGGTGGCGCCGGCGCACACGAGGCTCATGCCGATGAGCAGGGCGGCGGAGGTCGCGGCCGTGCGGCGCGGGTTGTGCACGATGTTGCGCGCCGCCAGGCGCCCGCCGGGCCGGATGAGCCGAAGCGGCAGCCCGATGAGCG
>ERZ772957.1373-NODE-1373-length-15911-cov-12.031282_pt1 | contig 15911 bp, 12 predicted proteins | sample MGYA00580682_ERZ772957 | MGnify/ENA primary metagenome ERZ772957 (study PRJEB29015, sample SAMEA2737921) | human oral metagenome | biome: human oral; feature: human-associated habitat; material: dental | place: China | collected 2025 ...
GAGGACAGCGCAGATGCGTGAAGATGGGTGGCTGAATTTATCAGTGGTTCCTTAACTTAGTCGAGAAAAATTTTAATCATATCTAGCGGGGGTAGGGACTTCTATGCTATAATAAAACACAATAGGGAATTTCCTCTATGTTGCAAGCCGGACATCCGCGAGGGACTCTCTAGAGAGCATGGAAGCATAGAAGGGATGGATGAACGAGTGAAAAGAATGACGGACAAGAAGCTTGCGGCGCTCCTCGTCGCAGGCGGGCTCTGCTTGCTCACGGGAACTGCGGGCGCAGCGCCGACAGATTCGCGCACGAGCGCGGAAAAAGAGCTTGCCGCTTCGACGGCTGCGGCACGCGACGGCGCGGAAAAGCGCGATGCCGGCGTCTCAACAGACAAGATGGTCGTCTCGGTCCATCGCGTCACCGTCAACGGTACGAAGCGCATGACGGAAGACGCCGTGAAAGCACTCCTGCCCGAGCTCAAGAAGGAGCGCGTCAACATCCGCAAGCTCTCGATGCAGATCCAGACGGTGAACGACACGGGCGCGCTCGTGCTCGCGACGGAATTCCGTCCGGCGGGTGCGGGAGCCTACGACGTGACGATCAACGTCGAAGAGAAGAAGCGCGACCATGTGCGCCTCTCCGTCAGCAACACAGGGACGGAATACACGGGACAATGGCGCACGGCACTGAGCTATGTGAACACGAACCTCTCGGACGCTGCCGATCTGCTCGGCGTCTCCTTCGTCACCTCACCGAGTGAGCTCTCGAACGTCAAGGTCGGCGCCGTCTCCTATCGCCATCCGCTGCCCGCGCAGCAGGGTGCAGTTCTCCTCAGTGCGAGCTACGGCGACGTCAAGCTCGAAGGCTTCAACGCGATCTCCGGGCTCTACGACCTCAACATGGGCGGCAAGAGCACGAACGTCGACCTGCATTACCAGCAGAACATCGCCTACACCTCGCGCGAGAAAGACATCTTCGACTTCGGTCTCTCCTACAAGAGGAGCAAGAGCGACTACAACTTCAACTTCGCCGGCACGCCCGTTGGCTACGACAACACATACAGCGTGCTCATGGCATCCGTGAACTTCATCCACAGCGAAAGGCAGGCGAACAGCTTCTTCCGTTACAACGTCGGTCTTGCGCACAATTTCTCGGGCAGCGACAAGGACTACGAGCGCGTCATGCCCGGCAGCGACACGCACTTCACGCTACTGCGTGCGGGCGCGAACTACCAGGTGCGCACAGAGAGCGACTGGATCGGCGCCTTGCGCCTGCAGGCACAGTACACGAACAAACACATCGTCGCCGCCGAGCAGATCGGCGCGGGCGGACAGATGAGCGTGCGCGGCTTCGACGAGCGCGCCATCGGTGCGGACAAAGGCATCGTCGGCAGCCTCGAAATCTACACGCCAGAGATCGCGAAGAACACGCGTCTCGTCGCCTTCACCGATTTCGCGGCGCTCGCCAACAACACGAGCAGCCGCACGGGCACGGCGTTTTCGAGCGACCGCATCGCCTCGGCAGGCCTCGGCGTGCGCTACACGGATCCGAAGAGCGGCTTCTCGCTCTCCTTGGACTATGCGAAGATCCTCCGCGACGCGGACAAGGTCAACCTTGCTGCATCCAAGCAGAATAGCCGCCGTTGGAATCTGATGGCAAGCATGGACTTCTGAGGGGAGGAAACATTCGATGAAATGGAAAAACAGCTTCAAAAAAGGCTCTCTTGCCGCCTTCGTGACGCTCGCCCTCACGGGTTCGGCATGGGCAATGCCGACGGGCGGCGTCGTCGAGCAGGGAAGTGTCAATGTTGACGCCGCGAACATCGCCGCGAACGACCCCATCGCCAACGTGGCGAGCGGCGCGACCATCACGCCGCAGACGAACAGCATCATCAACTGGGAAGCCTTCAACATCGCGCAGGGCGAAGCGCTGCACTTCAATACGATGCAGGCGGCTCTCCTGAACCGCGTGACAGGCGCACAGCTGTCGGAGCTTCTCGGACAGATGACGCAAGTGGGAGAAAAGCCGCTCTTTCTCATCAACCCGAACGGTATCCACGTCGGCGGCACGGCGAGCTTCGATGTGAGCAATCTGACGCTCTCGACGCTCAATGTAGCGAGTGAGGATTTCCTGAAATATGCCGCAGGTGAAAACTCGAACCTCTATTCTTCCAAGGATGCGGCAAAAGGCGCGCAGGCGATCACTGTCGATCAGGGTGCAAATTTCAATATGGCAAATAACTTAACGCTGCAGGCAGGCAAGATCACGGTGGCGGACGGTGTGACCTTCGTGGTGGCGGCAGGTACGCGCGAAGCCAGATTGAATGTGATTGCCGCAGATACCTTCTCTGTGAAGGAGGATGAGGGCGCCGGTTCTCAAAAGGCGACTACGGTGCAGGGCAACGATGCGGCGTTCCATGGTACGGTGAAAGCCGATGCAAACCGCGATGCGGACGTGACGATTGCCGGTTCCACCGTCAACCTCGATCGCGCCAAGTTCCGTATGCCCCGCGGTGGACTCGGTGTGGCAGCCGTGCAGAGTGCGACGGGTGAGACTCGCGTCAGTGTCGCTAACGAAGAGGCTGGCAGCTATACGATGACGGCGACGGCAGCAAACGTCGTGCAGGCAGATGGTATGGAGTTCGAAGGCAATCAGCGCGGCATAGAGATCACTGGCGGCAGGGTCGAGCTCAAGAATACGACGGTCAAGGCGCCGGGGAAGATTGTCATCGACGCCTACAATTCATACGAGTCGAAGGATCACGAAAAAAGAACGGAATACGCGAATGAGTGGAGAAATGAACGGACGTCGAAGGCGGACAAGGATAATGTCGTATACTTGGAAAACACCAAGCTGTTGAATGCAGACTCTGCTTTTGGTAATTCCAGCCCTGTCGAAATCAGCGGCGGCAAGATTGAGCTGAACAACGCTGAGATTGCTTCGGAAGAGAGGATAAGCCTGAGGGCGCTGAACTCGCTTCATGAAATCCGTGAGAAACCGATGACGCAGAGAAATTTTGTGCTGAAAGAGTCCGATGCTCAAGCGAGCTCTGACAACGTCATCCAGCTCAACAATACGAAGATCAGCGTCAATCGCGCTTCGTGGGATGATTCTTCTTCTTGGATGCATCAATATGCGCCTACGTACGATATCACAGTCCTCAGCGGCAAGGTGGACGTTGCCGATGATGTGAAATTCGGCCTCAATCCGGACGATCATGAAACAGAATTGACGGTTGCAGCTGTAAAAAGCTATTTCCAGAAGGAGCAAGGCGTTTCTAAAGTTGCCACGGAGCAAGGCAATGATGTATCTTTCCACGGCACGGTGGAATCCGGTGGGAACTACCGTACGGATATGGGTATCGGCGGTGCGACTGTCAACCTCGATCGTGCGAAGTTCCATACGCCGAATGGCGAGCTGAGTGTGCAGGCAACTCAGAGCAGCGAAGATAATCTTGATGGTTCATGGACGGAAACGGCGACGGCGACGAATGTCATACAGGCGGACGGTCTGGAAATCGTGGGCAATCGAAACGATACCGAGTTCTGGGGCGGTAAGGTTGAGCTGAAGAATACGACGATCAAGACGCCGGGAGAAGTTCAGGTTTATGCCTACAATACAATAAAAGAAGACAGCAGCAAGACGGAGGATGTGACGGCAGGAGCGGACAATGTCGTTCAGCTGACGAACACCAAGATTTTGAATGAAGGCTCTGATCCCCAGTCCTACAGCAATCTTCGGATTCGTGGCGGCAAGATCGAGATGAACGGCTCGGAACTCGCTTCGGAAGACGAAATCCGTCTTGAGGCGTTCAATTCTCTCCATAGAGTTCGGGGAGAGGAGCATGTCGACAAAGAGTTTAAGTTTGAAGCGAACGCCGAAAACTCTATCCGTCTCGCCAAAACGAAGATGAATATCAATCGTGCCTCATGGTATCTTACCACAGGAGCGCGTTATACGCCTAAGTATAGTGTCGATATCTTCGGTGGCAAGGTGGATGTTGCCGATGATGTGACGTTCGGTGTCGGGGAAGGTACGAATTATTCTTCTCTGTACGTGATTGCCGCAGAGAGCCTTTCCATGAAGAACAGGATTCCTGAAAAGGCAATTACGGCGCAGGGCAACGATGTGGCGTTCCATGGCACGGTGGAAGCTGCCGGAGATCGTTACTCGGAAGTGAATATCGGCGGCGCTACGGTCAACCTTGACCGTGCTAAGTTCCGCATGCCGCGGGGAACTTTCTCGGCAGTGGCAATCGCGAGTTCGGCGGATGCCGCGAGTAACAGCGAAGCGACGAGCACGACGACGGCGACGGCAGCGAATGTCTTGCAGGCAGACGGCATGGCAATCGAAGGTGATCGTCTCGCTACGAATATCTACGCGGGCAGCATCAATCTCAAGAATACGACGATCAAGACCGCAGGAGATGTGGAAATCGAATCGTACGGTTCACGCGCGTGGAATATGCGTGCCGACACGCCGACCATTGATACCCTCGTTAGTACCACGCACGCACCGACGAATACGCTGACCTTCAAGAACACGCAGGTCACAGGCGATCGTATCACGATGTTCGGCGGCAAGGTGCAGATGAAGGATTCCTTCGCAGAGGCAAAATCCCTTCAAATTGCGGCGGCAGGGACGCTCAAAAGTATGCGGCGGGGCTATTATGCGCCAGCGTATGAATTATACCCCGTAGCCGATGTGGACAATACGCTCTACCTTGAAGGCACGACGCTCAAGAGCGCGGCGAATGCCATGGGTTACACGGGCAAGACGAGCCTTATGGGGGGCAGAGTCGCGTCGAAGGATGTCGGTATTCAAGCCGCCGGCTTGGAGATTTACGCCGGCAAGATGGAGAGCAGGGACGGCAGCATCTATCTGACGCAGGGTACGCCGCTCCATCTGGACGGTACGAAGATCGAGGCGCCGTCCTATCGGAGCTTGAGCAGCGCCGCCAATCTCGTGAAAGGCAGTGAGGTCAAGGGGCAGGACGTCACCTTTGTCGCCGTGCAGAGTTACGACGGCGGTACGGGCAAGGCGACGGTCACGAAGGACAACACGTTGTCTCTCTGGGGCTCGAAGGTGGAAGCGGATCGCCTGTCCTTCCTGGCAGGCGGCGTGAACGCCTGGAAGGCGAGCGAGATCAAGTCGCAGAACGCTATGAGCGATCATGCGGCTGATCTCGTACACGCGGACGGCGCAGCCTTCACGATGCAGCGCGATGAGACGTCGCATATCAGCGAGGCTGGCGCAGAGCTTGGCGCACCGCGCGTGAGCATCGCTGCCGCGCCCAAGGAGCCGTCGTCGCCGCTGCTGCCGCTGACGCCGGACAATGCGCAGCTTTCTGAGCAGGATAAGGAGAACATCGATCGCGGCAGGTCGCAGGCGACGGATATCATCGCTTCGCAGGCAGGCACGGCGGCGCAGAGCAAGGCGCTCGTCGAAATTGTCGCGACGCTCAACGAGACGCCGAACGCTTCGACCCGCCAGACCGCCGGTGTCGTCGGCGGCATGCTCACGGCGATTGCCGAGGCGAGCACGCTGACGACGGAGGAGAAGCAAGCACTCCAGATCGCGGTGCTCGACGCCTACGGCCCCGTGCAGGAAGCGAAGGCAGAGAGCGACCACCGCACGCAGCAGGCGAAGGCGGACGCCGACAGGATGACGACGACGGAAAACACCGCCGCCGCCCTGCCGACAGCGGAAGAGCCGCAGGAAGCAGTGCATTTCGTAGGGTAAGATTTTCCCCGCTTGCGGTAACACAGGAAAGACGAAAGGAACGGCTCCCGAATATGCCCGGGAGCCGTTTCTTCTTTTGTTAGATTTGACGTATGGCGCTTTGTGTCGTATAATAGACGTAGAAAAGGTGCTACTGGTAACGGTCAGCCCCTAAACCTTGGTGAGAGAATCCCCGCCTAAGTTGCGAGCTGCAGGCGGGGCATTCTTATTTCGCTTTTAACGCAACGATGCAAATCGTTACGAAGAAAACCAACGACAAGAAATCGTAGAGTTCCATAAGCACGCCCTCCTTTCAGACCTATCCAAGAAGCAAGCCCAAAGGGCGCAGCTGATTGGACAATAGGCCGAATGCGAAAACGTCTCAAGAATGCAAGCGCAAAGCGCGCAGCATGAATGGCTGACGTTGACCGCCAAGGGGCTAAGAATTGACCGCCACCGTTGTAGTAGCACCACATATATTATACCACAATGACAGCTTTGGGCTGTCTTTTTTATTGCTGTGACAGCGATTTCATACATCCTGCGCCGCTGCCTTGTCGGCGGTTTCTTCTTTTGTTTCCTTCCGCCGATAATGATGCTATAATACAGAAAGATGCAAGAGATGAGAACAGGAGGACGATTCCTTGAAAAAAACTTTGGAAGATGCCATTGTCGTTTTGAACCGCGCCATATTGCCCGATGTCTGGCAGATGGAGCTCCTTGCACCGAAGATTGCGGCGGGGGCGCAGCCGGGGCAGTTTGTCATGGTCAAGAAGCCGAAGAGCGCGCACCTTCTGCGCCGTCCCTTCGGCGTGGCGGATATCGACGATGAGAAGGGCACGATCACGCTCTTCTATCGCATCCTGGGGCAGGGCACGGCGGAGCTTTCCGGCTTGCGCCCGGGCGAGGTTGTGAGCGTCGAAGGCGCGCTCGGCACGGGCTTTACGCTCACGGAGGAGCCGACGCTTCTCGTCGGCGGCGGCATGGGGCTCGCGCCGCTCCTGCTGCTCGCGCGCCGCCTGCGCGAAAAGCCCGCCGTCATCATCGGCGCGCGCTCCGAGTCGGAGACGTTCTGGACGCGCTTCTTCATGCCGCACGCGAAGGCGGTCTACATCGCGACGGACGACGGCTCAAGCGGCTTCCACGGCTATCCTTTGCACCTCATGCCGCTCGTCCTCTGCGAGAACGAGGTGCGCGCCGTCCGGGTCTGCGGCCCCGATCCCATGATGGACGGCATCGCGCGCCTCGCGAGGAGCGCGGGGCTCGCGTGTGAGGTGTCGCTCGAAAAGCGCATGGCGTGCGGCTTCGGCGTCTGTCTCGGCTGTACCTTCGAGGGGAAGGCTACGGGCAGGCGGCGCAAGGTCTGTACGGAAGGGCCGGTCTTTGCGGCAGAGGAGGTTTTTGAATGAATAAGGAAAGGCTTGCCGTCGAGGTCGCGGGCATTCGCATGACGACGCCGATCATGGGGGCTTCGGGCACCTTCGGCTTCGGCATGGAGTACGAGGACTTCCTCGACCTCGCCGATGTCGGCGCCGTCGTCTCGAAGGGCATCACGCCCAAGCCGCGCGCGGGCAACGGCGGTGTGCGCATCGCCGAGACACCCGCCGGCATGCTCAACTCCATCGGTCTGGAAAATCCCGGCATCGAGGCGTTCTGCCGCGACATCCTGCCCGAAGCGGCGAAGCTGCCGACGGCGTTCATCGTCAATATCAGCGCGGGCACGGCGGAGGAGTACGGAGAGATGGCGCGAATGCTCGACGTCGCAGGCATCGACGGCATCGAGGTCAACATTTCGTGCCCGAACGTCAAGGAGGGCGGCATCGTCTTCGGCACCGATCCCGAGCAGGCGGCGCGCGTGACGCGGGAGGTCAAAAAGCACACGCAGAAGCCCGTGATCGTCAAGCTCTCGCCCAACGTCACCGACATCACGCAGATGGCGCGCGCCGTCGAGGCAGCGGGTGCCGACGCCGTCGCGCTCATCAACACGCTGACGGGCATGGCGATCGACGTCGAGAAGCGCTGCCCGCTCCTTGGCAATATCACGGGCGGGCTTTCGGGCCCCGCCGTCAAGCCCATCGCGCTTCGCATGGTCTATCAGGCGGCGAAGGCGGTCGAGATCCCCGTCATCGGCATGGGCGGCATCCAGACGGGCGAGGACGTGGCGGCATTCCTGCTCGCGGGCGCGAGCGCCGTCGAGATCGGCGCGGAGAACTTCGCCAATCCGCGCGCCGTCGTAGAAGCCGCCGAAGGGCTCGATGCATACCTGGAGCGCCAGGGCATCGAGCATGCGAGTGAGTTGACGGGAGCGTTGGAGCTTTGATGTTGCAAAAAAAGTCGTTGCTTTGCCTTGCCGCGCTGTCATGCATGCTGCTTTGCCTGCTGACGGCTGTCGGCTGCGGCAGACGCAGTGCCGTCTACCGCGAACCGCCGCATCATCCCGAGTTCGTCGAAGGTGCGAAGTTCTCGGATAACCCCGCGAAGTTCAAGGGCAAGGAGGTGCAGTTCGTCGCGCGCGTCGTCGATGTCGACGGGGCGGTACTGCAGGCGGAGATGCACACGAACGGCCCGCGCCTCCTCATCGAAGGCAAGGGCGTCAGCGCCGCCGACCAGCGCCCCGTGCACGGCGACTATGTGCGCATCTACGGCACCGTCGCGGAAGAGGACAGGGCGGGCTACATCGCCGTCCTCGACGCCTACAAGGTCACGGTGCCGCGTTGGAGCGAGTTCATGCGCACATCAGGAAGCCTTCGGAGCGACGACGGTCACGTCGAGGTGCAGATCCTCTCGGCAACGGCGGGGCGCGACTCGCTCGAAGTCAAGGAGGGCAGCATCGCTTTGATGCCCGAGAGTGCGGCGTCGAGGCTCAGCGACATCGCCTTCATCGGCATGACGATGAAGATTCGCGGCGAGATCGACGATGACGGCGAGGGCGATTTCGACTACCTTGAACGCAGCGGTCATCCCATGCGCTCAGGCTTCAAGCTCGACCTCGACGGCGACGGCACGGCGACCTTCACGACGGAGGCGCTTTCCGTGCCGGTCGAGTACAAGGAAGCCTTGCAGGCGGTCGGCGCCTCGGGCGACGGCGGCATCATGCTGCCCGACGGCAAGACGTATCGCCTGCGCTATCGCTGAGCGGCGAAGGCTGCAAGCGTTTTTCAGAAAGGAAGCAAAACATGAAGGAAGAGATACGCGAGAGACTTCTCGAAGAATACGCACGGCTGATCGTGCGCATGGGAATCAATTTGCAAAAGGATCAGCTGCTCGTCATCAACGCGCCGCTGGCGTGCGCCGACTTTGCGCGCCGCGTCGCGAGCGCGGCATACGACGCGGGGGCGCATGATGTGACCGTCGTGTGGAACGACGAGCTGCTCGCGCGCCTGCGCTACGACAAGGCGAAGAAGAGCGTCTTCACCGAGTTCCCCGAGTGGCGCCGCCTGCTCTACCAGGACAGCGCGGAGCAGGGCGCAGCCTTCGTCACGATTCATGCTTCCGACCCTGAAATCTTCAGCGGCGTCGAGCCCGAGCACCTGACGCTCGCGCAGCAGGCGGCGGGCGCGGCGCTCTTAGAGTACCGTGCCCGCCTGATGAGCAACAAGAACGCCTGGTGCGTCGTATCGATTCCGACGGAAAGCTGGGCGAAGAAGGTGTTCCCCGAGGAGACGCCCGCCGTTGCTCTGGAAAAGCTTTGGCGGGCGATTTTTGATGCCGTGCGTCTCGCAGCGGACGAGGATGCGGCGGCACGCTGGCAGGAGCACATCGACTTTCTGGCGCGCGCAGCGACGTTCATGAACGACTATGCCTTCAAGCGCCTGGAGTATAAGAACAGCCTCGGGACGAACCTCTCCATCGAGCTGCCGCGCGGTCACATCTGGGCGGGCGGCGCAGAAAAGACGCAGGCGGGCGTGACCTTCGTCGCCAACATGCCGACGGAGGAAATCTACACTCTGCCCAAGCGTGACGGCGTCAACGGCACGGTCGTGGCGACGCGCCCTCTGAACGTCAACGGCACGATCGTCGACGGTTTCTCCTTGACGTTCAAGGCGGGCAAGGTCGTCGACTACAAGGCGGCGCGCGGCGAGGAGATCCTCAAGGAGCTTTTCGCCACGGACGAGGGTGCGAGCTACCTCGGCGAAGTCGCGCTCGTGCCGTACGATTCGCCGATATCGAGGAGCGGCGTGCTCTTCTTCAACACGCTGTTCGACGAAAACGCCGCCTGCCACCTCGCCTTCGGCAAGGCATACCCGACCTGCATCGAAGGCGGCGAGGAAATGACCTCCGTAGAGCTTCTGCGCCATGGCGTCAACGACTCGCTCGTGCACGAAGACTTCATGATCGGCTCGCGCGATCTCTCGATCGACGGCATAGCAGAAGACGGTACGCGCGTCGCCGTATTCCGCGACGGGAACTTCGCTTTTGTTTGAGCGATTGAAAAATCATCCTGCATAGTGACAAGGCAGGTTTCTTGCTGTATAATTAAGACAGATTAAAATAATGTACGGTGGGGATGGGTGAGTATGCCGATTAAGAACACGATGGAAGAATTTGTTAAGCAGAATTTGGATGCAGTTTTGCGTATGTATCCAGAATGCTGCTCCTGTGAGAAGTGTCGCGAAGACATCATGGCGCTCTCACTGAACCATCTTCCGCCCAAGTATGTTTCTACGCATAAAGGTGATTTGTTTGCAAGAATCGCGGCGATGGATCCTGTGGATAAGGCATTCATCATCCAAGAGATCGCCAAGGCCGTACAGATCGTTCATAAGGTGCCGCGCCACGGAACGTGAAGGGCATTGCGTCAGATCGCAAGCGCACAAAAAGGGGCTGTAGCATGAGTTGAATTTGACTTATGCGCAGCTCTTTTATTGTTGTTGACAAGACGGGGCGCATGCTATATAATGCCAGTATAACATATCAAATATATATGAAATGAAGGGAAAGGGTGCTATGGCAGGCATTGAAAATATTGAAGCATACATTGAAGATGAGTTCCGGTGGTTTCATCGCCATCCTGAGCTTTCCTATGAAGAGGTCGAGACGACGAAGCGCATCCGAAGCTCGTTGGAGCGCGCGGGCATCCGCATCTTGGATCTGCCGCTGAAGACGGGCGTCGTTGCTGAGGTGGGCGAGGGCGAGCCGCTCGTCGCGCTGCGCGCGGACATCGACGCGCTGCCGATCGAAGAGCAGACGGAGCTGCCGTACCGCTCGGAGAGCAAGGGGCGCATGCACGCCTGCGGGCATGACTTTCACACGTCTTCGGTGCTCGGGGCGGCGCTGCTCCTGAAGCAGCGGGAGAAGGAGCTGCAGGGGCGCGTGCGGCTCTTCTTCCAGCCGGCGGAGGAGGCGCCGGGCGGCGCAAAGGTGCTCATGGAGGCAGGCGCCCTGCAGGGCGTCGAGGCGATCTTCGGGCTTCATGCGTCGCCGCTGTTGGAGGTCGGCACGGTCGGCATCTCGGCGGGCGCTGTGACGGCGGCGGTTGATCGCTTCGTCTTCCGCTTTCGCGGCAAGGGCACGCATGCGGCGCATCCGCAGCGCGGCATCGACCCGATCCCGCTGGCGGCAGGCTTCATCCAGGCGGTGCAGACCGTCGTCGCGCGCAACCTCCATCCGTTTTCGGCGGGGCTTGTGAGCGTCACGCACATCTCTGCGGGCAATACATGGAACGTCATTCCAGAGGAAGCGCTTGTCGAGGGAACGACGCGCAGCATGGACATAGAAGAGCGCAAGCTGATCCGCGAGCGCGTCTGCGCGCTGGCAGAAGGTCTGGCAGCGGCGCACGGAGCAAAAGTCGCGATCGACTGGTATCAAGGCCCGCCGGCGACGACGAACGATGCTTTTTGGACGTCGCTTGCCGAGCAGGCGGCAGAGGAGAGGAAACTGCGCGTCGTGCCTGCGCCCAAGTCCCTCGGCGGTGAGGATTTCGCCTTCTATCAGGAGGAGGTGCCGGGCGCTTTCGTCCTCGTCGGCACGGGGCTGTCCGCTGCGATTCACAATCCGAGCTTTCGCGTCGACCCTGCCGCGCTCGCGCCGACGGCGCATTATCTGGCAGAGCTTGTAAGGGAAGCGTTGAAGTTTGAAAAAGAATGACAACGGTCTGTGGTTCGTGCCGGAAAATTAAAAGTATAAGAAAAGCTGCATCTCATGGAGAGGCGGCTTTTCTTATGCTCGTTCTCTGAGCATGGCGATTTCCCTTGCATAGCCGGCAGCGTCGTTCGGTGTTTCCAAAATGAAGGGAAGATGACGCAGCTTCGGGTGGCGGATGACGTGCGTCAGGGCTTCGAGACCGATCTCGCCTTCGCCGATGCGCGCGTGGCGATCCTTGCGGGCGCCGCGCGCGTTGAGGCTGTCGTTGAGGTGGATGGCATGGAGGCGGGAGATGCCGATCACGCGGTCGAAGGCAACGAGTACGCCGTCGAGATCGTCGGCGATGTCGTAGCCAGCATCCCAGACGTGGCAGGTGTCAAGACAGACGCCGATCTTAGCATCGAGCTTTACGCGCTCGATGATGGCGGCGATTTCCTCGAAGCTGCGGCCGACTTCCGTGCCCTTGCCCGCCATGGTTTCGAGGAGCACGGTCGTCTTCTGTGCAGGCTGTAGGACTTTGTTCAAAAGGTCGGCGATGAGCTCGATGCCCTTTTCCGCTCCCTGCTGCATATGGCTGCCGGGGTGGAAGTTGTAAAGCGCGTCTGGGATATGCTCGAGGCGCGCGAGGTCGTCCGCCATCGCTTCTTGTGCGAAGGTGCGCAGGTTCTCCTTGGCGGCGCAGGCGTTCATCGTATAGGGCGCGTGCGCGACGAGCGTGCCGATGCCGTGCTCTTCGCGGTAGGACAAGAAGGCGCGCACATCGTCCAAGTCGAGCGATTTTGCTCTGCCGCCGCGTGGATTGCGCGTGAAGAAGGCGAAGACGTCGGCGCCGAGTGCTGTCGCGGCTTTGCCCATGGCGAGAAAGCCGCCGGCGGACGAGAGGTGACAACCGATGTGAAGGGTATGTTTCGTCTCTTGCATGTGCTTGGCTCCGTTTCGATGCGTGGTGGGCGTTATATGCGCGCGGCTTTCTTGCGCCCTTTCTTTTTCGGCGATGCCACCGCATGCTTTTTCAGCCCGAGCCAGACGAAGAAGCCGCAGGCGATGGCGAAGGCGACGAGGCTCGTCATCTGCGCGGATTTGAACATGCCGAGGACGAGCTCGTTGTAGTCGCCGCGCAGGTATTCGAGGAAGAAGCGCGCGGCGGAATAGAGCATGATGTAGAGGGCGAACGCCTGCCCCTTCGCGTGGTTCGTGGTGCGGAAGAGGAGGAGCAGCGCGAAGATGAAGAAGTCGAGCTGCCCCTCCCAGACCTCGGCGGGCCATAGCGGCTGATTGCCGTAGGTGTGGAAGGCGAGCGTCGTCTCGGGATAGATGATGCCGAAGGTGGAGCCCGTCGGTGCGCCGAAGGCGTCGCCGTTCAACAGGTTGGCCGAGCGGCCGAGTGCCTGCCCGAGGATGATGGCGGGCGCCACGATGTCGGCGAGCGCCCAGGTGTCGATGCCGTGGCGGCGCGTGTAGAGGATGCCGATGACAGCACCGAGCAGCACGCCGCCCTGGATCGCCATGCCGCCCTGCCAGACGTTCAGAATCTCCGTCAGATGATGTTGGTAGTAGTCCCAGTCGAAGAAGAAGACGTCCCAGAGCCGCGCGCCGAGGAGGCCCGCAATGCCGCAGTAGATGCCCATGTCGGCGATGTGTCCGTGGTAGCGTCCGTCCTGCTTCGCGAGGAAGTAGGCGACGCCCGTCGCGAGGATGATGCTGAGGCTCAGGATGAGCCCGTAGGCGCGCACGGGGAAGTCGCCGATGAAGAACAGGTATTGGTGCATGAGGTTGCCTCCGTTGAATCGTGTCGATGGTCGTCAGGGGACGGGGATGAAGCGGGCGCAGGTGTCGTGACCTCCCTGTATGAAATCCATGCGCAGGTTGTGAAGCCTAGAGAAGAGCGGCGTGAAGAGGATGCGCAGCTTGAAGCGCAGGAAGGAGTGGGAGGTGCAGCCGAAAATCGGTACGCGGTTGAGAGCGTACGGATCATCGCCGGGGTAATCGAGCCCGTAGTTGACGGTGAACGCCGTGCGGTAGCCGGCGTCTTTTACGACGCGCTGCACTTCGTCGTTATAAGAGCCGCAGGGGTAGGCGATGGAAGTGACACGCTTTTGCAGGTGCGCCTCGATCGCCTTCTTGGAGTCGACGGCCTCGTGCTGCAGCGCTTCTGCAGAGTCGAGGCTGCCGAGCGCGACATGGGTCATCGTGTGGCACTCGATGTCGATGGTGCCGGAGTCCTGCATCTCCTTAGCGATTGCCCATGTGAGGTAGTTTGGATAGACGTCGAGGTAATCCGTGATGATGTAAATCGAGCCTTTGAGCCCGTACTTCTGCAGGATGGGGTAGGCGTTCTTGTAATTGTCGATATAGCCGTCGTCAAAGGTGAGGAGGATGGGCTTTTCGGGCAGAGCCGTGCCGTTTTCAAGATGGTCGGCGAGCTCTTCCGGCGTGATAGTATGGTAGCCGTTTTCGGCGAGGTACTTCATCTGCGCTTCAAATTCGGGTGTACTGAGCGTCAAAGCGTTGTGGTCGCGGTCGTTGATCTGGTGGTAGTTGAGGACGGGAACGCCGCCTTGTAAGCTCGTGGAGGAGATGACTGCCGCCGCGAGGAGCAGGACGAAGACGAGAAGGAAGATGGCGAGAAATTTTTTCTTTGCAGTGAGCACGGGGAACACGTCCTTATTTTGGTATAGTTTGTTGGAACTGGCTTTCAGTTCCCTATCATATAGCAGGGGGTTTCCTCTGTCAAGGCAAAAGCAAAAGGCAAGGCAGCAAATGCGTGCTGTCTTGCCTTTTCGCTATGCTTTTCGAGGCTGGCGGAGAGCGTGATCAGGTGATGGACGCCTTGTAGATGCCGTCGATGGCGGTCTTCAAGACCTTGTCAAACTCGGCGTCGCTCTGGCCGGCGCGCAGATCCTGCGCGAGAGCGCGGGAGAAGCTGGCGATGAGACCGCGGTTCTTCGCGAGCTTTTCGTTTGCCTCGTCCTGCGGATAGCCGCCGCTCAGCGCGACGATGCGCACGACGTGCGGATCCTTCATGAGCTCTTCGTAGAGGTTTTCCTTCGTCGGGATCGTGACCTTGAGCATGATCTTGTCGTCAGCAGCGAGCTTTGCCACATGCGCCTTGATCTCTTCGAGCATGATGGCTTCCGCCTCTTCCTTCTTGGCGCAATGGATGTCGACTTCCGGCTCAAGGATGGGTACGAGTCCCTTGGCGATGATTTCCTTGCCGACGGCGAACTGCTGCTCGATGATCGCCTTGATGCCTTCCTTGTTCGCTTCCTTGATGACGGAGCGCATCTTCGTGCCGAAGACATGGCGCTCGACCGCGCGGTCGAGGAGCGCGGCAAGCCCTTCGATGGGCTTCATGAGCTGCACGCCGTCGTTTTCGGCAGCAAGCCCCTTGTCGACCTTGAGGATCGGCACGATGCCCTTCTTATCCCAGAGGAAGTCTGCCGTATAGAGGTCGTCAATCTTGCGATCCATCGTGTTCTCGAAGAGGATGGCTGCGAGGATTTCGTCCTTCGTGAACGAGGGGCTCTTGATGATGCGCGTGCGCATTTCATGAACACGCGTGAACATCTCCTCGTCGTTCGAGTAGGCGCTTTCGTCCACGCCGTATGCTTTGAGCGCCTTTGGCGTCGAGCCGCCGCTCTGGTCGAGGGCGGCGATGAAGCCCTTGCCGTTTTGCATGCGATTGAGTTGCTCTTGATTCATTTTGCATACCTCCTTAAATCGTATCCTCTTCTATTATACAGCGAAGTCGGGAGAATAGCAATGAAATTGAAAGTAATTATCGAAACAAAAATCGTGCAGAAAGAAAGCTCTGCACGATTTTTAGAGAAGAAGCCGCTGTGGAAGCCCGAGAGGCTGTGCCCCGAGAGAGCAGGCAAAGCGGCTCATTCGTGTTCGGGAAATTACTTCAAAAGCGCCATGACTTCCGCGGCCTTGCCGTCGGAGCCGAGGACTTCCTTGATCTTGTGCTCGACGAGCTCGCGGATGTAGTCGCGACCCGGAGCGATGTACTGGCGCGGGTCGAAGTGCTCGGGGTGCTGCTTGTAGTGCTCACGGATGCCCGCCGTCATGGCGAGGCGCAGGTCGGAGTCGATGTTGATCTTGCAGA
>ERZ772957.1375-NODE-1375-length-15893-cov-4.712779_pt1 | contig 15893 bp, 19 predicted proteins | sample MGYA00580682_ERZ772957 | MGnify/ENA primary metagenome ERZ772957 (study PRJEB29015, sample SAMEA2737921) | human oral metagenome | biome: human oral; feature: human-associated habitat; material: dental | place: China | collected 2025 ...
CCGGAAGCGGGTTCTTTAATAGTTGAGTATCTTGCAAGATTTGCACCGAAAAATGAACTTGCAAAAAAAATATTCGCAAGGATAAATAAAGACTTCGAGAATCTTTCTCCCAAAGAACAGGAAGTCTTCACAGTGAATTTTCCGCATATCTTTAGAAATTAACATGAATAAAATTGTAACTACAACAGTAATGGTAATTTTTACTCTTTTAATTTTTACAGCCGATATAGTGTTAATCACAAGATTCTTCACACTGATAAAACAAAGAAGATATAATGATTCGGCTCCTCTTTGGGGCGGGCTTCCCGATTTGTTTTCGAAAATTGAAAATAAATATCTTAAAACTTTTTTGAACTACATCATGCTAAATATTGCGGTGTATATCATCGGGTACTATCTCCCAAAGACAGGGGTTTTTACCGGAACTCTTATCTTTTCTTTTGATATTGTTATCGAGAGTTATAGATTTTTAGTATCGTTTATAATAACGAATTTGTTTTTAGCTATTAGTCAGCTTACAAGAAAAATAAAAATTTTTCAACAAAATACAATTTCGGCCAAACTATACTACATTGAACTTATCATCATTCCCATTATTGTTATTTTTTCTCTTTATTTTTTTGACAGCGTTTTTGATAATCTTACAATAAAGGTAACAATATAAAAGAATAGTACACTCACAAAATTGCTAAAAGATGATAGAATAAATATGAGGAGACAGCAATATGGAAGTTATTTTGAGTACGGTAATCGGCGGTGAAATTACGGTTGAGGTTGATGGTGGGAAAATTGTTCATTCATTGATAATAAAAATGAGAAACTCCTTGAAAGAGCATTTTAAAAAAATATTTTTTGAAGGGCTAGATAGAATAAAAATCAACGTATATATCAGCGGAGATGTTTCTTCTTATTGCGATAAAACGGGTATTACTGCAACCCGATATTTCCGTGCAAAGACAGAATATACGACAGAGTTTTGTATCGATAAAAACTATTGGTCGTTAGAACCTGTTCTTCCAGTGGATAGAAAGTTTATTCTATTCATGGAAAACTCGTTGATACAGTTAGGCGGAATTATTGAAAAAAAGCTTAAAGCAGCCGGATATAATTTTGATGGCGAGCTGTTTAAAGAAATTGTTCTTAAAAGTTTAAGAGGGATTAGTTAAGAATATGGCAAAGTATTCAAAAGAAGCATTAGATGAAGCATTGCTGCAAGCGCAAAGCAGCGATATTAGCATGAGAAGAAAAGGGATAAAGTTTTTAAGACAAGCTTCTTGTTTGGAAACGGGTACGAAAAATACCTATCCGATAAGAGATTGGTTTTCTGAAACTAAAAATTACACAAAACTTTTTAAAATAGTAAAATCCGAAAAAGATCCGAAACTGTTATGGGAATATTTATTTTTGATTAAAACATATTGTGAACGTTATATTGATTTAGCTTATTTGGTAAAAGATTCTCAAAATTTTATCGCAAAAAAAGAAAACACAGAATTCAAAATAAAGGCTCGTGAGCTCGGAGGATTATTTTTAGTGCATCAGGATGCCTCTGTACGGCAAGCTGCAGCAAGCCTGCTTTGGTATTTAAAGAAAACTTCCGAAGTTTGGCCTGTAATCATAGAGCTTATGCAGAAAAAACGTGATTATATAACACTTTCTCATATCGGCATAATGATTCGCAATTGTTATTCACTTTTGAATGATGATAAAGTTATTACAGACTCTTTTGAGAATACTGTGACGAAGGAAAATCTTATTTCACTAAAAGATGCAGAAGCTTTAAAAGAAGCCGTATCATTTTCATTGGAAAAAACTCCTAAGGCTGCAAAAAAAGCCGGCTTTAATTCCATATCTGAAACACTGGACGATATAATTACAACACTTACAAAAACGGTTAAAAGATGATAGAATAAATATAAGGGGATAAAATATGAACGGAGAATTATATCTAAAAAAGAGCATGCTGCAACTAAATAGAAAATTGTATGATGAAGCCTTGGAAACTTTGAATAAGGTAATCGAACTCGATGATGATCTTGTCAGTGTTACATCTGCAAAATGCATTTTAGGTGAATATTATTTTATTCATCAAAATTATGAAAAAGCAAAAGAATTTTTATTATGGATTTGTGACAGACAAGATGAGCTTGAAGAAGAGTTTGACGATTTACTTTCAGAAGAAATTGATACCGCGTCTGTGCTGATGGAGCTGATTGAAAAATATAAGCTGTAAAACAAATTTACTAAAAATACACAGGGAGTGATATTGTATGAAAAACAATTCTTATATTCATAACTTAAAAATGGAGCATGCAGAGACTCTCCCTCTTTTTGAAGATATATTAAAGGAAGGAAAAAGTTTTGCAAGAACTTGAAGCGGAGCGGTTACGCCGTCAAAATCTTACAAAAGAAGATTTACAAAAAAAGTATGCCGAGTTACAAAGAACCGGTTTTCCTCTTAGCGAATGTATCGGTTTTATAGCCGATTTAGGCGGCAGTAATCAGCTCGCTTATCATTACGAATTGATTTGCGAAGACTGGGAGCGAGATGATCCGTTGCATTTGGATAACAGTTTCGATAAACACGATTTAGCGGGGATTGATTTTCTTTTTGCGGCTATAAACAAAGCTTCAACCGAAAAAATACGGGTGTTTACCGCCTATCTCATTGCCGAAATTCTTGTAAGGTCGAAACATCGCGATTTTCATACGGCTGCATGCAATCGTCTTGTGCCGATACTCGTTTCGTATTTAAATACGAAGGACTGTGTTCTGAGGCGCAAAGTGCTGATAGCTGTAGGGTGGGTTGGGACAGCACAAGAGATTGGTATTTTTAATGACAGAATGCTTCACGACGAGGATAGTCTTTGCCGTGCATGGTCAGCTTCGGGGCTATGGCAATTATCATGTAACAGACTGCATAGTCAAACAATACTCCCGGATGTAAAAGATGTTTTTAGACAGGCAATCGCTGCGGAAAAAGACCTTTTTGCATGCGGCGTAATGATAGAGTCGGCACAGAGTTTATTCGGCAAAAAATGGATATCGTCTATCGCTGTTGAAAATGAAGATGCAGTAAAAATAGAAAAGGCTCGCAAATCGGCTGTCAGATTTTTAAGTAAGGATTAAATATAAGGAATATGATCATGAAACAAATTCCCGATTTTATGAAAGAATACGAAACCGCTTTACAAAAATACAGGCAGCGTTCTGTCGAAATTCTTGCGACAGCCCTAAACGACGGTGAAACAACGGATATAAAAAGTTCCAAGTTTTGGGGAACCCCTTATTTGCCTGTCGGTACGGACTATCCGAAAGACAAGGATGGCAAATATGAACGAAATTTATGCAATTACCAGCTTATCGGAACTGGAAGATTTTTTACATTCTCAAAACTCCATTGAAAACATACGTGAAAAACTTTTTGCGGAATTTTTAAAATATGCGGATTATAAAAGCGTCTCGGAGTGGAACAAGGCGGTGCGGCTTTGTGAATGTCTTGCCGTAATCGGCTGGGGAAACCATGAACCTTTGGAAGCGTCAAGAGGTGTGTTTTTTAACGGTAATCCCCGTACCTTTTTTTGCAACAGATTTGGAGAGCTCCGTTTTGTCGAGGCAATATGGTCAAAAAGAAAAATGGGCTTTACGATGGAGCAGGGTAGAACTTCCTATTACCCCTCTCCCGACTGCAAAGACAAGAAGCAATCGATGTGTTGGGATTACTCCGTAACAGAAAATATAGAAGACATAAAAATTGAAAGTCAACGTAATTGGATTCCTAAAAATCCTGTTTGGATTGTGCATACAATATCAAACTGTTATGAAAATTCAAAACCGGTTATAGAAAGCATTAAAGAAAAACTTCAGGACGAATTAAATAAAAAGATGCGTCCCGAAAAATACGGCAAAGCCGTAAATTGTATTTTATTGAAATGTGCTTTCAGCTATTATGATAATGCTCATTGTAAAACAAACTATGTCATCGATGAATCGGGGCGCAAATTATCAAATCAAGAAGCCGCAAAAGAATTACAGAAATTATACACAAAAGAAGAGATTTCCGAAAACGGATATTACTTGCGTCCCCGATTTCAATACGGGCCATTTAGAGCAGATGCAGGCAAGATAAATGTAGTTATACATTTTGAAAAAGAATTCAGCCGATTAACACATCGTCAGCAAAAAGAAAAACTGGCAGAGTATTTTTTAATTGCACTTAAAACTATTGCAGAAAAACAAAGAAAGAAAACACCGAATTATGATTTCAATTTAATGATTTCCGATTTCACTGAAATAATGAAAAAATGGATGAATTAGGAAGATACAAACATGCGCTATTTATTTATGCCGGTAAATCTAATTTTCCCCTTGTTTTTCAATAAGCTCGTGTACTTCTCTTCCCAAGGTCAATAATCGGCTCATGTCTGATATATCGCTTATCCCGAAAGGATTGAAGGATGTAGCGCCTGTAATTATTTTGTATTCTTTCGGTCTTGATATAAATGATATTTTCCGGTTATCAATTCCTATATCAACCTTTAGCAATTTATCATGATTCGATTTGATTTTACAAAATGAGATTTTACCGGCTATAATTTCTTTTTCATTTTCTAAAATTCTTATATTAAGCTTATCGATATAAACAATAAATTTTTTTGCTACACTTTTACGAATTTTTTTTATAATAAGATATGATATAACAAATGCAGGTAAAAACACTAAAAATTTAAATAGCGGATGAATTTTGTAAGTAATCATTCCAGAATAAAATAACAGCAGGTAGGTTAGTAATATAGGAAACATAAAGCTTATCGGAAAGCATAATCCCATAATCATTTCGCTTTTTGGTGTTCCTGCCACAAATTCAAATTTTTTCATCATGTATGTGTCCACTATATTATGTTAATTTCTTTTATCAAATGATAAGTTTCTATAAAGCGAAGTTGCCAAATCTTCTTGTCGGCGGTAATTTCTTCGTATATATTCTCCAACGTATGCGCAGGCGCTAATAGTCCTAAAGAATAATCTTCGAAAATGACTTCACCTATCTTTTCAAGTTTATCTAATAGGAGTCCTAAATCTTTGTGATTAAACCAGCAATCCGTATCCAGAGCATATTTCGTGTTTTGTTTCTTACAGGCAATTTCGCTGTTTAAAAAATTATCCATAGTCGGCTTATCTTTTTGCAGCAAGCGCGTACAAGCTAAATGATATTCTATTTTTCTTGGTGTCTGGTCAACATCTGAAACAAAAACGACGCCGTACTCATTCTCAAATTTAACTGCAAGCACTTCTCCCACTTTAAAATACGGGTCTCGTTTAATTTTTGTCTTCGGTACCTTAATCGGTTTCTGATTTTCACTTTGCAGCTGTACTGCCAGTTTATCGAGTTCCTTTTGCCTTTGCTTTAAAGCTTTGCCGTCAATTTCAAGCCAGAAATCATCAGCACCTTTTGCAATTATTGTTAATGCCTTATTCTTTATCTTCTCAGGCAAATGTCCGACCTTCCACAAAGAATAAGCGAATGCAGTCCAGTAAATCTCCGTGTAAAATGAATCTATACAAAAGTTATTCTCATCATTTAAAATATCTTCAATTATTGCGTCGATATTTTCACCGTCTTTATATCGTTCTACTATAGTATTGTAAATGTCATACCCATCGTCACTGTCTATAATTTTTACACCGTCTATTGCCATTTATCATCTCTCCGTTCATAATTCTAATACATTCCTTAACAAGTGCTGCTTATTTAGTTTTGCTTACTTATAGAAAGGTTAATGTAATCCTTTTAACTTCTTTGTAATATTGATTCATTTCAAATAAAATCTTAATATTTTTATATTGCACACCTTCCATATTCTCTTGCTCTGTTTTTGGAGGAGAAATTCCTAGTATTTCATAAGGCTCTTTCCATTCTCTCCGTTTATCAAAAACAAGATTAATCCATACCGGTTCAATATATATTTCTTTTGCATTATCTATAATTGCTTTGATAATCGTTGCTTCAAGCAAAGAACATGGTGAAGCCGATAAGTTTTTAGCTTGTAAAGTTATATTTGTAAACTCATATTGATTATCACTTTTAAAAACATAAGCGTTACTTATTTCCCCCGGTTGCAAAATGATGTTTTTTAATTCTTCAATCGTTCCTTGCTTTATAATAAGGTTTTTAAAGAAACAATCTTCAAATGTATCACTGCCTAAAATAAAAGACTTCCCAATATCTGCATGAAATATAAATCCATTCGGATTATCCGAATGCGTTTTTAACTTTGGAGTTAATTCTTTACAAATGTCTTCGTATGCCGCAATACTAAGCCCATCGTTTTTTACTTCAGATATATCAAGATATATCATGCTATCATTATCGGCAACACCTTTCAGTCTGATGCCGTCAATATCCATTCGTATGTTTAGTAATCTCTCATCAATAAGCATCGGATGCTTTTCAGAAACGAATGCAATAAATTCCATCGCTCTATCATAAGGAACTTTCAATTCTTCAAGTGAATGTACTTTCGTATAGTATATAAAATTTATAGGGATTTCCCAAAAAATCTCATCATTACCAAGTTCATAATTTTTTTTGTATTCCTCAATGATATACTCGCCGAAAATCTCATCAAAATTCGTTTTTATAGAAGGTGATGTCATGGAAAGAGGATCACGGGAAACAGTATAAAAAATGATGAGATCGGGATATTCATTTAATGTCACAAGCCAGCGGCGATAATATTTATCTTTCTTAATGGTATATGCATCCTTACCAAATCTATTATCCAAATATTTGATTATCATTTCACTATCTTCTTTAATATGCGAACAGGCATTTAAAAAGATTGCGCTGCACACAATACATAATAAAATGACTATTGGTTTAAAAATATGCATATACATTCTCCTTTTATGTTCGCATCAAAGTTATTTTCTTTCTCTTGTTTTTCAATAAGATAATACGGCTTATTCCATCTTTTCCTATTGCTTATTTATAAGAGAACAAAAAATACTTGTGTGAGATTTCTCCGCTCATTTTGCCGCCTCAAAGAACTTATAAGTTTATATTCTCAATCATCTGTTATAATTTGTTTTTCCTAAAGGAATAGGAGTAGGATTTAACAATACCCAGAGAACCGAAAGTTCACACAAACGATCCGTTATAGCATCTTCATCCTCACCGTTTGCACGTATGCTTGAAATAAGCTCTTTGGTTTCTTCCAGTTCTTTCTTAGAAAGCGGCGTGCCTGAAGCAAAATGATTTGGCAGAGAATTAAGCATATTTCTATAATCTTTATCCCAGTTTACTCCGCCGTTTCTATATAGCTCATCCTGCACCCTGCCTGTTATACGGATGACTTCGCCTTGTACTGTTTTTGCAGCACCGCTTGAAGGAATCAGCATCTCCCAAAGTTCATCGTATTGTTCCTTCCAAGAACCTGTCTTTACAATAATAGGAGAAACGCCGTCATGTATCTTACGTTTTGGAGCAGGCTTTACATCAAATAGTGTATAGAGTTTCTTAAGTCCCGCTTCTGTTTCAGCCAAGTAATCTTTATTAAAGTTTTCTCTGTGAAATTCAAAATCCTTACCGATTATTTCGACTCTTTCAGCCATTTCAGGCACTACCTCAGCACCAGCCTTTATTAGCATTTCTGCAATTTCTGCCGCCTGTACAATATTAATATTTCTGCAAGTAGCAAGGGCTTCGGCTAAAGGAGTTCGTCTCATATCATCTTTTGCATTAATGTCTGCACCTTTTTCAATCAAAAAACTTACTATCTTAGGCCGGAAAAAACCTGCTGCCGTATGCAGAGGTGTACTCCCATATGTATCAGGTTTTTGTATATCTCCTCCTAATTCATACAGCAGTTTTACGGTATCTCTGCCCAGAGTGGCATGTTTATATAATGGTGTACGCCCATAATAATCGAGTGTATTTACATCTAAGCCCTGTTCTACGAGCCAGATCACAAGTTCATCAGGAACACCGCCATAATGAAGCGCCGTATTTAAGCTGTATCTGCCGTCATGAGCGGTAAGCTCACATTTATCATAGACGGCTTTAAGTGCTTCAACATCTCCTGCTGTAATCAGTTCATCAAAATTTTTAGGTAAGGTAATTCTTTTCTTTGCCATTAGTCTTCTCCTTAGTTATAATCCAAAATTATTAAGTTTCCATTATACTATGTGGGTATCAAAAGTATTTGATACTTGTATCATTAAATAATTTCATCTATAATTCCTTCTCCAACTTTATTTTTGCCTTCCATTATATAAAACTCAGTTCCGCAGACTAATCCGGAATAATCAACCTCTTCATACAATGGTACAACCAGACTTTTTACTAAAGTCTCAAAGTCCGCTTTCTGCCCTTCAATAAAACAAATACCCAGATATCTTGTATCTGTTTTTATCATAAAATGAGGACAATATTTCCCATTACTCAAATCAGGCGGTAAGCTTCTCTTTCTTCTATAAAATTTTACAGTGCAGACCAAAGTGAAATCAAAATTATCATGCCGATTCATATTAATCTCCTATAGCTTACTGTTTTACTCAAAAAACAAACTAAAATTTATTATTTCTTTTTAGCCACAAAATAATATCTATGAATTTTCCCCTTAATTACACCTTCTTTATCAAGAATTTCCTGTGCTTTAAAAAGGTTGTTTTGATATTTCTCCACTTCAAATCCGGGAAATTCCCAATCAATAATTCTGGCAAACCAAACCAGTGCACCTACATCATAAAATTCTATCGGTCTGTAGACTTCATCTTCTTCCACAATGTCAAATCCGTTATCAGCAAATTCCTGTCTTGCAATATTTAAATAAGCTTCCGGAAACGGAATTTCAACATCACCTATCAAAAGCTCTACAAGTTCCCTGTCATTTTCTGCACCGACTTGCTGCGTAAGAAATACTCCTCCGCTTTTAAGAGTTCTTTTAATTTCGTTTATGTTATATTTACCATGTCTGTTAGTAATAATGTCAAAGTAATTATCTTCAAAAGGAAGAATATCTCCTCCGTCACATGCTTTAAAATCTATTCCTAACGGAAGAAGTCTGCCCTCACATATTTTGATGTTTGGTTCATATCCTTCAATCGCAGCAGTATGTTTAGCGTTTGCCATAAAAGACAAAAGAAATTCGCCGCCTCCGGTTTCCATGTCCAATAAATAATCTGTATCATTCAAATGGGATTTTATAATATTTTCAAAATCCCATGGGAGATCATCCTCTTCTTTATATCTTCCTCTAATATGTGAGAAATCCCAGCCTTTAATATGAGCTATTTCCTGCTCATGCAACCATTGATTTATAAGCACTTGTTTTTCCATTTTTTCCTTTCACTACCATAAATATAAGGATATGTTTTACCCTTCTATATCAGCCGACACAACTCCCTTCTTTAAGCTTCCGCATACTGTTATACAATGCCCGAAGAAAAGGTCGTCATCATCAAAATAGGCAGAAAATGAACCGCCTGATGTCATACAAATTGAACTGAGGCTAATTCTTTTTGCAAAACTTTCTTCTGTAATTTCAGAAGTTTCATCATCAGATTCCGCCCATTCGCAGGCGAGTTTAGTAAGCTTTTTTGCAGCAAAACTACGCAGATCTGCATCCCATTTTGCCTGCTCTGAAAGCATTGTTTTCAGAGCTTTTTTTGCCTTTGTTATTCCTGATTTATTATCCTTATCTACATCTAATATAATATTTATTTTTCTATCCTGCCAAATAATACTTCCTTGAAAACTTTTAATTTGTTTATCATAAATCAGTTCACCTAATATATCATCTTGTAAAATTATAGGTTTTCTATACTCTGCAAGTATTTCTTCCAATTCCTTACAAGCCGCATTTTTTTCAAGAACTTCCACAACTAAAAAATGTTTTTTTGCCGGTAGTGCACCGTTTGGAACTTCCTCAGGAAGCTTTGCACGCACCTTTAATCTGTAAATGGTTTCATCTTCAAATTGATATGGCAAATTTTCTTTATCTGTGACAGGAAATACTATACGCCCTTCTTCTTTATGCAGTTCACCTGTTTCACAGTCTACATAAGCTAAGAAATAAGCAGCCCAGTCCCAAAAACCGTTTCTCAAACTTCCGCCGCCGCCTTCGTTTCTTAGAACAATAATCTCTTTTTCCTTTTTCTCAAAAGAGTCTTCCCATTCTTTTTGTGTCATTTTATTTCTTAGCCGCATGTATTCAATTAATTCCATTAAGTTCTCCAATCAATCCCAAATAATTTTAAAATATTTATAATTTTATTCATTTTTGACCCACTCTACTTATTGATTAGTATTATTATGGTTACTAAAAAAATTAGTAACTTTTTTTGTTGTCTTTACATTTTTTTTTAAGTATTTTTCATATTTTTTCCCAGAAAAAAAACCTAATATAAAAGAAATTATTGTCATTATTGTAGAAATATTTGTTAAAAAATTCCATATTTTTTCATTCCAATTCATAAATACCTCACTATAATCTTTAATTTAATTTTATTTCCTATCAATTTTCCCTTTCAATTCCTCAACTAACTTATAAACAGTAGTACACCCTATCATTTTACTTGGCTGACTATACTCTTCTCTTAGTTGATAGTATTTTTCTCTTGCTCTTTGTATAGCCTTATTTTCATCCCCATTTTCACAAAGAATATTATAAATTTTTTCCTCAGATTTCTTATATTTTTTATTAGTATTCTCTTTAAATATTTTCTCAAAACTTTCACAACATTTTTGAGAATCATCTATATTTTCAAGATTTTTAAAATAAGACATTAACCAAATTTCAAAACAAGGATTAGACCACCCTACATTCATCTTAGCTTTTTTTGCTTTCTCTATTAATTCATTAAAATTTTTAACTTCATCTCTATCAAATACAAGCCATATATCCCTAAATCTTTCATCTTTATTTCTTTGTTCAGCTGCAAAATCAATAATTTTTGATAAAGCTTTATTAGAATATATTTTTATTTGTAAATCATTTTTTAAACTATCTGGAATACTGTCTTTTATTCCTTCAAAATAATTTTTTTCAGTTTTCTCTGCATCAGTAATTATTAAATATGCTCCTGCCTTTAAAGGTACTTTTTTTCTTTCGCTACGTTTTGTAGTTAATCTATTAGCTCTTTTCAATTACTACTCCCTCCCTAATAAATTCTTTAAGTTTGGAATAGCACCATAATTTCCTAATAAATAATGTTTTTCATAATTAGAATCTTTTCTTACTTTCTCACCTTTTTCATTTGTAATATCATCTAAAGAGTATATTTTAGATGCACCTTTATCTTTTTCAACAAACCATATTTCATCTCTACGCAATAAATCCATATCCATATAAATAGTATTATGAGTTGTGAATATCAATTGAGCATTATTAGGATTTTTTTCTTTATCTGTAAATGTCAATAATATATTTCTCATAAGCAATGGATGTAATTTAATATCTAACTCATCAGCAAAAAATACTCCTCCTTTTTCTAAAACATCTAATAAAGTTTGATATAGAGAAAACATTTTTTTAGTTCCTGATGATTCTTCATTCATTGATATTCTAGCAGTAGAAGTTTCACCATCAGATTTATGAACAGTATAAATCCTATAATTATCTTTATCACTATCCCCATCATCAAAAGAAATTTTTTCTATTTCTATATCAATAATAGAATCATCAAAAGAATTTATAAAATCCACTAATTCATTTTTAATTTTTTGAGTTTCCTCTATTTTACTAGGTAATATATTTTCTCTTAACATATTATTTAGAGAATTACTAAAATCAATAGCTTTTGCATTTATAAACCAAGACTGTACTTTTATTAATTCATCAATATTTAAACTTGCTCCTAATGATACTAAAAGTGTTTTATCTTTTAAAGAAATTTCTAAATTCTCTCTAAATTTTTCTATTGAAGAATCTAAATAAAGTTTTTGATTTCTTTCTCTTTTGAAAATATAACTATACTCTTCATTTCTTTTTACTCTAGTTTTTGTATTTGAAGCAAGATATTCCTCTAAAATACCTGAATTATCTATTTTAAAACCATAACTATAATATATTTCTTTTCCATCTCTTTTATTTATATAATTAATCTCAAATTCACTTGGTTTTTCTCTATTTCCACTAAACTTAAAAGGTTCTATTTTTAATTTATTAAATAGCTTTTCTTTTTCCACCTCTGAAAATGCTAAAGAAAAAATAACTAAATGTCTCATAAATAAAAAAGCTCTAAATACAGATGATTTTCCACTTGCATTTGCACCATAAATAGCTGTTACAGGTAAAACCCTTTCATTAAGAGTATTTCTGATATGTGAAGATAACTCATTGCTTCCACTTGCTCTCATATCCAAAATTCCTTCACCTTCAAACGACCTATAATTTGAGAAATAAAATTGTAATAACATTCTTCTTTCTCCTTTCTAAAATTGATTTATTTAATTATACATTCTTTTTTATAAAAAAGCAAATTATTTGAGCTAAAATCTCAAAATTTTTATTTTTTGATTTTAACTTTAATTATTTCTTTTTTTATTATATACTATCTACAAACTAACTATTAAGGAAAATTTTATGGAAAAAATAATAATGCACTATGATATGGATGCTTTCTATACTTCTATATTTTTCTTAGTATTCTCAATAATTTTTAGGATTTAATTTTATGTTTTGTTGGCTACTAGTTGACTACTGATTTTTTAAGAGGATAAATATAAGTAAAGAGAAATCATTAAACTTATATAATGGTTTCTCTTTTTAATATATTTATTTAATTTCATACTCATCAAGGAAGTTATTCATATTACATGCTCTTCCTCTGAAAGTTTTAATTCCTTCATAAGACTCTCTATATGATCCCCAGATTTTTAAGCTATTATCATTTTTAAAAACTTTTGTAAAGAAGTTATCATCTGCTAAAGCTTTCTCAGAAAACTCTATAGCCATTCTTTCTTTTTCTTCATTAGAAAATTCTTTTTCTTCATCATAAGTAACATGTTCTAAATTCTTAGAGAAAAATATTGTTTCAAAAGGAATTTCATTTTCCCCAATAAGACTAATAGTATTAAAATTAAAAATCTTAGTCAAACACTTAGATTTATTTTTATGATGGCTTTGTTCTTCATGAAAACAGTAATCAATATCTGTTACATAATAGACTTTTATTATATCACTAAGTTTTATCCCATCTGCCTTGACACTAGTCAAATGAAAATGTGTACTTATTGATTTCTTTAGTTCTCCTTTTACATTAGCAGGGGTAATTTTGTATTGTCTTGTATTTGGAATATACTCTGTTAAAATGTCTCCATGCATTATTTTTGGAGTAACATTTATTTTTAAATTGTCTAGTAATTTTTTTTCTATATAAGGAATCAAAGCTGTATAATCACTAGGACCTTCCAAAATAAATAAAATAACTTTACCTTTCATTATATCACCAACTTTTTAATAAACATTTCTAAAGCAGATGAATTTAAAAGTAAAGGTTCTATATTTTCTTCAGTCCACATAGTTTGTGATCTTAAATATTTTTGCCTTAGATTAGTTGTTACTGAAGCTCCTTTCAAATAGACATAACTTACACCTTTTTTTCTATCTTTTGTAGAAATTATAATAGATTCCTTGTCTAATTTTTCCATTGGTAATAAATTATGAGCAGTAAATATCAGCTGTCCTCTTGCATATAAAGAAATTTTTTCTAAAAATAGAGCTAATAGGTATTCAAAAATATGTATATCAAATTCATCTATTGCTACTATGGCATTTTTATCTTTTATATAATATAAAATTATTGAAAGTAAAGATACCAGCTTTATAACTCCTGTTGACTCTTGGTCTAATAACAGTTTTCTTCCTTCTCTTTCAACATAGATATTTACTCCTATTTTTAATTCTTCTCCTTCAAGACTAGTTATTTTTCTTTCAGTACTAAGTTTTGAATTTGGAATAATTGTTGAGAATATTGAATTAATCTCTTTAACAGTTTCCTCTAATATTTCAGCTTCTTTTTCTGTATAAATGTTTCCTATAGAATCTCTATAATTTACAGCTAAAGTTCCATGAACATTATTTGTATGTATATTCATGGGAATTAATAGATTCAAATTATATAAAGCTTGCTCCTTTAATGTTATTATAACCATATTTAAGAATATTTTTTGTATTTTTGCAAACTGTGTCATAAGTGAATCTAATTTTTTGGGAATAGAAGTTGTTTTATTATCTTTGAGATTAGCATATTTAATAATTAAAGATAAATAACTTGAAAGATTTGCAAAATCATTTATAAATCTTTTTGCTCCTCCTTCAATTCCTTTTAAAATAGACTTTTCTAAAATATCAAAGTTATTTTTTGTTGAATTTTCAATATAGATTTCAGGTGATAATAAATTTTCATTATTTACTATTTTTACTATATTTTTAAATTTTCTTCTTGAATTAGTTTCTTTAAATGATAATTCTTCTCTTGAAACATATAAAGAATCATCAGTATATTTATTAAATTCAACCAATATCTTATAATCAAATTCGTCAATAGAAAATACTATATCAATCATCAATTTCTTTTCACCAATAGATATTCCCTTTAAAATCTTATTTTCTAAACTTTTATCTTTCATAAATGGATTTATAAAATATGACTTCATTATATCTAAAACTTCTATAATAGCAGTCTTACCTGTTCCATTTGGACCATATATAGCAGATAAATTTCTTCTAAATTCTATCTTAGAATCTTTAATAGTTTTAAAATTTTTTATCTCTATTGATTTTATTGACATCTTTTTTATGAGTTTTTACTGTAGAGTTTTTCCTCCTTTTTTGTCGCACCTAAGCTCCTTTTCGTTCTTATTTATTTGTAAAATGCAGTTTCATCGCTAAAAGACAGGGGAGACAAATAGGGAAGCTATTTTCGATACTCCCCTACTCTTTTTATTTGATAAAGTATTAAAAATAAGCATGTTATGACGGATTCTTTTGTCATTTACGTCTGAAAAGTACAAAAACTTGTCACTTTTTTGTCGCACTTTACTTTTATTAATATTTGTTTTCTACTGATATTCAGTATTTTATGTCGCTTTCTTAAGTTACTAAAAAATATTCCCTTTTTGTCGTTTTATGCTTTCAAAGCATGGTATTTTTGATTTATAACACAGCTATCGACTGTTATTTTTCGCCTATTAAATCTATAAGTAGTAAGAATGTTTCTATTTTGTCGACTCTCATAAATGCTCTACATTTAGTTTTCTCTCCCTATATGTCGCAGCTATCACCATACGTTCGCCACGGTTTTTCCTATTCTTGTAATGTTATATGCCCTTCGCACGTGTTGTGCTAAGGCTCCGCACCAAATGTGCGGAGCCTTTGTAAGATAATATTTTTTTTCAAAATGTAGAATGATAAACTAAAGCTCTTATAGAATATGTCACACAGAGAAACGGAGTGGATGGAGCCAATCGCAATATTACAGATGTGCCGATGGCACAACGAGTTGCTGAGGTGAAGCATACAACTTATATTTTGAAGGTGAATACTTTGAACAGAGAGTGTCTAATATGATGGCAAATAACTTTTTTGCTTCATGCACTGACTGTGTCTTTGTGTCTTTTATTATTTTGTTTTAATAATGTTTTTTTTCTTTTCTTTGTGTGATATTATGTACATTTTCTGAACCTAACGAGTAAATGTTATTACTACATGTTACTGAATATCTTTTTTATTTTGAAAAAGAGTATATTTTTGTTTGGTTGTATTTTTATTTTGTAGAGACAGAGTCTCACTATGTTTCCCAGGCTGGTCTCAAACTCCTAGGCTCAAGTGATCCTCCTATGTCAGCCTCCCAAAGTGCTTCCCGCTCATGGACCACTCCGTGCTCCT
>ERZ772957.1377-NODE-1377-length-15877-cov-7.522437_pt1 | contig 15877 bp, 11 predicted proteins | sample MGYA00580682_ERZ772957 | MGnify/ENA primary metagenome ERZ772957 (study PRJEB29015, sample SAMEA2737921) | human oral metagenome | biome: human oral; feature: human-associated habitat; material: dental | place: China | collected 2025 ...
CAAGGTTTTTGGGGAGATAGTCCAGATGCTGCCATAGACATGGTAAAAAATGGGAATCTTAACTATCTTGCTTGTGATTATTTAGCAGAATTAACTATGTCTATATTACAGCGTCAAAAAAATAAAAATCCAAATACTGGTTATGCCCGTGATTTTATAGATTTATTTAAAGTAATAGGTAAAGAGAGCTATGAGAAAAACATTAAAATTATAAGTAATGCAGGTGGAGTTAATATAGAAGAGGCAGTAAAACAAATTAAAAATATTGCAGAAGAAAATAAAATGTCAGGATATAAGATTGGATATGTTTTAGGAGATGATTTAAAAGAAAAATTACCTGAATTATTAAAAGAAGGTTATGAATTTATAAATTCAGATAATGGTAGAAAGTTAATAGAAATACAAGATAAAATATTAAATGCTAATGTTTATTTTGGAAGAGAGCCAATTATTGAATGTTTAAAAGGAGGTGCTAATACAGTTTTAACAGGAAGAGCAGCTGATTCAGCATTATTTTTATCACCATTAATGTATGAGTTTGGTTGGAGAGATGATGATTATGACAATATTGCTAGAGGAATTATAGTAGGGCATTTATTAGAATGTGGAGGACAGGGAGCAGGTGGAAATTATGATTATGATTGGAGAGTAGTACCAGAAATGGATAATTTAGGTTTCCCAATAGCAAGTGTTTCAGAAGATCATACATATATCACCAAGACAAAAACTAGTGGAGGTTTAATTACAGAACAATCTTGTAAGGAACAACTATTATATGAAATTCATGATCCTGCTAATTATATAACACCAGATGTTATAGCTGATGTGAGTCAAGCAAAGTTAAAAGAAATTTCAAAAGATAAGGTAGAATTATTAGGAGTAAAAGGGAAAAAAAGACCAGACAATTTAAAATTATCAATAGGTTATCATGCAGGTTACAAAGTAGAAACATACCTAAATTTTGCTTGGCCAGATGCTTATGAAAAAGCTAAGTATGCAGCAGAAATTATTATGAAAAAAATGAAAAGAAAAAATTTAAAAGTTGAGGACATTAGAATAGATTTCTTAGGGCTAAATGCTCTTCATTTAGATATAGCCAATATGTCTGATGAATTAGTTAAAAATATGAATGAAGTTGTAATGAGAATAGCTATAAGAACTCTAACTAAAGAGGAAGCAGAAAAATTAATTCCAGAAATATCTCCTTTACAATTAAATGGACCACCAGGAGCAAGTTTTTTTGGAGGAAGAGCAAAAATTCAAAATGTAATAGGACTTTGGCCAACATTTATTCCAAGAGATATTGTCAAACTAACTTCACATATTTTGGAGGTAAAATAATGAAAAAAATGTATTTAAAAGATATTGCACATGGGAGATCAGGAGATAAAGGAAATATAAGTAATATTTGTGTTTATGCTAGAAGAGAAGAAGATTATCCTTTTTTAAAAAAATTTTTAACAGTAGACAGAGTGAAAGAGCATTTTAAAAATATAGTTACTGGGGAAATTACAAGATATCTTGTTGATTCATTAAATGGGATGAATTTTGTAATGAAGGAAGCATTAGGAGGAGGAGCAACTTTATCTCTTAGATTAGATTCTTTAGGGAAATCAATGGCTTCAGCATTAATGAGATTAGAAATAGATAGTGAATTATATAATAAATACAGAAAAGAGGGAGAAAACTATGAAGAAAAGTAATTATTCAGGATTTTATAAATTATCAGTTGAAGAAAGATTAGATGAAGTTGTTAAGTTTGCTAATTTAGATAAAGAGGATATTGAAAATATAAAAAATACAGATGCTTTAGATATTTCTAAGGCTGATAATATGGTTGAAAATGTTATTGGAAGATTTACTTTACCTATGGGAGTTGCTCTAAATTTCAAAATAAATGATAAAGATTATATAATTCCTATGGTTTCAGAAGAAGCATCTGTTATTGCTGCTGCTAGTAATGCAGCAAAGTTAGCAAGATCTTCTGGAGGATTTTATACTAGTAATACAGGTTCTATTATGATAGCTCAAATCCAAATTGTTGGAGTAAAAGATGTGAATTATACTAGAATGGTAATTTATGAAAATAAAGAAAGAATTTTAAAAATATGTAATGATAAAGATCCAGTTCTTGTTAAATTTGGAGGGGGAGCATTAGATATAGATGTTAGGGTTATAGAAACAAATTTTGAAAATATGGTTATTTTACATCTAAAAGTAAATACTTTAGATGCTATGGGAGCAAATGCTGTTAATACTATGGCAGAAGCAGTGGCACCATTTATTGAAACAATAACAGGAGGAACTGTATATTTAAGAATTTTATCTAATTTAGCAATTGAAAGATTAGTAAGAGCTAGAACAAAAATTAAAAAAGAAGAATTAGGAGGAGAAGAAGTAGTAGACAAAATAATATTAGCTTATACTTTTGCAGAAGCAGATCCTTTTAGAGCAACAACTCATAATAAGGGAATTATGAATGGTATTTCAGCTGTAGTCCTTGCTACTGGAAATGATACCAGAGCTATAGAAGCAGGAGCTCATGCTTATGCTTCTATAACAGGAAGCTATAAACCTTTAACAAAATGGGAAAAAGATAATAATGGTGACTTGGTAGGAACAATAGAATTACCATTAGCATTAGGATTGGTTGGAGGAGCAACTAAAATACATCCTACTGCAAAAACAGTAGTAAAAATATTAGGAGTTAAGTCAGCTACTGAATTAGGTGAAATTGTAGCTTCTGTTGGTTTAGCACAAAATCTTGCAGCAATTAAAGCACTTGCAACAGAGGGGATACAAAGAGGGCATATGTCTTTACATGCAAAAAATATAGCTAGTGTTGCTGGGGCAAAAGGAGAAGAACTAGATAGAATTGTAAAAAAAATGATAGAAGATAAAAATATTAATTTAGAATATGCAAAATCCCTACTAAAAAATAAGGAGTGAATAATATGAATAAAGAGACAAAGAATAAAAAATATACAGAAGTATGGGGAGATACAGTTGTATTAAAAGAATTATTGTATTCTTGTATTATTGGTGTTTTTTTAACAATGAGTATGTTTTTCTTAGGTCAAAAGATATTTCATAGTTTTGAAAATATAGAAAAAAGCTTAGCAAATGGATATGCTTTATTAATAGGAGTCATAGGATGCATAGCATCAGGAGCTATCTGTGCTAAATTATTTCGTCCTAAAAGAACGGTGGAGGAGAAATTTGAATTTGAAAATATAGAAAATATTCTGGAATCTGCTGGAATAACTTTAGAAGAAGAAAGAGAAGCACTATCAAAATTAGACTCAGAAACTATAAAAGAACTAGAAGATTTAGAATTATATGCTTTATTAGCTTTAATTCCTGAAGATTCAAAAAATTATAAAAAAGAATATAAAGAAAAGGCAAAAGGAGGGGTATAGATGACTTTATGGCTTATTGCTGGCGCATTTTTAGCTGCATTTTTAGGTGGTATTATATATTCTATTGTTGGAATTATCCCTGGAACTGATGAAACAGCAACCATGGCTCCTGTAACTTTAGTACTTGTATTATTAAAAGTTCATCCTATTATATTATTTTCATGGACTATTGGAATTATGGTTGCTATGCAAATAACACATACTATTCCAACTTCTATGGCAGCATTACCAGGAAGTACAATGGCTGTCCCTATGGTTTATTATAGTTCTTTAGCAAAACGATTAGGAATACCTCATATAGCAATGAGGAAAATGGCGGCAGGATCTTTAATTGGTTCTATTATTGCAGTTCCATTTTCAGTAATTTTTGCATATCTTTTAGCTCCATTAGGAGATAAGATTAGTCCTTATATTGGTTTGATATTTACTATTGGAGCAGTTATAATAGCATATATGTCAAATGCAAGATGGGCTGCAGTTATTTGTTTAATTCCTTATTCATTTTTAATTCAAGGCTTCCAAAGATTGAGTACAGAAGCTGTTGGAAAAAATCTGTTTATTTCGATTTTTATGGGGATTACAATTGGACCAATGATTTCTGAGTTATTTAATATTCTTGTCCCTAAGATGAGAAATAAACAGAAAAGAGAAAAACCAAATGAAATTTGGTTAGCTCCAGATTCCAAGAAAAAGCTTTCTTTATATCCGAATCCTTTTAAACTTCTTACGAGAAAGCAAAATAAAGATGTTATAGCTGCTTCTGTTGTTAGTACAGCCTCATTTACATTCTCACCTGTTGGGACAACTGTTCTTTTAGGAGAATTAGTGGCAGGAAGAAAAAAAGAATTATATGAGAAAGTAACTTCAACTGTTGGAGTACAAGATGCAGTAAGTAATGCAACTTATATTGGAGGAATTATTATACCATTATTAGCATTCGGTTTACCTCTTAGTCCAGTAGCTTTAGGACCAGCTGCCCCATTATTTAATGCTCCTCCTGTATTTACAGTGTCTCCAATTAATAATTTACATAATTATTTAGATGTTTGGCACTATATAGTATTTGGTTTTATAGGAATATTTGGAGGAAGTTTATTAGCTTATCCAGTCTCAATAACAAAAGCAAGATCATGGACTGAAAAAATGTTTAAAGGAATTAGCCATGAAGCATTAATAGGATCATTTTTAGGATTAATATTTATGTTAGCTTACTATGAAGCAGGATTTATAGGGATTATAATAGCACTTTGTATTGGTTTATTTGGGGGAATTCTTCACAATATTTTTGAAATTCATACTGGAGTTCAATTTATGGCTTATTATGCTTCAGCTTGGATAGTTTCTCATTTATTGGCTTTGGTATAAAAATAGATTTAGTATTAATTTATTAATAGTACAAGAATATTCATGACATCTACCTAAAGAGGCTGTTGCAAATTGATGATTTTTATCATTGATTTGTGATAGCCTTTTTTCTTTCTTAATAAAAAAAATAGAAATCTTTTAGAAGTTCATTCTATTTTGACTTCCATTTTGATTTTTAGACGAATTTAATACAAATCCATTATTTTTACTTTTCATAGTTAAGCTGTTTTTAATGGATGTAATACTACTCCTTGCTTTTTTCTACTTAATTTTGCAAGATATTTATTAAAATTATAGGCTATACAAAATAGTCCTATTTCTCTCTTTGTGCTATTTTTATCTCTAACTTTTAATTTGCACAGTTTCATATCTTCTTTTAATACTGCAAAAGCTCCTTCTACTTGAATGCTTCTATTCATCCTTAGTTGCTTTCCTAAGTCACTTTCTATATTATCTTTTGACTTTTTGATAATCTTCTAAATTCATTATTATATTTTATTATTTTTTCTGTTTCTGGGTTTTTAAAATAGATTGTTTTTCCATCTTCACCATAATATTGGAATTCTAGTTCTAACCCATCTTTCCTAAATAACCTATTTTCTTTTTTATTATATTCTAAATTTTCAACTCTATTTAAATTTTTTTGATATTTTCTAGTTTTTGATTTCTCATAATATATTGGTTTTATGTAAGATACATAATTATTTTTTTCTAAATATTCATAATTGGGAAAACTTTCATATCCTGCATCTGCTACTATATTCTTGATTTCTATATTTTGAGATTTTATTTTTTCAAGAAATGGAATTAAAGTTTTTGTATCTGCTGGATTATGGAAAATTTCATAGGAAGCAATATATTCGCTAATTACACCAATTTAAAGATTATACCCTGGCTTTAATTGTCCATTGCGCATGTAATCTTCCTTCATTCTCATAAATGTAGCTTCTTTATCAGTTTTAGAAAAACTATTTCTTTCTCCTAAAATTTCTAGATAGTTAGTATATTTATTGAATTTTTCAACATAGGACTGAGCCTTTTCTAAAAATAGTTGTTCCTTCTTTATAATCAAATCAACACTAACCCTAGTGTATATAGATTATTATTTCCCAAAAGAAGGTTGAAATTTTCAACCTTCTTTTTATTTGTTATTAAAATATGATAAAATGGATAATAAATATTCTAAATATTAGGGAGAATTAAAATGTTAAAAAAAGAAAAAGATTTTTCAGTTATTCAAGAATATACAAAAGCTTTAGAACTTTTAGATAATTATGATCATCAAAGAGTTACAAAACCAGATGTTTTAAAAAAAGATACTTACCAATTAACCTATGAAGAATGTAGAGAGTTAATAGCAAGTATGTCTTTTGGTTCATCTTCAACAATATTTGGTCGTGAAAAAAGTGAAGGAGCTTTAAAAGGAATAATAGACTCAGTTTACCAAAGTGCTTTTGGAGAAGATGCTTATCCAACAGTTGAAGAAAAAGCAGCAAATTTATTATATTTCATAGTAAAGGACCATCCATTTATAGATGGGTGTAAAAGAATAGCTGCTACTATATTTATATACTTTTTAAATCAAAATAATCTTTTATTTAGAAATGGGGAGAAGATTATTTCTGATAGTAGTTTAGTGGCAATTACTCTATTGCTGGCAGAGTCAAAACCAGAGGAAAAGGAAATGATGGTTAAGGTTGTTATGAACTTTTTGGGGTGGTAAGAAAGGAGTACAATTATGAAACTTGAAATAAAAAAAGATATTTATGAAGAAATACATGAATTACTAAGTAAGGCTAGACAAAATATAATATCAAATATCAATTCTACTATGACAAAAACTTATTTTTTAATTGGAAAAAGAATAGTAGAAGAAGAACAAAATGGAAATAAAAGAGCTGAGTATGGAAAAAATTTAATAAAAATGCTTTCTAAAAAATTAACTAAAGAATTTGGAAAGGGATTTTCAGAAACAAATTTAAAACAAATGAAAACTTTTTACATAAATTATAAAAATAGTCAGACACTGTCTGACCAATTCAAATTAAGTTGGTCTCACTATCTTATTTTAATGAGAATAGAAAATATAGGTACTAGGAATTTCTATGAAATAGAAGCTATTCAAAATAATTGGAGTTTAAGAGAATTAAAAAGACAAGTGAATTCAGCTTTATATGAAAGATTAGTTTTAAGTAAAGATAAGGAAAAAGTTAAAGAATTATCAGTTAAAGGTCAAATTATAGAAAAACCACAAGATATTATAAAAGATCCATATATTTTAGAATTTCTTGGATTAGATGAAAAAAGTGATTATTCTGAAAATAAATTAGAAACAGAAATAATAGATAAATTAGAGATGTTCCTACTAGAATTAGGAAAAGGTTTTACTTTTGTAGGTAGACAGGTTAGATTTACTTTTGATGAAAGACATTTTAGAGTAGACTTAGTTTTTTATAATAGACTATTGAAATGTTTTGTTTTAATAGATTTAAAAATTGGAGAAGTAACTCATCAAGATTTAGGACAAATGCAAATGTATGTAAATTATTATGATAGATGTGTAAAACTTCCTGATGAAAATGAAACTATTGGAATTATAATATGTAAAGATAAAAATGATACTTTAGTTAAATTAACTCTTCCAAAGGATAATAATCAAATATTTGCTAGTAGATATACAACTATTTTACCTTCTTTGGAGGAATTTAAGAAAATTGTAGAGGAATAATATTAAGGGGAGAAAATGGAAAATTATGAATTTGAAAGTTTTATTAAAGACATTGTTTTAAATAGAGAAGTAGATAATATGCTATTGGAAAAAATAAAAATAATATTAGAAAAATATAAAAGAGAAGATGTAATTTTATCAGTTTATACACTTAGTTCATGGTTACCTAATAATAGAGCTAGTTATTTTAAGTTGTATATTCTTAATAATATTTTGATAGATATGGAGGAAAAAGAATATGATAGTAAATTAGAAATAGATAGTTATGAAAAATTTATTATTTTTTGTAGAGAATTAATAGAAGTTATACCACAATTTGAATTTATAGAAGATTATGTATTTGAAAATGAATTAGGAGAGATTAAATATTTTTTTGAAGATAAAAATTATTCTGTTTTTGGAATGGGAGTATATAGTAATTTATATGAATATTATCCCTTATTTCAAGTTTTATATTCTTATCTTCCTAAAAATGAAAATTATAAAAATGATTTTAAAAATATTTTAGATTATTTAGATAAAGTAATAAAAATAATTTCTATTGCTAATTCAAGAAAAGAAATAGACAGAGGAAATTTTGAAATTCCTTCTTATGAATATTGGGAAAATATTTATAAGAATTTTGATAAAATTCAAGAATATTGCTCTAATCAAATGTCAATTATAATTGATTTTGAAACTTCTAAAGTTTCAAAAAATATAGAAGAAATAGAAAGTTCTTGGGAAGAATGTATTCCTTTACCACTCTCATTAAAATATAAGGAAAAAAATTTTCCTGTGTTTTCTAGGGAATTGATAATAAACTTATTATTTTATTATAAAGAAAAAATTAGAAATTTGATAAATGATAAAAATTTCTATAAAGATATAAAATTAGGGATAGTAGATTATATCTTAAATAGATTTAATGACAGCAGTTTAGTATATTTAGTCCAAATTTTTAATTCAAATAGCAAAGAAATTATAGGAAATATTGTTTATGATTTTGGATTTTTAGTTGAAGATGATCTATGTTTATTTTTCACCACAGAAATTAAAGATGATTTGAGTTTAGAAAAGATTTTAGAAAAAGAAAAAGAAAAAATTTTAGAAAATAATTTTACTTTTATATCACACTTTGAAAATATTATAGTATCATTAAAGAAAAAAATAAAAAATATAAAATTTTATAAAATTATTCTAAAATTATTTCCTGACAATGAAATTATTTATTCTTCAAAAAAAAATGAAGTAATAACAATACAGGAGTTATTCTATATTTTTGATGAGATAGAGAAACCAAATGAATATAAGGATTATGAGATATTCTTAGAAAAATATAAAAGTTTTATTCCTATAGATAGAATAAATTATTTTGCAGCTTTTAAATTGTCAAAAGGTGAGCTTATAAAAGGTGCTGAAAATCACAATGAAATAGTAATAGAGACTAATATAGCGGAGGAATATAGATGTGAAAGTTTAAAGAAAAGAGAGAAGTTACTAAAATATATGAGATATGGACATCCTAAAAATTGGAAAATACAAAATATTGAGAATAAAATTGAAGCGTATAATATATTGACTAATGATTTTTCAAAATGTGTAGAAATAGATAAAAAAATAATATTTATAAGTCTTATGAAAGTTCATTTTATTGAAGAATTAACAATGGAAAATAAAGATTTAATATTTAATATAATTTCAATGATTGAAAAATACTTTATTTTATTTAAAAATCTTTTAAAAAATGATTTTCTTTTTTCAGAGAAAGAGAATATTTTAATAAAAATACTTCCCTCTAGTTTATTAGATAAAAAAGATTTTACTCATTTGAGTCATTTAAAAAATAAAAATATTTTTAATAGTGATTGCAGTCTTATTAAAGAAATGTATATTATAAGATTAGTAATAGATATAAAAAATTTTGAAAAGGAATTTCTAAAAGCACCTAATTGTATTTTAGAAACAAAATTATTTTTAGAAATAATAAAAAATCTTGTTTGTAAAAATACATATATTGAAATTTTAAAACAGTTCTCAGAATTAAAATATAAAGAAAGTGAATTTAAATTAATTAAAATAAGAAGTTTGATTCCAAATAGAGAAGTATATTTTGAATTTATAGTGGAAGATGAATACTTTATAAAAGCTCGTAAGGAAATTGCAATTTTATTAGAAAAAGAGAAGATAGAGATTGGAGAATACAAAGGTAAAGATATTTTAAATACATTAATGAAAATAAGAGAGATACTAAATAAAAAAATAGAGTATGAGTTAAGTCAATATAGTGAAGAAATAATTCAATATATTTTAGAAATATTAGACAATATTTTTTTCTCAAATAGGGCTGTAGTAGAAAGCTATAATCAAAATAAATGTTATAGAAATTCTAATGATTATATTGAAAGAGAAAAAAAATTTAGAGAAAGCTATAAAATTTTTATATTTATTTTAGAGAATAAATTATATCAAAATATTTATGGAGAAAAGAAAATAACAGAAAATGATATAAAATATTTATATGCTTTAGTAAAATGGGTTATAAATGTATATACTAGTATAGAAGTAGTTTATTATTCAGTTAATAAAAATTTAAAATTAATTATAGAAGAAAATAAACTATTCAATATTGAAATGATAAATAAAAAAAATATAGAAGACTGGGAAAATTATATAATAAACTTGATATACAGTAATATTGATATAGGAGATGTACTATCAGGAGATGAAAAAAAATTCTTTTTTGAAGAATTAGATAGGGCTTTTTTAAAAAAATTGCAATTTAGTTTTAGTAAGCTAATTGAAAAATTATATCTTTTAACAAACTATGATAAATCTCAAGAAAAAGTTATAAAATTAGCAAAAAAAGAACTAATAAATGCTATAAAACAAGAAGATTCAGAAGAAGAAACTCTAAATATAATTCAAGAATTAATATTAGAATCAAAATATTTAGGTAGTATACTAGAAGGAGAAAATTTAAAGGATAAAGGTTTTATTTCATATGATGAAATTAATAAAAGACCATATAGATTACAAGTAAAACCATTGATAAAGTTGAATGATATTTATTATTTTTCACGAGAAATTTGTAAAAGGACTATAAATGTTTTTTTAAGACATATTTCAAATGGGAAATTACCTTATAGAAGTAAGTATAGAGAAATTCAAGATGTAATGGATAGGTATGCCAAAAAAATTCAAAATAATATAGTTGATAAAGCTTTTGAAATTCTTAAAGAAAATGGCTATGAAACAATATATAAAGAAGTTGATTTACGGAAATTAGATAAAAATGGAAATCATCCATTATTAGAAAAATTAGGAGATTATGATCTATTGGTTTTTGATATAAAAAATAATATTATTTTGAATATTGAATGTAAATATATTTCTCAAGATTTTTGTGCAAAAGATTTAAAAAATACAATGGAAAAATTATTTGGAAAAAATGAAAATGATAAATCTTATATAAGGCAAGTTTTAAAAAGGCAAAAATATTTAGTAGAAAACATAGAAAAAATAGTAAATAATTTGAAATTTGAATTCCAACCCCAAATAAGAGTTATTCCTATATTTTTAACCTATACAAGTAATATTTTTTTAAAAAATCCTTTAATAGAGTCAGATATTGTATACATAACACTTAATGAGTTTGAATCATATTTAAAAAGTTTGTAAACTAATTTTTAAAATGAGAGTATAAAAGAAATTGAGAAAATTTTAAATTTTTATACTCTCATTTTATTTAATAATACTTTTTTATTTTTTCTAAAAGAGTGTTTTCATCTGCATTTCTATCAATAAAACAGTCTGCATATTGGCTTTTTCCAGTTGTTAAATATAGTAACCATCCCTCTAATAGAAAAATATAACTCTCATCTAAGGTTAATAAAGAAGAATATTTTCCTACATATCTATTACCTGCAATCCATGTTTCACATCTCACTGGAAATAGATATCCTTGATTGTTGCTGATTACTTTAGCATATCCATTTTCATCAATAACAAGTTGATTATCAACTCTATCATCAGCTTTTAACATTTCTTCTCTAATTTCTTGTTTTGTAAATAAATGAGAAGGTTTTCCAATTTTAGTAAGTTCAATAGAAAAATAATTTTCATTTTCTCCGTCAGTTTTTATACCAGCCATTTTTAATAATTCTAAAATTTTTTGATTTAATTTGTTTTTTAAATCTATTCCTAAATTTCTATCACATATATAATAATAATCTTTTTTTGATACTAAATTATCTTCTCTTATACAACCATCATTACAAATATAAAAAGTATTTGTAAAAAGAGAATCTATTTGAATACAAAATTTAAAAGTAAATTGAATTTTATTAGAATCAGAATCTGGATATGTTTCTAAAATTTCTTTAAAATTCCAATTTTTAAAGTTATTTTTTACATAATTTTTTTTTGTTATTTGTTGCTGAATATAATCTTCATCTTTAAATTTATCAAAAGTAGTATCTCTTTTAAAAGGATTTTTGCTAAAAGAATCTGAGTTGAGAATATTTTCTTCAAATTGTTCATTTGAAATAGATACTATTTTATCTTTATATTTAATTTTTATGTTATTAAGAGCATCCATAAGAGTTTTTATATAATTTCTAAAGTTAGTGTGACTACAATCCCCATGTCGACCATCATATGTTGCATGTATCTTGTTATATGGACCTTTTTTCATAACAAATAGAATTTTTCCTGCTGTATATCTACATACTTCTTGATATGTATCTGGTAAAGGAACTCCAGTATCATAATCATAGACACCATATTGAACATATTTAGCAGAGACATAATGAGCAGGTGTGTCTTCCACTAAATGTTCTCTATCATTAAAAGGAGAATCTTCTATAATAGGTTTCAAATTATCTAATTCAAGTAAAAAATAATTCCATCTACAATCACTAAAATTTTCAAAATATAGTATTTTAGGTTTTAAAATATAACAAAAATCATCTGTAGTAAATAATTTAATACAATCAGTTTCTTCAGCTATTTTGGCATGTGAAAAGTCTAGACCTCCACCACTATGAAAAAACATGTGATTATATGCAGGATTTTGCCCTATGGTGTTTAATATTTCTATAATTTCTTCATTATTTTCCCATGATACTGATTTTGGCGTAGATTTAAATAATTTTTTATTGAGAAAATTCCAATCACTAATTTGGGATTTATAATCATCTAAATAAACTTCAACCCAGTTTTCTAACTTTTCTTTAAATTTTTTAATATCTGGTCGATTATTGGGCTCATTGTCAGTAGCTTCCTTTAAAAGTTCATTTATTTCAACCAAATGAGTGTCCCTATATTCATGAATATACTGTAAGCTATGACTAGGGTCTAAATAATTATATACACCATCAAATCCTTTTTCATCTTTTGTTAATAACATCCATATTGTTTTAGCTAAGGAAAAAACATCAGCTTTTTTTCCATCAGCCTCTTTTGGATTTCGTTTCATTTCAGGAGCAATAGTAAATATAGCACCAAGTCCTTTATCAGATTTTGTATAATAGTTTGTTTCACCTATTAATTCAGCTAAACCAAAATCGGCAAGGCAGTATCTATTATTATAAAAATAAATATTAGATGGTTTTATATCTCTATGAGAAATATTATTATTGTGGAGTTTTTCTAAAGTACAACATAATTCAATAGCACCTTGAATAATATCTAGAATATCAATATTATTATCAATTATATAAGTCATAATTGGAATTGCAATAGGCATTACATACCAATATTCATCAATTGAATAATCAATAATAGGAATAATTCCTTCTATTTGTGAAGAGTAATTTTTTATTATATGAATTTCATTAATAAAACGGGTATATTTTTCTTTTCCATTAATAATTAAATCTTTTAGTGCATAAGAGTTTGAATCATCTTTACTTTTTACACTATAAACTTTAGCATTTCCACCTTCACCTAATTCTTTTATAATTTCATATTTATTACAATAAGTTTTTTTGTGTTTAGACATTTCCCCCCCTAATATCCTAGTATAAAATTTTTAAAAATTAAAAAATTTTATATGCAATTTTTTCTCCTATTCCCACTCAATAGTAGCAGGTGGTTTAGAAGAAATATCATAAGTCAATCTATTAATTCCCTTAACCTCATTCAAAATTCTATTAGAAACCTTTTCTAAAAATTCATAAGGTAAGTGAGACCAAGTAGCAGTCATAAAATCTATTGTATTAGCTGATCTTAAAACAGCTGTATATTCATAAGTTCTTTCATCTCCCATAACTCCAACAGATTTTACAGGAAGTAAAACAACAAAAGCTTGGCTAACTTTATTATATAAATCAGCCTTTCTTAATTCTTCTATAAATATTGCATCAGCTTCTCTTAAAATATCAGCTTTTTCTTTAGTAACTTCTCCTAAAATTCTAATTCCTAAACCAGGTCCTGGGAATGGATGTCTATCAACCATATAATCAGGGATACCTAATTCTCTTCCAACTTTTCTAACTTCATCTTTAAATAGTTCTCTTAAAGGTTCAAGTAACTCAAATTTTAAATCCTTTGGTAAACCTCCAACATTATGATGAGATTTTATAGTAACAGATGGACCCTTAACAGAAACAGATTCAATAACATCTGGATAGATTGTACCTTGTGCTAAAAACTCAGCTCCTTCAATCTTTTTAGCCTCTTCATTGAATACTTCAACAAATTCTTTTCCTATAATTTTTCTCTTAGTTTCTGGATCAGTTATTCCTGCCAGTTTTGTTAAAAATCTTTCTTCTGCATTTATACATTTAATATTCATATCAAAGTTTTTAGCATAAACTTCCATAACTTGTTTAGCTTCATCTTTTCTAAGTAAACCAGTATCAACAAAAATACAAGTTAATTGTTTACCTATTGCCTTATTAATAAGTGCAGCAGCAACAGATGAATCAACTCCACCAGATAAACCTAAAATAACTTTTTTATTACCAACTCTTTCTTTTATTTTTTTTACAGTTGTTTCAATGTAGTTTTCCATTGACCAGTTTTTTTCAGCTTTTGCTATACCAAAAACAAAGTTTTTAAGCATCTCAAAACCATGTTGAGAGTGAGTAACTTCTGGGTGATATTGGAAAGCATAGATATTCTTATCACTGTTTTCAATAGCAGCTATTGAAGAATCAGTGTGAGCTATAATTTTAAAATTTGGTGCCATTTCAGTAACATGGTCTCCATGGCTCATCCAAACAGTAGTCTTATTTGGAATATTTTTATATAGTATATGATTTTTATCATCAAGTTCTAGTTCAGCCTTACCAAATTCTTGTTTATTTGCTCTTGCAACTTTTCCACCATGTAAATGAGTAATTAATTGCATACCATAACAAAGTCCAAGAATTGGAATATTTTTTTGAAATAATTTTATATCCAAAGTTGGAGCTCCTTCAGCATAAACAGAAGCAGGTCCACCAGAAAGAATAATACCTTTTGGTTCTCTAGCTAAAATTTTATCAACATCTTCATAAAAAGGAACAACTTCAGCATAGACTCCCATTTCTCTAACTCTTCTTGCAATAAGTTGATTATATTGAGAACCAAAGTCTAGTATAACAATTCCACCTTTTTTCATTATAAAACCTCCACTTTTAAAATTACATTATTATACCACAATTCTTAAAGTTTATCTTTATTTTTTATTTTAATTAGCAAAAAAATTTTACATCAATATAGAAAAGTCCCAATATTATAATTAGGACTTTTTCATACTTTATACAAATAATTTGACTTATTCAATTTTAACATCAATTATTGAACTTAGAATATATGATATTCCATTCATTATAACAAAGAAAGCTAAAATTTTAGCTATTGTATTACCAGCTACAATAGGATTAAATAACATTACAAACCCATAAATAACAGCAATACAAGCTAATATGAATTGTAGTAAATGAGATTTCAAACCATTTTTTATAACATTTCTTAAATAATAAATAGCACTTATTAAGAATATAAAAACAAATGTCCATAGTACCATGGCTATTGAAAACATAGGTAAAGCTAAAATTGCTATTGATATAATAATAGATACTATAATATTGCCATAGGGAACAGGTCTTATTTTTCTTCTAAATATATAGAATATAGTTATAATAGTCCATATAACATAAAGTAACCCTAGGTAAAATGAATAAGTTACAAATGTTTCTGTGGGATTGTTCCACATGTAAATTCCAAATAAAATAAATACAACTCCAAATAAAATATTTAAGAATCTATTCATAATGACCTCCTAAAAAGTTAATTTCTTCTGTTTCTTCTTAAAATTCCAAATATCACTCCTGATATTATAGCTCCTATTGCAATAGAAACTATAAAGAATATAGCAGAATGTACACTTGGCATT
>ERZ772957.1381-NODE-1381-length-15843-cov-15.776286_pt1 | contig 15843 bp, 15 predicted proteins | sample MGYA00580682_ERZ772957 | MGnify/ENA primary metagenome ERZ772957 (study PRJEB29015, sample SAMEA2737921) | human oral metagenome | biome: human oral; feature: human-associated habitat; material: dental | place: China | collected 2025 ...
GACCCCTTGACCCCCAGTCAAGTGCGCTACCAAACTGCGCCACAGCCCGTGCCCTCGCGGCTCAACGCCGCTAGCAACGAGTAGAACCATAGCTCATGAGCCCCCTACTCCCGAAATCTACCGACGGTGACGCCACTCACCGCCCTAGCCGTAAGTTTGGGAGAAGGCGCGAGGCCGCCGATACCGAGGGCTCAACTGGGCTCAACTGGGCTCAACTGAGCTCACCGGGCTCAAAGAGCCTCGTTCCAAGCCTTCATGCCTCCGGCGAGGTTGGTGAGCGTCCCTGTGTAGCCGGCGGCCGTCAGCGCTTCAATGGCACGCGCCGAGCGCATTCCGGCAGCACAGTGGACGATCGTCTCCCGGCTCGGATCCAACTCCTCCATACGCTCCACGACCTCGCCCAGCGGAATCCGCAAGGAGCCGTCAATGGCATCGATTTCGACCTCGTTCGGCTTTCGCACATCCAGCAGCGTGTAGGTGCCCCCCGGCATCTGGCCTGCAGCGATCCGTGTGCGCAACTCGGTGGCGGTGATCTCATTCATGGCGCGTCCTTTCAAGATGTCGTTCCCTCCGCCAGGGGTATCCTCCCGAGGTCTAGTACCGCAGAAGGCCTCGTAATCAATGAGTTCGGTGATCGTCGGTTCGTCCCCGCATACGGGGCAGGCCGGGTTCTTGGCGACCGGCAGTTCGCTACCCCGCCCCTTCCAGGCGTTGAACAGCACCATGCGGCCGATGAGCGGCTGAGCACCTCCGACAATGAGCTTGAGCGCCTCAGCGGCCTGCATGGTTCCGACAATCCCCGGCATGACACCCAACACTCCGCCCTCGGCGCATGACGGAACCGTCCCCGGATCGGGTGGCGTCGGGTGTACGCAGCGGTAGCACGGGCCATACTGGGCATCGAAAATCGTCACCTGTCCGTCTGAGCGGAACACTGCCCCGTGCACAAGCGGAATGCCGAGCATGACGCAGGCGTCGTTGAGCAGGTAACGCGTTGGGAAGTTGTCGGTCCCGTCAATGACGACGTCCCATCCGGTCAGCAGTTCCAGTGCGTTTGCGCTTGTCAACGCCGTCCGGTGCGTGACGATCTCGACGTCGGGATTGAGAGCCTCCACGGCGTGCCGGGTCGATTCGGTCTTCGGCCGCCCCACTCCCGGCGTCGTGTGGATGACCTGGCGCTGCAGGTTGGAGACGTCCACGACGTCGTCATCGACGATGCCGAGGCAGCCCACCCCGGCAGCTGCCAGGTAAAGGGCCGCTGGTGAGCCGAGCGCGCCCGCTCCTACCAGCAGGACCCGAGCAGCGCGGATGCGCTGCTGTCCGACGAGGCCCACCTCGGGAATCAGCATGTTGCGGGAGTAGCGGCGCTTGTCCGCCGCAGACAGCGGCCGCAGGCGCTCGAAGTCGATCACTGATTCTTCTTGGCTCGATCGTTGCACGAGAAACCGTTTTTCACATCTCTGACGGTTCTTTATTCACGCCACCAGTTCCTTGAGGTAGTAGAGCATTCTGCTGCCGGTATCGGGTTCAGTGTTGACGAACTCATGCCGCTCATAGAAGCGCCGGGCATCGATGTCGTCCTCATCGACGCCGATGCGCATCTCGAGCGCGCAGCGCTGCCTCACCTGCTCGCACGCCTGTCCCAGCAGCCGGGAGCCGATGCCGCGGTTGCGGCACTCCGGTTGCACGTAGAGCTCCTCCAGCTCTGCGACCGGGCCATCACCGTATGGGGTGGGACGCAGCGTCAGGAAGGCGAAGCCCACTGCACGCGGGTGCTCACCGCTGCTGTCCTGGGCCAGGAGGACCAGGACGTCCTGACCTTGCAGCATCACCTGGAACCTGCTGGTGAGCTCCTGCGCCGAGGGAGTCGGCGTGTCGAACTCGGTGTTGAAGTCGAACAGCAGCCCTCCGACGCACGACGCATCGGCCGGGTCTGCCACGCGCACACGGATGTGCTGATCGCCTTCGAACGGATCGGTTGGCGCTGAGTGACTGCCGGGCGCCATCGGGTTAGCGACGCAGGCTGCGGTAGCGGGTGATGAGGGCCCGGGTGGAGGCGTCCTGCGAGGCCAGGGCAGCATCGTCGCCCTGGACGGCGGGTGCGATCTGGAGCGCGAGCTTCTTGCCGAGCTCCACCCCCCACTGGTCGAAGGAGTCGATGCCCCACACGATGCCCTGGGTGAAGGTGATGTGCTCGTACAGGGCGATGAGCTGGCCCACCACGCTCGGCGTGAGCGCCGGGGCCAGGATCGACGTCGTCGGCCGGTTGCCGGAGAAGACGCGGGCGGGCACGATCTCCTCGGCCGTGCCCTCCGCGCGCACCTCCTCCTCGGTCTTGCCGAAGGCCAGCGCCGCCGTCTGGGCCAGGTAGTTGGACAGGAACAGCTCGTGGACGTCCACACCGCCGTCCTCGGTGGGGTGGGCCGGGTCCGCCACCGCGATGAAGTCCGCGGGGATGAGCCTGGTGCCCTGGTGGATGAGCTGGTAGAAGGCGTGCTGGCCGTTGGTGCCCGGCTCGCCCCAGAAGATCTCGCCGGTGTCGGTGGTCACGGGCGTGCCGTCCCAGCGCACGGACTTGCCGTTGGACTCCATGGTCAGCTGCTGGAGGTAGGCCGGGAAGCGGTGCAGGTCCTGGGCGTAGGGCAGCACGGCGTGCGAGGCGGCCCCGTAGAAGTTGGTGTACCAGACGTTGAGCAGGCCCATGAGCATGGGGACGTTCTGGGCCGGAGCCCTGGTGGCGAAGTGCTCGTCGACGGCGTGGAACCCGCTCAGGAACTGCTGGAAGTTCTCCGGGCCGATGGTCACGGCCAGCACCGTGCCCACGGCCGAGTCCACCGAGTAGCGCCCGCCCACCCAGCTCCAGAAGCCGAAGGCGTTGGCCGGGTCGATGCCGAAGGCCTCGACCTTGTCCAGGGCGGTGGACACGGCCACGAAGTGCTTGGCGATGGCGCCCTCGGCGTCGATGCCCCGCGCCTTGAGCGCGCCGAGGAACCAGTCGCGGGCCATGCGGGCGTTGGTGAGGGTCTCCAGGGTGGTGAAGGTCTTGGAGGCGATGATGAACAGCGTCGTCTCCGGGTCGAGGTCCGCCACCTTCTCCGCGCAGTCGGTGGGGTCGATATTGGAGATGAAGCGGGCGGACAGGCCCTCGGCGACGTAGGACTTGAGGGCCTCGTAGACCATGACGGGACCCAGGTCGGACCCGCCGATGCCGATGTTGACCACCGTCTTGATGGGCTTTCCGGTGATGCCGGTCCACTGCCCCGAGCGCACGCGCCGGGCGAAGGCGTAGATCTTCTCCAGGACCTCGTGGACGTCGGCGACGACATCCTGCCCGTCAACGCTCAGGGAGTCCCCCGCCGCGCGGCGCAGGGCGGTGTGGAGGACGGCGCGGTCCTCGGTGATGTTGATGTGCTCCCCGGCGTACATGGCGTCGCGGCGGCCTGGGACATCGACTTCGCGCGCCAGTTGGGCGAGGGCGTCGCGGACGTCGTCGGTCAGGAGGTTCTTGGACAGGTCGACGTAGAGGTCCCCCAGCTCGTAGGAGAACCGCTCGGCGCGCTCGGGATCGTCGGCGAACCAGGCGCGCAGGTCCGGAGTCATGGAGTCGTGGAGCTCGATCAGGCGCTTCCAGGCGGGCGTCGTGGTGGGGTCAACCGGATTCAGCATGGCTACAGTCTATGGGTGTCGCAGCCATGCGCCACTCTCCGGCGCCAACCGTTCTCAGGATTGCGGGGTCCTCATAATGGCTCCTGAAGCACCGACAAGAATTCATGCGGTTCTCACCTCTGCCGATGCCGTGCGCGCCGCCCTGGTCGAGCTGTCCGACGAGTCCAAGGCGGCACAGGTCGCCCGCTACCTGCGCGCCGTTCCCGGCGGCTACGGAGAGGGCGACCGCTTCCGCGGCGTGCCCGTCCCGCAGGTTCGCGCCATTGCGAAGCGCGCAGTTCTCGACGACGACGAGCTGGAGCGTCTGGTGGCCGGCCCCTGGCACGAGGAGCGGATGGCCGCGCTGTGCGTCGCCGTCGCTCAGGCCAAGCGAATCAGCCGTCTGCTGGGCTCGAAACGGGCGCAGCGAGATCCCGATTCGCAGGCTGTCCAGGAGGCACTGGCCAGGCGCGAGGAGCTGGGGCGGCGGTATCTGGACTGGGTCGGCCGGGACCTGGTCAACAACTGGGACCTGGTGGACACCTCGGCCGAGCACCTCGTGGGGGCCTGGCTCCTCGTTCCTCTCGCGGGAGCGCAAGGGCTGCCCTCCCGAATCACCGATCTCATCGCGAGCAGCAACGTGTGGGAGCGGCGCGTAGCGGTCATGTCCACCTTCGCCAGCACCCGAGCCGGCACCGACTGGCCGACCTACGCCGCCGCCCGGCAACTGCTCGATGATCCTCACGATCTCATCCACAAGGCGGTCGGCTGGATGCTGCGGGAGGCGGGGAAGCGCGTCGATGAGGCCTCGCTCATCGCCTTCCTCGACCAGTACGCCGCGCGCATGCCGCGAACGATGCTGCGCTACGCGATTGAGAGGTTCTCCCCCGAGGTCCGAGCCCACTACCGGTCACTGAGGGTCTGACGTTCGCTGATGGTCTGCTGCCGGTATAGGCTCGGTGAGAGGCCCAGGACTTGTCGGAAGTCGGCGGTCAGGGGGGCGTGGTCCGCGTAGTCGAGCTCGGCGGCCACATGCGCAACGGTGAGAGACGGATCCTCCCGGAGCCGTTGCGCCGCTTCCTGGAGCCGGTAGCGTCCGATCACGGCCAGTTGGGGGCAGACCGATGTAGTTCTCGGAGAACCGCTGTAGGCTCCGACCGGAGATGCCAAGGCGCTCGGCGAGCTGTTGAACGCGCAGAATGCCTCTGCCGGAGGCGACGACGTCCTCCATCTTGTTGGCCATGAGCGCCATCGCTTGTGTCGGCCCGGTCGTCAGGCCAGGATGGGGAAGAGCCTGGCCGTGGTGGATGAGATATGACCGACGTCGGGGGAAGGGTGCGGAGGAGCCGATCTCGAAGACCATGGAGCGCAATTGAGTCAGCGGTTCCACGTCGGCGCCGAGGAGCATCTCGGCGAACATCGCAACGCGATCGATGACGGACGGGATCGCCGCGCCGTTGTGGAGCACTCAGCGCCGTTTGCGCTTCTCCCGCACACGCACTCCGATCTGAACGGGCGTGCCGACGAAACCGAACTCCTCGCGCAGGCGCCGCTCGATGAAGCGGCGATATCCGGCATCCAGGAAACCGGTTGAGAACACGACAATACGTGGCGGCGCCGTCTGCACCTGGGTGGCGAAGAGGATGCGGGGCTGCTTGCCGCCGCGCAGCGGGTGCGGCGTCGCGGATTGCAGCTCACCGAGAAAGGCGTTGAGCCGACCGGTCGGGATGCGGGTGGTCCAGCCCTCAAGGGCGGTGTCCAGGGCACGCACAAGCCGGTTGGTGTGCCAGCCGGTGCGCGCCGCCAGGTTGATGTGCGGCGCCCAGGCCACATGCGCCAAGTCGTGCTCGGTCTCCCAGGCCAGCATCTTCTGGCGCTCCTCGTCGACCAGGTCCCACTTGTTGTTGACCAGCACGAGGGCCCGTCCGGCATCCACCGCCTGCTGGATGACACGCACATCCTGTTCGGTGATCGGCTCGGAGGCATCCAGGAGAATGACGGCCACCTCGGCCTTCTCAATGGCGCCCTGGGTACGCAGGACTGCGTAGTAATCGGCGCCGCGGGCCTGTTTCACACGACGGCGAATGCCGGCGGTGTCTACGAAGACCCATCTGCGCCCGTCGAGTTCGAGGACCTCATCGACCGGGTCGCGGGTCGTACCGGCGACCTCGTTGACCACCACCCGAGCAGCCCTGGCGATGGAGTTCAGCAGAGAAGACTTCCCGACGTTCGGTCGGCCCACCAGGGCGATGCGGTGCAGGTCGTCATCGCGAACCGGCCCGGCGACGGCGGACACCTCGGGAAGAATCGCCATAGCGGCGTCCAGGACATCGCCGCTGCCGCGCCCGTGCAGCGCGGAAACCGGGTAGGGCTCGCCGAGCCCCAAGTTCCACAGGGCGGCCGCATCACCCTCCTGAGCCGGCGAGTCCACCTTGTTGGCGGCCAGCACGACGGGCTTGCCCGACTTGCGCAGCATCTGCACGATGCGCGCATCGGTCTCGGTGATGCCGACCTGAGCATCGACGACGAGCATGACGGCGTCGGACATGTTGACAGCGATCTCGGCCTGGGCGGCGACGGCGGCATCCAGACCGGCGACGTCCACCTCCCAACCGCCGGTGTCCACGATGGTGAAGCGCCGGCCGGCCCATTCCGCCGGATAGGAGACGCGGTCGCGAGTCACGCCCGGCGTGTCCTGAACCACGGCTGCGCGACGCCCCAGGACCCGGTTGACGAGGGTGGACTTGCCGACATTCGGTCGGCCTATGACCGCGAGAACAGGCAGGCCTGCTTCCAGGCCGGAGTCTGTCGCAGGGATGTCCTGGCCGTCCAGTAGAGCGAGATCCTCCTCCTCGAGCTCGTAGTCGGCCAACCCCTCACGCAGGGCCTCGGCCCGCAAGAGGTCTTGGCGATCGCGCTCAGCGGCCTGATCGAGCTCGCTCTCGATAAGAGCGATGACATGCTCGACCGTCTCGGGAAGATCCATGTCGGAGGTGTCCACGAGGGTCACGCCCTCCGGAGCCGTGAGGAACTGGGAGACTGCGGAATCGTCCTGATCCCGACGAACCACCTGATCGCGCAGGGCAGCGGCGTCGATGTGCTTGCCGGCGGCCTCCAAATCGGCGGCACGACGGGCGAGGCGAGCCTCCTCGCTGGCGGTGATGAGCAGGCGCACGTCTGCGTCGGGTGCGATGACGGTGGTGATGTCCCGGCCCTCGGCCACGACTCCGGCACCCGCGGAGAAGGCGCGATGCAGCCCGGCAGCCTCACTATGGATGATCTCGCGCTGGAGGCGGGCCAGCTCGGCGCGGACATCGAGGTTGGTGGCCACCTTGGAGACGATGGCGGCGATATGAGGATCGCGGATGGCGCTGGCGATGTCTTCACTGCCGCAGACAACACCCGGCGCCTCGGGATTGACCCCCATCGTCAAAGGCATGCTCTCGACCGCGCGCGTCACGGCCTCCGAGTCTTCAAGATCGACGCCCTCGTGCTCGCACCACCAGGCCGCTGCCCGGTACATGGCGCCGGTGTCGAGATAGGCCAGGCCGAGCCTGGAGGCGACGCGCCTGGAGACGGTGGACTTGCCCGATCCGCTCGGCCCGTCGATGGCGACGACGACTCCCATGTGCTCCTCCAGATCTCGATGAACCCGTCCAAGGGTCCCACAGGCGGCGCGCGTCCTCGGTGCGCGACCGCCATGAGATCGCGCACGGCGGGAGGGCCGCGGCGCCATCGCCCCGGCCGCCGACACCCGCCGCGGCACATTGCGAGCGGTACATCACGGCCCGAGCCCGTAAACCCTGTGAAGGACCCGCCCGCACTCCCGCACGCGGAATTTCTCCTGCCAGAGAACCAGTTAGGAATCATCTGAGACTCACCAGACGAACAGCTTGGAGGAAAGTGGCGCTCGGCTCGAAGCCTGCTCTATGTCTTGGATCCGCATCAGCAATGCGGACAGACCCGGCGCAGGTGGTCCGCCCGCCGAATCGCTCCTTCAAAAGATCGACCGGCAGGCGCAGGACAGCCGGTCCCGGCATTATCTCGCGCCATCGCGGGCGTTCATGCATGACTCCGGACGACGCCGCCGCCGCGAGCCCGCAGCAACGCGTGAGCACTCCTCGACACCAACAGGACTGCCCTCTCCTGGCACATACTTTACGTACACGTCTTTAGCAAGACCGACGATAGGCGTTGAATGCACGTCGCAGCAGCCGCCGACAATCTCCCGCAGAGGTTGCTTTGAGGACGGGCACCGGTTAGCATGGTTGCACCTGAACGAGAACTCAACAAATAAGAGGAGTGACCATGCGATACGCACGCACTGTCGTGACTGTTGCGGCCCTCTCGGTCAGTTCGCTGAGCATTGCCCCCACGGCAATGGCAGTGACGTCGGGAGTCGCGCCCGAATCAGCTGAGACAACAACAAGTTCGTCCGGCGACACAGGTGATCAGCAGACGATCACGCGCCCCGGGCTCACGCGGGAACTGATCGAGAAGTACGACCCTTATGTCTCGACTGTCGGGAACAGCTTTCAGTTCTCCCCAACGGATCAGATGAGGGAGGAGTCACCTGGCGAGGTGGCAGCCGTCCAGAATGCAGTGGACTCCACCAACGCCAGTATTGCCTCCGGAGTGACGACAGGAACAACACCCGAGGGTGAGACCTATACCATCAGCACCCCGGCCGGCGAGATGTACGTCGATGGAAGCCACGGAGGGTTTGAACTGAAGTGGTACGGTTTCGAGATCTGGCTGGACGATTGGGCATCCAATCAGTTGTCCAATTTGCTAGAAGGAGGAGCCGGAGCATCAGTCATTGCCGCCCAACTCACTTCGTGGACCGGAATCGGAGAGTTGTCTGGCGACGCTATCGCAGGAATTCTGGTTATTGGTGCCGTAGGTGTCCGTGAATGCAACTGGAATGGTCGCGGAATCGGAATTCATTGGGCGCCTTTCACTGGCACATGGTGCTGGCCGCGATGAAGATCCTGCGCTGGTCGATCATTGTATTCGGAGTCCTGGGCCTCTGCCTCGCAGTGGGAGGTCTCTTCCTCGATCTGCCGCACAATCCGGCCACAGCGTTCTTGCTGATAGCAGTCGGCCTGTCGTTCTTGAAGTCGCACGTCGAGAAGAGGAGGCGGGGAACCGGAGCGGAGTCCTAGCCGATAACTACCCGCCAGCCTTGTGCACCCAGCGCCTCCTGAAGCCCCTGGGCCGCTGCGGGAAGTACGGAGAGCATGGCAAGTCCTGCACGCTGACCGGGGGAATGCTCCAAGGAGAAGTCCTCGATATTCACGCCGGCGGCGCCCACGTCGGAGAAGAGCCTTCCGAGCTCGCCGGCGGAGTCCGGCACGAGGACCTGGACCTCGGCGTAGCGGCGCGGCGCGCCACCGTGCTTGCCGGGAATGCGGGCCCGCCCGGTATTACCGCGACTCATGACGTCGGTGATGGCGCCCACCGCTCCCGGAATGATGGCATCTGCGCCCTCGGGGAACGAGCGCTCAGAAGGGGTACTCGGGAGCAATGCGGGAGCGATACCCTCGATGAGGAGGTCGAGATCGGTGCGTACAGCCCGCAGCAGCTCTGCCACCGGCTCGGCATTGCCGACGATGATCGCCGACCACAAACGCGGGTCGGAGGCGGCGATACGGGTGGTGTCGCGCAGTCCTTGACCGGCGAGAGCCAGGGCGGACTCGGGCAGCTCCTCTAAACGAGCAGCCAGCAGGGAGCTGAGGAGCTGGGGAACATGCGAAACGGCCGCTACCGCGGCATCGTGCTCGGCGGCGGTCATGAGCACCGGAGTGGCACCCACGTCAACGGCGAGATTTCGGATCCGAAGCACCGAGTCCGGGTCTGCCCACTCCCCCACGATCACCCAGGGGCGGCCCACGAACAGGTCGGAGTCTGCAGCGACCGCCCCGGAGCGTTCGCGCCCGGCCATGGGGTGGGAGCCGACATAACGACGGGCGCTGTCGCCCCCATGAGCCCGCACCTCCGCGGCGACGCTGTCCTTGACGGATGCGACATCGGTGACGACAGCGCCGGGATGAGCATCCAGTTCGCGTAGAACAACGCCGGCGGTGACATCGGGGGGTGTCGCCACCACCACGATGCGCGGTTCGGCGTCGCCACTGGTGCGCACTCGCCCGGCTCCCATATCGCGGGCCAGGGCCAGCGACGTGGGCGAGGTGTCCGCCAGTTGCACCTCGATGCGGGCGGCGCTCAGAGCCAGGGCGAGCGAGGTACCCAGTAGACCGGTGCCCACGATGAGCACCGGCCCTCGAGTCGAAAGGGCGGGTGCGACCGGCATGTTCACCGGCATGTTCATAGGCCGACCTCGTTCTGCAGAGCCGCGACCTCGTCACCGGTGAGCCGCCGCATCTGGCCGGGGCGCAGGGAGCCGAGTGTCAATGGCCCGAGCCTGGTGCGGGCCAGCCTCGACACCGGGTGCCCGACTGCCGCCAGCATGCGGCGCACAATGTGATTCCTACCGGAGTGCAGCGTGATCTCAACGATTGATCCCGCTGGTCCGGAGTCCTTGATGATGACCCGATCTGCTCGGGCATTCCCATCATCCAGCTCGATACCGCGCTTGAGCTTGCGCGGGACCCAATGCTCCGCCTGTCCTTCGACGATGGCGACGTAGGTCTTGGCGATCTTGTAGCGAGGGTGAATGAGGCGATGCGCAAGCTCGCCGTCATTGGACAGCAGCAGCAGTCCCTCAGTCTGGGTGTCCAGGCGCCCCACGTGCACGAGCCTAACGGATTCGGGATGCTCGAGCTCGTCGGCGTGCTCGGCCACCCACCGGGCTCCCAGTTCGGCAACAGTGGGACGGCTCTCCGGATCCTCCATGGTGGTCACCACACCGGCCGGTTTGTGCAACATGACAGTGACGACATCGGGATCGGTCAACACGCGGGCATTGTCGACCCGGATCTCCTGCGTCGCAGGATCGACCCGTACTCCGGCCTCGGTGACGATCACGCCATCCACACTGACCCGTCCCGAAGAGATGAGCACTTCGCATGCGCGCCGGGAGGCGACTCCGGCATGGGCCAGGACCTTCTGGAGGCGCTCACCGCCGACCACGTGCGGATCATCGCTTCCGCCGCGAGCGGCGCGGCGCCGAGCGGCGAGACGTTCAGCCTCCTCTTGCTCGCTCAGGGCCTCAGCGTCGAAAGCGGTCAACTCGGCGGGGGCGGCGGCATCCTCGTCCAGCTCTTCGAGGTCATCCTCGTCGTAGAACTCCTGGCCGGTCAGGTCGACTACGTCGCCGCTCATTGATGGTTCCTCTCGCTCATCTCGTTCTCAATGTCGTCCAGGACCGCGGTGTCGGGCAGGTACGGGGCCAGAGGCGGCAGGTCCTCCAAAGAGTTCAGACCCAGGTACTCCAGGAACTCCGCGGTCGTGCGATACAGGATCGCGCCATTGGGCTCGGTGCCGGTCTCCTCGATGAGCCCGCGTGCGTGCAGGGTGCGCACGACGCCGTCTACGTTGACGCCCCGGATCGCTGCGACGCGCCCACGAGTCACGGGCTGGCGATAAGCGATGACGGCAAGGGTTTCCAGAGCCGCCTGTGATAAACGGGCCGTGGCGCCGCCAATGACGAAGCGCTCGACGATGTCTGAGAATTCCGGTGCTGAGGCGAGTCGCCATCCTCCGGCGACACGGCGCAGTATGAAGCCGCGAGGACGACCCTGTCCCTCATGCCCGGCGTACTCCGCGGCCAAGGATTCCAGGAGCTTTTCAGTGGCATTCTCATCCAGCCCGAGTGATTCCGACAGGGACGCCGCAGTAATGGGTTCGTCGGCGACGACGAGAACCGCCTCGGCGGCGGACCGCAGTCGGTCGCTGGGCACCGCATTCAGCTCTCCCTGCCGGGCGGCCGGGATCTGGCTCATCCGAACTCCTCCTCGATATCCGGGCTCATGATGCCCGCCAGGTCGTCGTAACCGCTGCACCACGCCACCGTGATCTCCCCCATCGGCTCGTTCTGATCGAGGTTCACACTGCCCTGACGGTGCAGGATGAGCAGGGCCAGGAAGCGGGCGACGACGACGGCCGCACGCTCAGCATCGGCGATGAGGCGACTGAAGGTCGCTGTGCCGTGTCTCCGCAAGCGCAATGCGATCAGATTCAGCTGCTCGCCCACAGGCACCCGCTCATGAAGGTGAACAGTTTGGACACCGGGATCTGCCGGTCGGGTGAACGCCCGTACTGCCAACTGAGCGAGATCGGTGGCGTCGATGGTCGCCACGAGCTGGGGCAGCAGCGAGCTGAACTCAGCGGGCAGACCAACAACACGGGGGTGGCTGCGCGAGGCCGTGGAGGCCATATCGGATAGCCATTGCGCAGCCTGCTTGTAAGCCCGGTACTGCAGGAGCCTGGCGAACAGAAGATCTCGGGCCTCAAGGAGCTCAAGATCCTCGTCCTCGTCATCCGGATCGTGCGGCAGAAGCCGTTGGGCCTTGAGCGCCAGGAGAGTAGAGGCCACGACGAGGAATTCGCTGGCTCGGCCCAGATCCCAGTCGGCGCGCATATGAGCGATGAACTCGTCTGTGACCTCGGCCAAGGCCAACTCGGTCACATCCAGCCGTCTGCGCGCGATGAGCGCGAGAAGCAGGTCGAAGGGACCCTCGAACTGGGGCAGACTCACGGAGAATCCGGGAACCCGAGCTGTTGCGCCCGCCTCCGTGCCAGCAGCTCCGCTGCTGGTCATTCCGAGAGGAGTCGTGGTCTCGGCGGAATCCGCCTCAGGCGACATTGCCGCGGGCGATGACCTCCCGGGCGAGCCGGCGATAGGCCTCGGCACCGGGATGGGACGGGGCATAGCTCGTGATCGGCTCACTGGCCACAGTGGCGTCGGGGAACTTGATGGTCCGCCGAATCTGCGTGTCGTAGAGCTGATCCCCGAAGGCATCCTCAAGGCGATCGAGGACCTCTCGGGCGTGCAGAGTCCGGTGATCGACCATGGTGGCCAGGATTCCATCGATCTGCAGCCGGGGATTGAGACGATCACGGACCCGGTCCACGGTCTCCACCAGGAGAGCAACGCCGCGCAAGGCGAAGAACTCGGTCTCCAGCGGGATGATGACGCCGTGGGAGGCGGTCAGAGCGTTGATGGTCAGCAAGCCCAAGGAGGGCTGGCAATCAACCAGGATGGCGTCGTAGTCGTCCAGGACCGGGCGGATCACCCGAGTCAGGGCCTGCTCGCGAGCGACCTCGTTGACGAGCTGAACCTCGGCGGCGGACAGGTCGATGTTGGCCGGGACGATATCGAGCCCCTCGGCAGTGGTCGGGTAGATGACGGACCGCACGTCAGGACTGGCGGAGACCAGCAAGTTGTAGATGGTCGAATCCAGCTCATGGGCGTTGACGCCCAAGCCCGCGCTGGCAGCGCCCTGCGGATCGAAGTCGACGATGAGGACCCGGCGCCCGCACTCGGCCAGAGCCGCCCCGAGATTGATGGTGGTGGTCGTCTTGCCGACCCCGCCCTTCTGATTGCACATGGAGATGACGCGTGCGGGGCCATGTGACTCCAGTGGCGCGGGTACAGGGAAGACCTTCTCCTCGGGCTCATCCGTGGAGGAGTGCTGGTCGATCATGCCGGACTGGTTGGACTCACTCACATTGGCAGCCTAGCCGATAACCGCTCGTAGTCCGCGGCGGGCGTGTCTATAGCCAGGCCGTGTCTGCATTTCGGGACTCCGGAGAACTGTCTGCTCATCAACCTCAGCCATGGGCGCGCGGATGGCTGGTGGCGTAGACCTCCCGGAGGTGGTCGACGGTGACCTTCGTGTAGATCTGAGTGGTTGTCACCGAGGCGTGGCCGAGCATCTCCTGGACCACGCGGACATCGGCGCCTCCGGCGAGCAGATGAGTGGCGAAGGAGTGACGCAGAGTGTGGGGCGAGATGTGCCGCCCTTCCATCTTTCCTGTCTCTTCAGCTCCTCCACCGGTCAGACCGGCGCGCTCGGCGGCATGCTGAAGAACGCCCCAGGCGGATTGACGAGACAGCGGACGCCCCAGAGTGTTGAGAAAAACCTGCGGCACTCCCCTGCCTCGAGCGGCCAGCTCAGGTCTGCTCCGAACCAGATACGCCTCCAGGGCGTCCCAGGCGTACTGGCCCATGGGAACGACTCGCTCCTTGCGCCCTTTGCCGAGCAGGCGCAGACACCCCGTGCTCGAGTCGAGATCATCCACCACCAGGCCGACAGCTTCCGAGATCCGCGCACCCGTGGCGTACAGGACCTCCAGGAGCGCTCGATCCCGCATGCTGACCGGATCCTCCCCGGCCGAGGCGGCTTCGAGCAGACGGCTGACCTCGTCGATGCTCAGAGCCTTGGGCAATCGCCGCCCCACTTGCGGAGGGCGCACCTGTGTCGCCGGGTCGGTTTCGGTCACGCCCTCATCCAGAAGGAAGCGGTGCAGACCGCGTACGGCAGTGACGGTGCGTGCCGCGGAGGAAGCGGCCAGGGGCCGTCCGCCATCTGATCCGGTCCGCAGCGCCTCGAGAAAAGCCATGACGTCCGCCTCTTGCACATCGGCGAGTACGGTGGCGCTGCGCCCGCGCAGGAAGTCGGCATAGCGACTCAGATCCCGCTCATAGGCGGCCAGGGTATTCGGGCTCAGACCGCGCTCGATGCGCAGGTGCGCCAGATACCCGCGCAGGGAACGCTGGAGGGCGTCCTCACGCGGGCCTGCTTCAGTTCCGGTGCTCGCAGCGGAGGTCGTGGTCGTGTTCCGAAGGCGGTTATGCGAACCGTGTGACGAGCCCAAGGCCCACGATCGTGACAGTCCACAGCAGAGCGACGCCGACCGTGATGCGGTTGAGGTTGCGCTCGGCAACGCCAGAGGAGCCGGCGGACGAGGAGATCCCTCCGCCGAACATGTCGGATAAACCGCCTCCCTTGCCCTTGTGCAGCAGGATCGACATGATCAGGAAGAAGCTCGACAGTACGAGGAGTACCTGGAGAACTATTCTCAGCACAGTCACGCTGTGGTTTTCCCTTCGTTATCGCGCCTCCGTGAGCTGGCGGGCGCTCTTGCGGGGCAGTGTCTGTCGTGTCTGCCCGATCCGTGCCGGACTCTACCCGATCCATACCGGATCCATAATGTCGGGCTCGTCCGCCTCGAGTTGCGAGGCGGACGAGCCCGGGCAGCCGCCCATTGGCCTGTTCTATCGGACGACCTTCAGCGTCGTGGGCTTCTCAGGCGTAGAAGTTCGACATGGCGGCGAAGGAGTCCGCCTTGAGCGAAGCGCCTCCCACGAGAGCGCCGTCAACATCCGGCTGAGCCATGAGCTCCTTGATGTTGCCGGGCTTGGCGCTTCCGCCGTAAAGGATGCGCGTGGCGTCGGCGGTCGCATCGCCGTAGTCGGTGCGCAGGGCCTCGCGAATGGCGTTGCAGACCTCCTGCGCGTCATCTGCGGTGGCGGTCTCGCCGGTGCCGATGGCCCAGATCGGCTCGTAGGCGATGACGATCTGGGCGACGTCTTCAGGGCTCCAGCCCTTCAGAGCGGCGCGGATCTGGTCGAGGACGAACGTCACGTGGGTGCCGGCCTTGCGGATCTCCAGGGCCTCCCCGCAGCACAGGATCGGAGTCATGCCTGCGTCCAGTACCTTGCGCGCCTTGGCGCCCACGAGCTCATCCGACTCGCCGTGGTACTCACGGCGCTCGGAGTGACCCATCACCGCGTATGTACAGCCGAGCTTGGTGAGCATCGCCGTGGAGACCTCACCGGTGTAGGCGCCATTGTCGTGCACCGAGACGTCCTGGGCGCCGTACTTGATCTCGAGCCCATCGGCATCGACGATCGTCTGAACCGTGCGGAGATCGGTGAAGGGCGGGATGACCAGAACCTCGCACTTGTTGTAGTCGTGGTCGTCGTCCTTCAGAGCCATGGACAGGCCCTGGATCAGGTGGTTGGCCTCGAGGTGGTCGAGGTTCATCTTCCAGTTGCCCGCCATCAGCGGAATGCGATTCGTCATAATGATCAGCCTTCCAGAACAGCGATACCGGGCAGGGTCTTGCCCTCGAGAAGCTCGAGGGAGGCGCCGCCACCGGTGGAGATGTGGGAGAAGGTCGCCTCGTCGAAGCCGAGCGTGCGCACGGCCGCGGCGGAGTCGCCGCCGCCGATCACGGAGAAGGCGTCGGACTCGGAGATCGCCTTGGCCACGGCCTTGGTGCCCTCGG
>ERZ772957.1383-NODE-1383-length-15816-cov-3.674323_pt1 | contig 15816 bp, 16 predicted proteins | sample MGYA00580682_ERZ772957 | MGnify/ENA primary metagenome ERZ772957 (study PRJEB29015, sample SAMEA2737921) | human oral metagenome | biome: human oral; feature: human-associated habitat; material: dental | place: China | collected 2025 ...
GTACGTCTAGGGATGGTAAAATTCTGCGTGAAAACTTGATTTTTAGGAAAAAAAAGAGCGTGAATGAATACCGCAATTATAGAAAAACTTACCGCCTTTTTTGACGCTAAGCCTGAAATTATCCTTGCGATGTTGTACGGTTCGTATTCACGCGGGACTCAAACCGAAGCAAGCGATGTTGATATCGCCGTTGCGATGTCCGAGATTTTAACTCTTGATGACCGGTTGTCCTTACAATTGGAGCTGTCTCTCCTTTTAAATAAGGAAATTGATCTGGTTGATATACGGAAGATAACGGGATTACTCCATTATAAGGTATTCACGGAGGGGGTGCGCGTAAAAACGACGCAGCCGGAAGGAAGCGCTTTGCTGCACAGGCATACCATGACCGCTCTTTATTGGTACGAAGATTATTATCCTATCTATAAGCGCGGGCAGCAGCATATTCTTGAATATGCTTTTAAGAGATGAGACTTCTTTCACCATTTAAAATACTGCGCGCCGGTGGTAAATACTGAACAATGAGTATTGATAAACAAGTAATCGAAGAAAAACTTATATCGCTTAACCGATGCTTGGATCGCATAAAATTACATACGCCTGCCACTGTCGAAGCGTTACAAAGCGATTTTGACGCTCAGGATATTATCAGTTTGAATATTCAGAGAGCGGTGCAGATTTCCGTTGATATTGCCGCCCATATTTTAGCTGAACAGCTGCATGAACAAACGCCGACGATGGCTGAAACGTTTTTAACACTTTCTAAACACGGGCTGCTTGATAGTCAGCTTGCTTCACGTTTAGCAAAAGCAGTCGGTTTTAGGAGTATCGCCGTACACGAGTATGATACGCTTGACATGAATATACTGTATTCAATTATTACAAAAGAAATAGGGTGTTTTTACGAATTTTCGGATACCGTTTTAAGAATTGTTAATGGTTAATGCTGAGTGATTGTATGCCGTTATGAATAGCATATATATGCTAATGGTATTAACATATTCTGTTTATTGTTGATATATCCTTTTTGGGATGTTACAAGCGGTACGTTACAATGTGAGCGATGATAAATCGCTGCAGCTTCATATTTGGAAGACACTGTGTCCGGTTTAGGCATTTTTAAATTATTTCGAAAAAAACATAAAGAATTATGTTCTATTTGATCCATGCAGAGAGTTTAATGGCTGTCGTTTCTCACATATTGCGCCATAGTAAAGGGTATGAAAGCTGACAACTGCCGTTTTGTCAAAAATATATATCCTTGTGCATTTTTGATTGCGAGTTTTTTACAAAGCAAGAACTCATTTCCACCCTGTGATAAAAAATTTTTATATGGATGTACGATGCGTCTAGCCGAAGAAAGTAAAAATGCCATCATCGCTTCCGTTTGTCAATATTTTTCTCAAGCGGAAAAAATTATTCTTTTCGGTTCCCGCGTTGACGATAGTAAGAGGGGAGGGGATATCGATATACTGGTACAAACGCCTGCTGCTTCCGCTATAGCTTTTGAGGCAAAGTTACGGACAGTTGCCGCTTTGCAACTCAAGCTCGGAGAACAGCGGATTGACCTGCTTACTACGACCGGCACTGCGGATAACCGTTTAATTGTACAAAATGCGTACCGGCAGGGTGTTGTCTTATGGACGAAGTAATAAAACTGAAATGTGCTTCTGCGCTGGAAGAATGCGGGAAGCATATACAACGGATTAATACGGCACTTAAACTGTTAGATCCAGTGTTTCCGCTGACAGAAGATCGATTGAATGCCTTATCAGATGAGCAAACTGCTGTTTTGGATCAGTTCTTATATCGGTTTGCAAAGTTACAAGATTGTATCGGCTTGCGGTTAATTCCTAGCGTATATGTGCTATTGGAAAATGATACAGTGGTGCGCCCGTTTATTGATATTCTGAATCGGCTTGAAAAACTCGATGTTTTGACGTCGGCAAATGATTGGCAATATTTCCGTTCTTTGAGAAATAATGTTGCGCATGAATATCCTGAGCGGGCAGAGGATATTGTCAACGCAATCAATGCTCTGTATGCGTCATGGAGTAGATTTATAGCGTTATACATGAAACTTGCAGCAACGGCAGAGAAATTGATCGACAGGGAAGATGCAGGGGTGTATTTTTTATGAGGAATATAATTATGGAAAAAAATGTATATTTAGGAATTACCGGAGATATTATTCATCCCGGTATTATCAATATTATTGCAGAAGGTGCAAAATACGGGCGTCTTATTATTGGGGTGTTGACGGATAGCGCTATCGTCTCGCATAAAAGGCTGCCGTATTTGACGTATGAACAGCGTAAGCAGGTTATAGAAAATATTAAAGGCGTAAGCGAAGTTGTTCCGCAGGAAGATTGGTCGTATGTTCCGAATTTAAAAAAAATAAAACCGGATTTTATTATTCATGGTGATGATTGGCAAGCCGGCCCATTGAGCAAGATCAGAGATGAAGTTATTCAAGTAATGAAAGAGTGGGGTGGGCAAGTAATAGAAGTGCCTTATACTAAAGGAATTAACTCAACGGCGCTTGCCGCTAATATGCATGGCATCGGTACAACCCCTGAAATTAGAATGAAGACGTTACGGAGACTTATTGAATCAAAGCCGGTCGTGCGGATTATGGAAGCTCATTCGGGGTTGTCGGGGCTTATTATCGAAAATCTTGAAGTTGAAAAAGAAGACGGCATTCATCGGTATGATGGAATGTGGTCTTCGAGCCTTACAGATTCAACCAGCAAAGGAAAACCCGACATCGAAGCGGTTGACCTTACAACTCGTCTTCAAAGTTTAACGGATATTCTTGAATGTACGACAAAGCCGATTATTTATGACGGTGATACGGGTGGCAAACCTGAGCATTTTGTATTTACCGTCCGGACGCTGGAGCGGAACGGTATTTCGGCTATTATTATAGAAGATAAAGTCGGTTTGAAAAAAAACAGTTTGTTTGGCACGGAAGCTAAGCAGGAGTTGGCGCCGATTGAAGATTTTTGCCATAAGATTTCGGAAGGGAAGAAAGCACAGGTTACACAAGATTTTATGATTATTGCCCGTCTTGAATCTCTGATAGCGGGGCATTCTGTTGATGAGGCTTTAGAACGTGCTTTTGCTTATGTAAAAGCAGGCGCCGACGGCGTTATGATTCACAGTAAAGAAAAAGACGGTAAAGATATCAAGGAGTTTTGTGAACGTTTTAGAAAAATGTATAAAACAGTTCCTATCGTGTTAGTCCCTACCACCTATAATCAATTTACCGAATCCGAATTGGCCGGCTGGGGGGCAAATATTATTATCTATGCTAATCATATGCTGCGGGCGTCATATCCTGCAATGTATAAGGTTGCAAAAACTATTTTGGAAGCCGAGCGTTCTTTAGAAGTGAATGATATGTGTCTTTCAATAAAAAATATTTTGGAATTAATTCCGGGGACTAAATAAATGATACGCCCTCAATTTTTTTATGAGTTGTTACAGGAAAACGGTACCGATTTTTTTACGGGGGTTCCCGATTCCTTGTTAAAAAATTTTTGCGCTTATTTAACTGATACGGTGGATGCCGATCATCATATTATTGCCGCAAATGAAGGCTGTGCCGTAGGCTTAGCTTCGGGGCATTATTTTGCAACAAATACTATCCCGCTTGTATATATGCAAAATTCCGGACTTGGTAATACGGTTAATCCGCTGCTTTCTCTTGCAGATCAGGATGTGTACTCCGTGCCGTTGCTGCTTATGATAGGCTGGCGGGGTGAACCCGGTGTTCATGATGAACCGCAGCATATCAAACAGGGTAAAGTAACCTGCGCATTGCTTGATGCAATGGAAATTCCTTATGCGGTGCTGGAATCCGATGAAGAAAAAGCTGCGATTCAAATTGCAAATGCATATAAAACAATAAAAGAACGCAGCGCTCCGTTTGCGCTTGTAGTGCGGAAAGATTGCTTTGCACCCTATACGCTTAAATCAAACGATTCTGTCCCTGCTGAAATGACGAGAGAACAGGCAATAGAGCAGATAATAGCTCACGCTCCCTCAAATGCGGTTTTTGTTTCGACTACCGGAATGGCATCCCGTGAGTTATATGAATTACGCGAGAAAAATCGGCAGAAACACAATACGGATTTTTTGACGGTCGGTTCAATGGGACATGCTTCTCAAATAGCGCTTGGTATCGCTTTATGCAAGCGGGATAAGACGGTTATCTGTATTGACGGCGATGGGGCTGCAATTATGCACTTAGGCGCATTGAGTACGATCGGTACTCAAAAACCGAAGAATATGGTGCATATCGTTTTGAACAACGGCGCTCATGATTCGGTCGGCGGGCAGCCTACGGCAGCGCGGAACATAAACTTATGCGCTATTGCCGAAGCCTGCGGGTATGGGCAAGCGGTGTGTGTTAGAACTCAGGCGGAATTGGCTGCTGCACTGGCTAATGCTGTTGCGGCGCCTGATGCTGCAGATATGGCGCCGGTTTTTATTGAAATTCTTGTATCAAAAGGTTCCCGTCCCGATTTGGGAAGACCTACATCATCTCCTATTGAAAATAAAAAAGCGTTTATGGCATTACTGGAGGAATAATATGATTAAGGAAGCTGTTATTTTGGCAGGTGGACTTGGCTCCCGCTTAAAAGATAAAACAAAAGCAATGCCGAAAGGTTTTTTGGAAATAGGGGGTGCCGCGATTGTAGAGCAATCGGTACAAAAACTGCTTGCGCAGGGAATAGAAAAAATTGTTATCGGTACGGGGCATTGCAGCGAATATTATGATCGCCTCGCCAAAAAATATCCGGCTATCGTTACGGTAAAAAATGAGCGCTATACGGAAACCGGCAGCATGGGAACGCTTGAATGCTGTGCACCTTTGGTTACCGGTTCCTTTTTACTGCTGGAATCCGATTTGATTTATGATTCGATCGGATTATTTACTCTGATAAATGATGAGCGGAAAAATCTTATTTTAGCGAGCGGCGCTACGCATTCCGGTGATGAAGTATATCTCCAAGCTGATGCGGATATGCGCCTGACGGGGCTGTCTAAAAATAAAAGCGACCTGCAAAATGTGTCGGGTGAACTGGTCGGTATTACCAAATTGACGAAAGAAGTGTTAAATAACATGTGTGCATACGCACAGGATCATCATAATGATTTACCTAAAATGGAATACGAGCATGCGCTTTTAAAAATTGCAGAGACTGACACTGTTGCCGTAAAAAAAATCGAGTACTATGTATGGCGGGAAATCGACGATGAAGATCATTTGGCGATGGCAGTAAATGATATTTATCCTCATATCGTAGAAAATGAAAGTCTGCGCAATGTTCGCCGCGAAGTGCTTCTTAATCCGGGGCCTGCCACAACTACCGATAGTGTTAAATATGCTCAAGTCGCAGCAGATATTTGTCCGCGTGAAAAAGAATTCGGGAATTTAATGCAATGGCTTTGCGATGAAATGAAGCTGTTTGCGCTCGCGCCTCAGACCAATCCCGATGAGTATGAAACCGTTATGTTCGGATGCTCCGGTACCGGTGCGGATGAAGTCATGGTTTCTTCCTGTGTGTCCGATACTGGGAAGCTGTTAGTAATTGATAACGGCTCGTATGGGGCGCGGATGGCAAAAATCGCGCAAGTATATAAAATTCCTATGGATGTGTACAAAAGCTCAACGTATGAACCTATCGACTTGGAAAAACTTGAAGCTGTATTTGCATCGAAAAAGTATACTCATCTTGCATGTGTCTACCATGAAACAACAACCGGCTTGCTTAACCCCCTGCATATTATCTGCCCTATGGCAAAAAAATATGGCATGGTTACGATTGTTGACGCGGTAAGTGCTTATTGCGGAATGCCGATGGATTTAAAAACACTCGGTATAGACTTTATGGCATCTACCAGCAATAAGAATATTCAAGGTATGGCAGGCGTAGGGTTTGTTATATGCAATAAAGCCGAGCTTGAAAAGACCAAAGACTATCCGATGCGCAATTATTATTTAAATCTGTATGATCAATATGCGTATTTTTCAAAGACCCATCAAACACGGTTTACGCCGCCGGTACAAACGATGTACGCATTACGGCAGGCTGTTTTAGAGACCAAACAAGAGACCGTTCAAAAACGGTATGCGCGCTATACCGAGTGTTGGAATATACTAGTAGCAGCAGTTAAAAAGCTTGGCCTTGAAATGCTGGTAAAGGAGGATCATCAAAGCCATTTTATTACGGCAATTTTGGAGCCGAAGACCCCTCAATACAGTTTTGATGCTCTGCATGACTTTGCTGCTGAACATAGCTTTACCATTTATCCGGGAAAGCTGGGGAATATTGACACATTCCGTATCGCAAATATCGGTGATATCCAACCTGAAGAAATGCGCCGGTTTACCGTCAATCTCGAAGAATATATGCATGGAATCGGGGTAGGGAAGTAAACAACTTTTAAGGCATCCCCATTGATAATGTATCCCTTTACAAGGGGTGTATTATTTTTGGTGGTGCGCCAATACTATTGATATGTATATGTTGTTTGTAGTGGCATATATATGTTGACGGTGTTGACATACTATGCCGGTTATTGATATATTTTCTTCACAATGTTACAGGCAGAATTAAAGAAAATACATCTTACACAACTCGAAAAACTGTGGAAAACCGATGACGGCATATATCGGGAGGCATTAGCGGATATCCCCGATATAACAACCCATGCGTTTGTGGTATGCGGGGTTCGGAGGTGCGGAAAAAGCACTCTGCTGCAGCAGTTTGTAAAAAAACTCAATAAGCCGTTTTTTTATCTGAATTTTGATGATTTGCGGCTATTGGAATTCTCCGTTTCCGATTATGCAATACTGGATGCTGTTATTGAGGAATCGAATAGCCGTCTTATTTTTTTTGATGAAATACAAGCCGCAGCGCATTGGGAATTGTATGTGCGGCAAAAGCTGGATCAAGGCTTTCAAGTTGTATTAACAGGCTCCAACGCCTCTCTTTTAAGCCGCGAACTTGGGACAAAACTGACCGGGCGGCACATCGTTAAAGAGCTGTTTCCGTTTTCTTATTCCGAGTATCTGCGTTTTGCAGATGCACAAAAAGGTATTCAATCGTTTGAAAGCTATTTTCAAACAGGCGGTTTCCCCGAATATCTCAAGCTGAATAATGCCGAAGTGGTTATGCAGCTTCAAAAGGATATATTATATCGGGATATAGCAGTGCGCTACAATGTCAGTGATGATAAATCGCTGCAGCGGCTCTATGTGTATCTTGCTTCAAATGCGGCATCGCTGATTTCTCCCAGTAAGTTGAAAACAGTCGCCGGAGTAAAGTCTCATACGACTATTCTTGATTATTTTTCATATTTTGAGAATGCGTATTTATTGAGCTTAGTACCGAAGTTCGCTTGGTCGCAAAAAGCACAGAGCCTTGCCCCAAAAAAAGTTTATTTTACCGATATCGGATTGATACGGACGGCAGGACTTACGTTTAGCGAAAATGCAGGCCATATTTTAGAAAATTTTGTGTTTAACGAACTTCGCCGAAAGTACGGGACTTTTGACGATAAACAAATCTTCTATTATAGTGATGATACCTGCGAGTGCGATTTTGTCGTTAATCCGCTTTTTGCACCGCAATGCATTCAGGTGTGCTTAGACTTGAACCTCGATAACACCGAGCGAGAATTAAACGGGTTGTTGGCAGCGATGGATTTCTTTAAGGTGCAGGAAGGACTTATCCTTACGAGGAATTCTTACGATCTTTTTGTGAAAGAAGATAAAAAGATTACTATAATGCCTGTATGGGACTATTTCGGGTGATGAAACTGATTGATGCTAAGCTTGTAAAGTTTCTTATTGTCGGTGTGGTCAATACTGCTATCGGCGCCGGTGTTATGTTTTTATTATATAATCTGGCGCATTGTTCTTATTGGATTTCTTCCGCTTGCAATTATATCGTTGGCGGGGTTGTAAGTTTCTTTTTAAATAAATATTTTACTTTTAAAAATACTCAAAAATCGCTTAGGCAGATAGGGCTATTTGTTTTCAATCTTGCTGTTTGTTATATGGCTGCGTATGTTTTAGCAAAGTGGATGATATATAGGATGTTTGCGAATCAATCTGAAAATATGAAAGATAATATCGCACTCTTTTTAGGTATGTGTATCTATACCGGACTGAACTATATCGGGCAAAGATTTGTAGTGTTTAAGGAAGCATGACGTTATGGTTGATATAAAATTTATGGGGGGGGGGGGGGGGGGGCCAAATGCCTAGTCCGATATTGTCGCTTGTTGTCCCCTGTTATAATGAAGAAGAAGTGCTTCCTATGGCAGCTGATATCCTTAAACAGAAATTGACTTCTCTTATTTTACAAGAGAAAATCTCAACTAAGAGTTTTATCTGTTTTGTTGATGACGGGTCTTCTGATAATACGTGGGCTATTATAAGCGACTTACACGAGGGCGATAATATTTTTACCGGTATAAAACTTTCAAGAAATAGAGGGCATCAAAATGCGGTACTTGCGGGATTGATGACCGCAAAAGAAAGTGCTGATGCGGTTATTTCGCTTGATGCCGACTTACAAGATGATGTTAATGCGATTGATGAAATGATCGAAAAGTATGCGGAGGGGTGCCAAATTGTCTTTGGTGTCCGAGCTTCCAGAGCAAAAGATTCATTTTTTAAAAGATTTACAGCTGAAAGTTTTTATACATTGTTACGCTTCTTTTCCGATGATCCGAAATCTGTTATTTTTAATCATGCAGACTATCGTTTGATGAGTAAGACTGCTCTTGATGCTTTGCATGAATATGGAGAGGTGAATCTTTTTTTAAGAGGTATAGTTCCGGCAATAGGATATAAACAAGGCATCGTATATTATGAAAGAAAAGAACGGATGGCTGGTGAAAGCAAATATCCGCTCGCTAAGATGCTTGCACTTGCTTTTCAAGGAATAACGTCTTTTTCAGTTAAGCCGATGCGGATTATTTTTATAGGCGGTGTTTTTATTTTTCTGATAAGCATTGGTATGCTGGTTTACTTTTTGTTTAGATATTTTACCGGGCATACGATCAGAGGGTGGGCGACATTGGCTATTTCTGTTTGGGGAATTGGCGGTCTTTTACAAATGTCAATCGGTATTGTAGGTGAATATATTGGAAAAATATATTTGGAAACGAAGCGAAGACCCAAGTATTTTATCGAGACTATTTTGCATTGAGGTTTGTCTTTTTAAGTGAGGAGTGCAGCAGGTTATGAAAATCTTGAAAGAGAACCGAGTTATAGATCGGAATGCGATATTATTTTTTTGCGGAGGGTTTGCTTTCCTTTATTTTTTAAACGCAATTTTTCCGACTCAGAGTGATGATATGGGGTGCGGAATTGGCGGGTTATCCGCAGCAATCAGTTCGTATAATAATTGGAATGGACGGTTGGGAGAGTTGCTTCGTGTAGCTTTCGGTTCTTATTTTGCAACAACGGTCTGGTATGCACCGATAAATGCATTTATCGGTGCAACGGTAATTTTATTGCTGTTTATCATAGTATTTGCAAGAGCGCCCAAGTTTACGTTAAAAGACTGTTCTGTTTTTTTAATATTGATTGCTTTTTTATTGGTGGATTACGGGTTTTGCTTCGGTTCTTTTTTTTATTGGGCGGCAGGGAGTTTTAATCATTTATTGGCGTGGTTTTTTATTCTGCTATGGAGTTTGCCGTATCGATTTTATTGGCAAAATATCTTTGCTCATAGTAGCCGTCAAGATGAACGACGGGGACTTAAAGCTGTTTTTTTATTGGTCGCCGGTCTTTGTGCAGGGTGGTCAACCGAATTCGGAATAGTATTTGTTTTTTTACAAATTTGTTTTGTTTTGTATGCATATATCATCCGTAGACAATCTTTACCGCTTTGGTATTTTATCGGTATTATTTCTGTAATGTCCGGATGGCTTTTGGTATACCTCAGTCCCGGTGTGGTAAGCCGAATTCAAGCGATTGTCTCCGGCGGCGGCGAATACCGTTCTCTTTCGGAGATTGTTCATATGCCGCCTCTCGTTTTGATAAAAACGATTATCCATACCTATGATAAGCCGTTTAGAGCTCACCCTATTTATTATGAAAATTACATATTATTGTCATTGTTTTTACTGCTTTCCGCATTTCTTTCCGGTCTGAATGCAAAGAAAAAAATAACTACACTGTCAGTTGTCATATTGCTTGGCATTGTGGTTTTTCTGGTGTCAAAATTACTATTTTTGCTTTGTAGTATGTTTATTGCTTGTATGTATGCGCGTGAATTCCGAAAAAGGAACGATAGGCTTTTCCGTTCATTTGTGATAATTACTTGTGTTTTTTTTGCGGAATTTGTTTTTATCGGCTCAACTATTCAAACCAATATTCCCCGCAGGGCGTCATTTCACTATGCCGTTTTAAACTTTATTTTAATTGCAATAATTATGGATTACTGTTTTGATATGTTTGTCACTAAGCCTAAAGTTAGATTGGCTGCATGTATATGTTGCACAATTTTTACCTTTTGTATCGTGTCGTTGGCCGGGGCTGAATGCTATCGGATGCGCTTAAAATGGAATGCTATGGAAAAAAGCATCGAAGAACAAAAATCTGCCGGTATCAAGCATATTGTTGTTGATAAAGAAACTTTTGTATCAAAATGGCGGAATTATTCCGATTGGTCTAATCCCGATGACAAGGAAATCGATGATTGGCCTAATAGTGCTTATGCAAAAGTATATGGGGTGGAGACTTTTACAGCAAAATAAGGTTGTAATCAAATATCTTTCGCACTGAATGCTGTAAATAATGAAAGTATAAACAGAGGAGTTACAAACGTTTGTTAAACATAACTGATAAAGATTGGGATTTAATTATTGAGCCGAAACGTAAATTGTTTGATTTACCGATACGGGAAGTTATTAGGTATCGTGACCTTATTGTTCTTTTTATAAAGAGAGATTTTGTTACACAGTATAAGCAGACAATTTTGGGGCCCTTGTGGTTTATTATAAATCCGCTTATTTCAACGGTAATGTATGCTTTCGTATTTGGCAATCTGGCAAAATTAAGTACTGATGGGGTTCCTCATATTTTATTTTATTATGCAGGCACAATGCTATGGTCTTTTTTTGCAGGTTGTTTTACCGATGCAACAAATATTTTTGTCAACAATAAGGACTTATTTGGAAAGGTTTATTTTCCGCGTTTAACCGTTCCTATAAGCAATATTGCGAGTAATGTTACAAGAATATTGGTGCAATTTTTATGTTTAATGGGCTTTTTTGTTTATTATTTAGTAACCTCAGATGTTTTAAGACCTTCTTTGTTGGCTCTTCTTTTTCCTCTTATTTTGATTTGGATTGCAGCTGTTGCAACAGGCATGGGGATGGTTATCTCGGCTTTAACAACTAAGTATAAGGATTTGAGGCTCCTCGTAAATTTTGCGTTAAATCTTGCAATGTATGCTACGGCTGTAGTTTATCCGGTATCTCAAATTCCTCAGAGATTTCATTGGGTTTTATATGCTAATCCGATGAATGCTCCTATTGAACTTTTTAGACTTTGGTTTTATGGGGCCGGTGGAATTCCCTTTCAGGCAATTATTTCGAGTATTTTGCTGACTCTTTTCTTTTTGTTTATAGGGCTTATTATGTTTAATCAAAATGAGCGTAACTTTATTGATGTGGTGTAGGGTAGGGGGAAATGTTCGCCAATACTGCAAAACTGATTTCGCTTATAGTCCCTTTATATAATGAAGTGAAAAATATAGCTCCTATGTATGAGGCTTGTAGAAATGTTATGGATTCTATTAATTATAACTGGGAGCTTATATTTGTAAATGATGGCAGTATAGATGGCTCTTTGAATGAGCTTAAAAGAATAGCTGGAAATGACAATCGAGTTGTCGTGCTTGATTTTAGCAGAAATTTTGGAAAAGAAGCAGCGCTTACAGCTGGACTTCGGCATTGTAAAGGAGATGCTGCAATCTTTATGGATTCAGATTTACAACATCCGCCGGAACTGATTCCTATGTTTATTTTAAAATGGGAAGCCGGTGCGGAGGTTGTTACTAGTATCAGGAAGGCTACAAAAAAGAAGTCTTTTATTAAACATGCCGGTTCGGAACTGTTTTATTCAATTATGAATAAAAATTCCGATAGCCCTCTTACAAGAAGCGCTACAGATTTTAAATTGATAGATAGGAAAGTTATTACTGTGCTTCAGCAATTTACTGAGCATAATCGTATGTTTCGTGGACTTATCGACTGGCTTGGATTTAAGACAGATTATGTTGAATTCGTTGCTCCTGAGCGTCTTTATGGCGAACCGACTTATTCTTTTATAAAATTGGTTAGACTTGCAGTAAACAGTATGACCAGTTTTTCACTGTTTCCTTTAAGAGTTACAGGTTATTTCGGTATTTTTATTTTTACTGTTAGTTTCATCTTATTATGTGTTATGAGTGTGTTTAAATTTATTTTACAAAGCCCAATGTTTACTTCGATAGCTTTTGTTATAGTTTTAAATACACTGATTTTGGGAATCGTTCTTATGGCTCTGGGACTCATTGCCTTGTATATAGGACAGATAAGAGATGAGGTTGTAAATCGTCCCTTGTATGTTGTAAGGGAAAGAGTGAATTAGAAATTATATAATGAAACATACTGTTATAATTCTTGCCGCTAAAAATCAGCTCTCCCTTACTAATTATAGTAGCCAAATGGCGCCCATTCATGGGAAACCTGCAATCGGCTGGGTAATCGATTCATATATAAGCCAAGATATTATACTGATTATAAATAAAAACAATAAAAAATTGGAGACATATATTCAATGTAACTACCCTAAAATAAGAATGATTACACTGGATTTTAGAATGGTGCAAACTGAATATAAACAGTATTCCATACTTACTTCATTACAATACGGATTGAATAATCTGAAAGACAATATTCAGTCTGTTTCTATTGTTCTCGGCGATACCTATTGCAAATATATACAGACGGAACCTTCTGATTCCGTTTTGGTATCGCCGGCTGTTGCTTCATCAGAAAAATGGTGCTTGGTAAGCACAAATTCAAAAAATGAAATAGAAGAAGTTTTTGATAAAGAATTTCATATTCCCATAAATTCAAAAAAAGCCTTAATAGGTGTATATAACTTTTCAGATGTATTTTTTTTAAAAAAGGTAACATCACAAGCTTTGCAGTACGGTTGCTCCAAAATATCCGATGTTTTAAAACTCTATAATGAACGGCATAAAATACAATGTATCGAAAATACCAGTTGGATTGATTTAGGTCATAAAGCAGGCATTATAAAAGCTCAAAAAGAATTCTATAATTCGCGAAATTTTAATACGCTTGCATCTGACGATATAAAATGCACTATTACAAAAAAATCAACCAATACACAAAAACTGGCAGATGAGTACTATTGGTATTTGAATGTTCCTCAAGAGTTACAAAGTTTTACTCCCCGTGTGTTCTCAGGGATGATTTCTGAAGGTATGTATGAACTTACAATGGAAAAATATGGATACCCTCCCCTATCGGAACTATGGATTTTCGGCGATTTTGATTTGGAAGAATGGCAACTTATTTTGGAATATTTATGTAAACTTCGAAAACACATGGATTCTTTTTCAGGTAATTTAAATTATAACGATTTTTATGATTTATATGTAACCAAATTATCAAACCGGCTGGCTATTCTGAAAAAATCAAATTCATACTGGGCAGACTTAATGCAGTTAAACACAATAAAGATAAACGATAAAGAGTATAAAAATTTAAACTACTTTTATGAACAACTTATTGAAGACTGCATAAAATTAGCTAAAACTGCACATACTTGTGTAATGCATGGGGACTTTTGTTTTTCAAATATATTATTCGATACTCAAAATTTTATTTGTAAACTGATAGATCCGAGGGGGCGACTTACCGAAAAGACAATCTTCGGAGATTCCCGATACGATATAGCAAAGTTACGACACTCGTTAGTAGGAGGATATGACTACGTTGTACATAAATTATATAATTTTTCCGAAAAGCAAACGGGATTTTATTATAATGATTTAATGTCTCCAATGCAGAAAGAATTAAAAACTTATTTTGATAATCTTATAGTAAGATACGGATATAATCTGCAGGAAATCAAGCTAATAGAAACTTGCTTATTTTTATCTATGATACCTCTCCATGATGAAAATATTGAAAAACAAAAAATTTTTTATATTAAAGGCATCATAAAATTAAATGAATATTTTGAAAGGAGAAATTATGCCTGATGATAACAATAAGGAACAATTAACATTCGTACTGGATATTGACGGCACAATCTGCCCTATTAAAAAAAAAGAAGAGCGATATGAAGATTTAGTTCCTTATCATTCTGTTGTTGAAAAAATAAAACAATATCATGCATCCGGAGCAAAAATAATACTTTATACTTCAAGAAATATGAATTCATATAACGGCAATCTGGGACTCATCAATACACATACCGCGCCTTTGGTATTGGAATGGTTGAAAAAATGGAATATTCCTTATGATGAAATTGTATATGGCAAGGTATGGCCGGGGCATCACGGCTTTTATGTTGATGACAGAACAATCAGGCCTGATGAATTTATCAAATACACTCCTGAAGAATTAACAAAAATTTGTCAGAATTCTCAATACAAAGATTAATAGTTATGTTAAATGTCGTTATTCCGATGGCCGGAGCAGGAAGCCGCTTTAAAATTGCAGGATATTCAATGCCGAAACCGTTTATCGATATAAACGGAAAAATGATGATTGATCATGTATTGGAAAGTATTATTATACCTAATGCCCACTATACGCTTATAATACAAAAACAATTTGAGTTACAAAACAAAAAAGAACTTAACACACTGTCCACAAAATATAATTTCGCTATTTTAACGGTAACGGAACTTACCCAAGGTGCCTGTTGTACAGCGCTTGCAGCACATCAAATAATCAATAATAATATGCCGGTTGTTTTTGTCGACTCGGACAATATTTTTGATAAAAATACATTTTCTGATTTTATATCATTTTCACAATCCATGCATATAGACGGCTCTTTGCTTACCACACAATCAAATAATGCTGCCTATTCTTATGCAAAAACCGATAATAACGGGTTTGTAAACGAGACAAAAGAAAAAGAAGTTATTTCAAATCATGCAATAACAGGTGTGTACTATTTTTCTAAAGGAATAGATTTTTGCACCAGTGCAATAGATTTGCTTATTTACGGTAAAAAAACAAAAAATGAGTTTTATATGTCTAATGTTTATAACCGTGCAATTCAATATTACGGATTGAAAATTAAAGTTTTTGATATTCCGGAAGAAAAATGGCATTGTGTCGGCACCCCTGAATTATTAAAGCAATACATAAAAACAATAAACAATATAGGACCCCATAAATGAAACTGATAGAAAGAAACACCTGTGCCGTTACAGGATCAAAAGATTTAGAATCTTTATATACATTTAAAAAATTTCCTGTGTTTATGGGGTGCACAGCAGAACCTGAAGATTGTGATATAAAAATAGATATGGAGTGGGGAATTTCTAAAAGCTCAGGGTTAATACAATTATTAAAATTATTGCCGCTTGATTTAGTGTATCAGGCTTCCCATGGAAGTGGAAGCACAGGTAGTACATGGCTTCGTCATCATCAGGCATTTGCAGATTTTATATATAATTTTGCTCCAAACTCTGTGCTTGAGATCGGGGGGGGGCACGGTATCCTTGCTAAAAATTATAGAAAACA
>ERZ772957.1384-NODE-1384-length-15810-cov-4.061314_pt1 | contig 15810 bp, 15 predicted proteins | sample MGYA00580682_ERZ772957 | MGnify/ENA primary metagenome ERZ772957 (study PRJEB29015, sample SAMEA2737921) | human oral metagenome | biome: human oral; feature: human-associated habitat; material: dental | place: China | collected 2025 ...
TTATGCAAAAAATTACCTGTAAATGTGACTGTTCATTTGATGTGGAATATGAAAAAACAATCGATCTTGATGCCCGTCCGGCACTGACGGAGGAGATAAAAAAAGGCGCCTTTTTGTCTTTTACCTGCCCCTCCTGCCGTTCAAAAGTCAATGTCGAGCTTGAAACGGAATTTGTGTGGAAATCGAAAAAAACAACGTTGTTGTTCGTATCCGAAAAGAAGCGTATGGAATGCCTCGCTTTTTGTGCGGGAGCGGTGAGGATCAATGCGGAAAATAATGAAAAAGTAAAAACCGAATTTCTTAAAAAAGGGCAAACTCCGGTAATAGGCTATCCCGAACTCGCCGATCGGATTGCCGTACTCGATTCCGGTTTAGATCCGGAGATCATTGAAGCGGTAAAATTTTTCCTGCTTGATAATGGAAAAGACATCAAAGGAAAGCGTATCCAAATCCTTTTTGAAAAACTCGAGGGTGAGTCGATTGAATTTCATATGCACGGCTTACGGGAAAAAGAGGTCGCCGTAATGCGCGTTCCCTTACATCTTTACCACTCGGTAGAAGCGGATCGTAAAGCCGGTAAACAAAAAGAAGTGTTTCAGGCCTTATGGCTCGGCCCCTATCTTTCCTATAAAAATATTCACGCCGAAGGAGACGACCATGAGCCGGCGGTTTAGATGCTTCCCGCTTTTGTTTTTATTCGTCTGTGCGTTTGTAAGTATGCAGGCGCAGACTGCGGGAAATACCGGAGGCACCGGCTCAACAGCCGCGTCAACTAAACCGGCGAGCGGACAAACCGCTACTGAAAACCAGCAGCAACAAAATGAAGACGAAGTGTCCGGCGGGCTGCAATCTCAACCTAATGAAACTACCGGCTCCGGCGAGAACCAATCTCAGTCCGATACCGATACGGCGATGCAAAACAGCGAAATGCAGGAACAAGACCTTGCCGTAGAAGACAACAATATACGGGTACGCATCACTCATCAATTTGAAGGCGGGGTTACCGCTATCGCCGACTCTTCCGTTACACATTCTTTTTTTGCTGCAGGAAAAGACGGCTTTATCACCCGTTTTTCATATAGAACGATGAAGCCCGAAACATGGCAGGTATCGGCCATGCCGATTAAGCGCATTGCCGTCCATCCTAAAAAAACATTTATCGCCGTCTATGAAACGGACGGTTTCAGCATTCATACTATTTCCCTCTGGGATTGGCAAACAAAACAACAGCTGTACGCAAAACGCTTTACCAGCTCCGTCCTTTCGCTGTCGTGGTCGGCACAGGGGACATATCTCTTTATCGGAACCGCATCGACGGAAGGTATCACCGTGCTTGACGCAAACGGAAAAATTAAAAAAGTATATCCGCGTCCGCCGGGAATCGTGCTGCTTGCCGCAACCGGCCCGAGCGAAAAAAGTATCGTAACTTATGGAGAAACCGGCAGACTTGTCTATGCCGATATTGAAAAAAAATCTATTTTGACTCAATACGAAACTGAGGATCGGTTGGAGAGTCCCTGCCTGATTAAGAATTACACCCAGATTATCGGGTATAAAAACGGGAATGTGGTAACGATTAAAGCTGCTTCGGGCGAGGTATTGAAAAGCTATCCCGCGCGTTCGGCGCTGTTTGCAGGAAAGATTACGGATAGCCTGCCGGTATGGATTGAAAAAGGGGACGCACGGCAAACATGGCATTTGTGTCAAGGCGATAAAAAGTCCCCTGCCTTTAGCCTTCCGCATCCGGCAACCGTCACGGCAGCGCGGCATATCGATGCGGCGGTTGTAATCGGAACCGATGACGGCAGATTATACCGTTTAAAACAAAACAGCGATGCGACAATTTCACTCACAGAGCTGAATATCGACACTTCAATTCAGGTCAGCGATATATGCACGAAGGATTCCAAAATCTATATGCTGAGCGGTTCGACGCTCTATGCCGCCGCTTCTCCGGCAGATAAGCCGGAACCTGTTATCCAATCCGTTTCAGGCGAACGGTGTACCGTATATGGAAACGGCTTTTTATTTTGGTCGGCGGAAAAAAATGCGCCGCTTTATTATGCAGAGGAAGGACAAACACCGACTATTCTTTACCGCCCACGGGAACGGCTCAATTCGGTTTCGGTTTATAACGATACTATTGCCGCGGTACGGGCGTTTAGCGGTCTTGTTCTATTAGACGGTAAAAGCGGTGGGCAATTATATACGTATCAAGCCGCCGGATTGCAAGATGCCGTGCAGGTTGACGACACCTTTGTGCTGATCACCAAAAGTACGGGCGGCGTTATCCGGCAGCCGCTTCTTCTTATCGATATAAGAACGGGCGAAACCATCCCGCTTAATATGGAAGGAGACATTGCGTTTTCCGCACAGGCAAATAATAAAGTAAAAAACACCTTTTCCTGCTTCCGGTTAAAAACGGAGAAGGCGGCTCAAACCGATTTAATGACGATGAAAATCGATACGGCGCATCCTGCCCGCAGCAGTTTTACCGCGGCGCTTTCGTATGGTGATGAAAACTTACAAGCCTCGCTCTACGATGACGGATACGCAGTGCTTACCAATCTCGGAAAAAATCAGCTGAGCTATTACGATAAAAAGCGGAGAGCAATTCGGCAGCTTCCGCGGGATTATGCCCTTTCCCGTAAAGCGCTGATGACCGATACTTATATTGTCAGTGTAAATTATGACGGCTCTCTTTCATGGTTTAATCGCCGGACGATGCAGTTGTTGCAGCATATCCCGCTGACTGTGGATTGATGTTGAGGAACTTGCCTCTTAACAATTTGCAAGCGGTAATCTATACTATAAGCGATGAAAGAATCGAAAAAAAAGCACGATACGTATACTGAAATTCTCAAAAATGCAAAAGATGAGTTTTTGAAAAAGGGCTTTGAAAAGGCATCGATGCGTTCCATTGCCGCAATGACGGGCATAACGGCAGGAGCTTTGTATAAACATTTTCCGTCAAAGGCTGCAATATTTGAAGCGCTTGTGCAGCCGCTTATTGCGCAAACGCTCAGTATCGGTGCCGTTTTTTCCGAGAACGCAGTGCATTTATATAAAACAAAAGGTATTCCTGTAATAAGGGAAGCAATACGTACCTCTTTGCAGAATTTATGCACGCTTGTTTACAGCCGCTTCGATGATTTTAGACTTTTGTTTAACCGCTCGGCAGGAACAAAATATGAAAATATCCGCCACGACTTTGTAATGGAAGATGTCGCAGCGTGTAAAAAACTCATCGGCGATTTAAAAACACGCGGCATAAATGTCCGCCCTTTAAACGACGATCAGCTTCACTTAATTTACAGCACAGCCTTAACACCGTTTTTTGAAATTATCACTCATGAGTATTCTTACGAAAAAGCTCAAGGATTTATCGATATATTAACTGATGTCATGTATTTCTGCTGGAATAAAATTATGCAGCCGGAAATATGATCAAGGTAATGGCCTCAGATTGTTTTAACGGATCCGAAGAATAACTAAATCGCAAATTCAATCATACCTATTGACAATTCCTAGGGGAATCTTATACTGAAATAGTAAACAGTGTTTACTATTTCAGTATTGTAAGAGGTTCATGGCATGAAACTTGAAGGGATGCATCTATTCTTTAAGAAGATCGCAGAGTTTCAATTAAAATACCGCTGGCTTTGTTTAGCTTTGCTTGCAGCTGTAACGGTTGCGGGGCTTATAGGCGTAAAAAGCTTTAAGGTAGGCTCGGCGGATGAAGACGAGTTTATCAGCATACGGGAATCCGCCAAAAAGAACGATGCGCGGTTTAAGGAACTCTTCGGCAGCAATGATTCTATCGTACTGCTCTTTGAATCCGATGATGTGTTTAAGCCGGAAACGCTGCAAGCAATTAAAGACATTGGCGCCGAGCTTTTGGAAAAGGTGCCGTATGCGGATTCCATCACTTCGATTACTGATACGGATATTACCGTCGGTACGGATGAGGGCATAGAAATTACCAATCCGTTTAGAGACGGCATCCCATCCGATCCTGCTGATCTACAAAAAGCGAAGGATTTTATTCTTTCGCGTAAATCGATTGTCAATAAACTTGTAACGAAGGATGCAACGGAAACGTGGTTGGTACTGTCGCTCAAAGCAACGCCGCCTGAAGAAGTCTGGAGCAAAACCTCGACAAAGGCGCCGATGTACGTTATCGGAGAAGCTGCAATCGATATTGTAACCGACCCTAAATATCACAGCGCTGCGTATACGATAAAACCTGCGGGGCTTCCCTATACCGAAACGGAAGAAAAAGTTGTGATGGGACAGGAGACCTCAAAAAGCGTGGGCTTGAGTTTTCTCTGTATGATCATTTTGCTCATTGTATTTACCCGGTCGCTCCGCGGAACGGTTGTGCCATTGTTCGCGACTTTCTTCGGTATTACCACGGTGCTCGGTATTATGGGCTTTTTGCATATTTCGGGAAAGTCGGAGATGATGTCGGTGCCGATTGTACTTGCAATGGCGCTTTCGGTCGGTTATTCCATTCATCTCGTTAATTCATTTAAAACAAGCTTTTATGAACTCGGCAAACGGAAAGATGCTGTTATCGCTTCCATCGAGAACACCGGCTGGCCGCTCTTTTTTACGGTGGTTACCACTGTTGTTTCAGTCCTTTCGTTTTTAACCACTGACCTCAAGCCCATGCGTTGGATGGGAGCTGCAAGCGCTTCGATGGTATTCGCCGTGTATGTCTATGTCAGCGTTCTCATTCCCATTCTGATGAGCTTCGGCAAGGATATTGCAGTTACGCCAAACAGCGCAGATGATAAAGCCGGTGCAATCGGTGTAATCGATACGGATATTTTCGGTCAGTCTCTCCGTGCAGCAGCAGCTCACAGTAAAGGCGCTGAACGTGCGCAGAAATTGGATGCGTGGTTTGAACAATTCGGGCGCGCTGTTATCAAAAAACGTAAAGCGATCATCGCAGCATTTGCGCTCATCACTGCGGCGTGTATTCCGGCGTTGTTCAGAATCGATGTCAACATGGACAGCTTTAAATTTATGGGCTTGCGCATTCCATATATTAAACGGCTCTATGAAATTACGCAGTCGCAGCTCGGCTCCTATTTTAACTACAATATTATGCTCACCTTTGATGAAGATGATGCGGTTAAGAATCCTGATGTACTCAAAAAACTCGATGAATTGAGCACGCTTATAGCCACTTTTAAACTGACAAAATTAAATAACGGGGTACCAAAGATATTTTCGATTTTGGATGTAGTAAAAGAAATGAATCAAACAATGCATGCCGACGATCCTGCATTTTACACTATTCCCGATGATGAAGATTTGCTCGCGCAGTTATTGTTCTTGTACGAAATTTCAGGCGGGCAAACGTCGCGTTGGGTTGACGAAGAATTCCGTACAGTCCGTATGGCTATCGATGTTGCTTCGTATGATGCGAATGAACTTGCCGCGAATATGAAAACTATCGAACAAACATGCGCGCAATTATTTCCGCACGCAGACTGTCACTTAATAGGAGCTGCCGTGCAATTTGCGGAATTAAACAACAAAATTGTATTCGGGGAGCTCTATTCTTTTTTGACATCACTCGTTGCGATTGCAATTTTGATGATGTTGGTATTCGGCAGTATGAAAATGGGATTGATCGGGCTTATTCCGAATATTTTCCCTGTTCTCGTCATCGGTGCAATTATGGGCTATCTTGGTATTTCGCTTGATCTTATGACGATGGCAATTATGCCGATGATCCTCGGTATTGCCGTTGATGACACTATTCACTTTACCAACCATACCAAATATCTTTTTGAAAAAGAAAGATCATATAACCGCGCCATCTTCGGAACATTCTATTCCATCGGAAAGACGCTTGCAATGACGACGATTATTTTGTCCGCAACTTTTTTAGTGTACCTTACGTGTAAGATCGATGCGATTTTACGGCTCGGCGTATTGGCTGCCGTCGGACTTTTATCCGCACTCGCTGCCGATTATTTTATGACACCGGTATTGATTTATATCAGTAAGCCTTTTGGAAAAGAGGATGTTAATTAAGAATTATTGCAGGATTTTCCTCATTTTTCAAGCCAAAAATCTCCAAAAGTCATATAAGAATTATAGGAGATGAGAATGAGAAAATCTATTATAACTCAGCGGTTGCGTTTTACCGCTCGAAACGATTGCGCACCTCTTTCCATCGTACATCCGTGTACAATGGAAAGAGCGAGTTTTGCCATTCGGCAAAACATCGTGTACTGACAAGGATGTCAGTGGTTCTAGACAGTATCGAGTTTTTCGGCTGAAAAACTCGAAGCTAAAAAATGTACAGGGAAGTACATTTTTTAGCGATGGCATCCGTGCCGCTTCTGCGTCTTTGGTACCGAAGAAAACAAAGATATTTTCATGTAAATTGTTGTCAAATTATTTTTCTTTATTTTACCATTTTCGTAATCTTTATCTTTTGGCGATGACATAGGAACAAAGTATTTGAACCCATTTAGTTCAGTTAAGATACCAATATATTTTCTATGATAGACTCTTTCATCAGGTTTATTTTCCATAACATGCTTATCAATTTTTAGTAAATATGAAATATATTCATCACTTACAATATAAAAGATATTATCTGTTTTCATTTTTTATCAGCAACAAAAAAGGCGACTGTAAAAGCAGCCGCCTGTTAAGTTCTCCTGTTTGGGTCGGAGCGTACCCAGTTTAAGTTTTCCGCTTAGAGTCGGAACGTACTCAATTTAAGTTTTCCACTTAGGGCAGGAACGCTCCCATCTTCTTGAATATAACAGAAAAACTTATTATCGTCAACTAAAACTATTGACACTAAACTTTTACGGTTTAGGAAAGAAGAAGCAGGCAAAATAGCTTTTGCTCAAGGCATATCCCGCGGTTCCCGCCAAGCAAAGCTCGAAACGGCGGCGGCTTTTAAACGTTTCGGCTTTGATATTGACAAAATAGCCGAAGGAACCGGTTTAAGCCGCGAAGAGATTGAAAAACTGTAATTCATTCAATGAGGGGGAAAATAATTCATAATTATGAATTATTAATTATGAATTACTTCCGCCGCCAAAGAGTATCCCCCCTAGCTTGCCGTGTAGTTGTTGGGATTACAAAACTGCCCGCCCGACTCCGTTACAACAGCCTTACCGGAGCACTGTGTTTCCATTTACTAATTTTTAATTAGAAATGATGAATTATCTTTATTTTTCCGGCCATTTTTGTATCCGTGCTGTATATAGACAATATGGAGGCAAAGATGGAAGACACCTATAGATTAACCCTTAAAAACGATTATTTATTCAAGCTCTTGCTCGGCTCGGAAGAAAATAAAGCCTGCTTGCAGGATTTCCTTGAATGTGTACTGGACATGCCGGCTGGGATGATTGCCGACCTTGAACTGCTGGATAAAGAACTTACCAAAGATACCATAACCGATAAAACCGGAATCCTTGATGTTAAGCTCCGCCTAAAAGATGAAACTACCATCGATATTGAGATCACGTTTCCCGATAGACATCCGTGTCTATCGGGAAACACGAGTTTTGCCGTTCGGCAAAACGTCGCTGCTGCTTGAAACCAGCGGCATCCGTGCCGCTTCTGAAACGGAGTTGCGTAAAAAGCATACCTGCGCAGCTTTTATTTTAGAATAAGCTTTGGAACAAAGGCGGGTTCTTAGGGTAGAACCCTAAGCCGTAGTTTTTCTTTTGGGGGTTATAGGGGACATTTTCTTTTTATCGGAAAAAAAGAAAATGTCCCCTAACTTTTTCTATTGGTCTAAAATGTATATCGAGGGTTTTAAAGAGGGTGAACCGTATACCAGTTTGACAAGATGTATTGCTATCAATCTGATCTCACAAGGATTTAAGCTCAATAGTGAAGTGCATTCTGCCTATAGCATACAGGAACAAAGTACTCACAAGCCATTAACCGATTTGCTTGAAATTCATTTCCTCAACTTATCGGCAGTAAAAGGAACTGAAATACGGCAAACTGTCTCTACCAAAAAGCAAGAAAAGCTGCTAAACTGGTTGCGGTTTACCAGAATTCACCCTTTTGAAAATAGACGATGCAGGTGCTAGAAGCCAGCCGAAATAAAGCGGAAACGTATCGGGTATACGTTGAGCATTTATTTCGGTGTAGCGACAACGCAGATGCGCCGTATATTTTCAAAAGATGATAAGGAGGTAAGAACTATGCTAGCCACAACTTCACCGATATTACAAATGCTGAATGAGAAAATAGATGTTCTCAGTTTGAATCCTGAAGAGCGGAAGCTGTATGAATCGAGAATGAAACTGAAAAGCGACATAGCAACTATTTCTGAAGTGCAATACAATGCAGGGATCGAACGTGGCAAATCTCTCGGTCTCGCCGAAGGTTCCCGCCAAGCAAAGCTCGAAACGGCAGCGGCTTTTAAACGTTTCGGCTTTGATATTGACAAAATAGCCGAAGGAACCGGTCTAAGCCGCGAAGAGATTGAAAAACTGTAATTATCAGCTAAACTCGCCGCACTGCCAAAGGGGTGTCCCCTTTGGCAACCCCGGCGGGAAAAGGTGCAGGGAAGTTTATCTTTTCAGCTGCGGGCGGTTTGTTAAAACCGCGAGCTGAAAACCGTCTGTATGCAATTCCCATACAATTATCCATTGCTTATGGGGCAGGCTGCAGTTGGCCTGAATTAGTATGATCCCACACAACTCTCCAGTTCTTCAGGGTGAGGGAGGGGGTTAGCTGGGTTATTTGCGGTGTTACTTTAAACTTTAACGCATCATCATCAGACTTAATGCCTTCGACAACCACCCGCCAATGATAGCCGGATGTCTCAGGGAATTGATAATCGTTCCTCATCGTGAGTCTTGCTACAGGAGTATTATTCAGCTGAGCGGTAACGATAATAACCGCATAATCGTACCCACCATTACCATTACTAAAATCAGCCAAATACACGTCGTTTTTGCCGGCCTCGTTTCCTGCAGAGGGGGTAACGGTTGCACTGCTTTCCATCTTAAAGGTGCCCACCCTTGAAGCTTGAGCATCTATATACACGCCGCCGCCGTTTTGGGCGGTGTTGTTTTCTATTTTACCGCCTTTCATTGCGAACTCGCCATCTTGTACGTACACGCCGCCGCCGTCTTGGGCACTGTTGCCGCTTATGACGGTTCCGTCTTCAAGCGTCAATGTGCCGCCGTCAAGTTGAATGCCGCCGCCGGTTCCTATAAAGGAATTGGGTGTGCCGGTTACGTGCGCCTTGTTGTTTATAATTTTGGCAGAGCCTTTTATGGTGCAGTTTGCTCTGTTGCCAAGCCACATTCCGGCTCCGCGCGGAATTTTGCCGGAAGGCCCCTGTATCGTATTGGAGCTTATTTCGCAACCGTCAAGTGTGAGGTTTATACTAACGTTTTCTATTGCAAGTCCTCCCCCTGAATATTGGTTTACGCTACCAGTCATTTTCACTTTATTGTCTGAAATATTACCGCCGGTTATCGTGTAGGAACCACTGTACGTTCCGTATTTAAAATTGATGCCGCCGCCGTCGCCATTGGTTACTTCGTTGTTTCTTATATGACAGTTTGTAAGCGTCATACCGGAACTTCCGTTAAGATAGATGCCGCCGCCGTATTTTGCTTTACAGTTTTCGATAATGACATCGGTTGCCGTAAGTTTTCCTCCCGCGCAGTAAATTGCACCGCCGCCGTCTATGCCGCCGGTAGTAGGGTTATTTCCATTTTGTAGGGTCAGTTTTTTAAGGGTCAAGTCGCCGCTGCTCCATACATGAAAAATAAAGGTTTTGTTATCGGCATTCAATTTATCGGCTGTCTTTCCCGTTTTGCCCCGTATTGTAACGGGCCGTTTTACCTCAATTTTTTGTGCTCCGTTGGGGGCTTTTATTTCGCCGTCGATAATAATGATGCTGGCAGCAGTGTTGTTTTCTACCGCAGCTTTTAATGCGTCCCATGCGCTGCCTGTGCCGCCGTTGATGGTTATTTCCACTCTTTTTGTTACTTTAACATAAAAAACTTTTTCTGTGCCGGAAGCAAAGCCCGCTCCGCCTGCGGTTACGGTTATTTTGTATAAGATTTCTTGATTGAGTTCCGGAGCCGGAAGTCTTATATCAACTTCGTTTTGTGAGCCGCTGTTTATGTTGTTATGCTTCAACTCGCTACCATCTTGCCATTCAACCGTTCCCGTTATTTTTGCGCCGACGGTTGCCGTTTTTGCCGTTACGGTAACCTCCGTATCGTTTTCTCCCGCATTTATTTCATGCGGATTCGCTGGGGTGGGGCCGGTTATCGGGGTTGTACCGTAAGACAGCGTTGCGTCTTGGGCCTCTGTTTCCAAGGTAGCTTTCAAAACTACAGAAGAGCTAAAGCCTTTGTCGTCGATAAGTCTAAACGTGTAAGTTTTTGAAGCAGTCCGTACTTCCGTGTCCGTTTTGTAACGCAGCGTCCACGGGCCGGCTACCTTGGCGGGGTCCCAATCGGGAGCAGTTGCCGATCCCAAGTCAGCCGGCGTAAGCTGAGCAACTTCGGTTGCAGCAAGCAGTCTGCCGTTAGCATTAAAGGCCGTATTCCCCGATGTAAAGGCTATGCCGGCCGAATCTCCGCCCTTTACTGAAAGCGTTTTAATATCCTTGTGTAAAAGCTCGGTGGGAGGAGTACTCGCACCCGCCTTTTTGTCCATATCTTCGGCTTTTAATATAATGACGTAATAGAACTTACCGTGCGCATCGGCGTTTCGCGTTTTGCCGATTGTTACATAGCTCAGTTTGGGCGGCGTGTCAACCTTTACGTTTAAATTGAATTTCTTATTGAATTTTCTGCCGTCCGTTGAAATAAGGGTAATTTCGGCTCCTATGTTGTCTGTACTCCACTCGTGTTTTTTCAAAAAGGATGACTTGTATATGAGCTTCAATGCCGATTTATCAGCCGTTTGCGCTAAGGTGTAGTCCGTGCCGTATGCCGGCTGCGTCGAAAGTCCGGGGAAATTAATGACCTTTCCCGCATCGGCGGTGGAGACGGGCGTAACGAGGCTAAAGTTTTTGGGGTTGCGCAAGTTTACCGTAACCGTTACGTCGCTTGCCGACGGTAGACACACCGCTCCTGCCGCACTTGTTTGGGACGGCTTATCAAAACTAAAGTCCACAGGGATAACTTCCGCCGTCCAATAGCTTAAGAAGTCGTCTATATCTGCAGTAAATTGCTTACAGGATGTAAACAAAAGGGCTAAAAATATTCCGGTTATAATGGCATAGAGTTTACGCATACGTTTCTCCTTTTTCGGGATAAGAGGAAAATTCCTTGTTATAAAAAAGATGTATGGAATGGCTGTTCCGTTCTTTGCGTATCTGCATCTGCTGAGAAGAAAAAATGGTGATGGAGATGTGTAAAAAAGAGAGAATTATTTCTACTGCGAACTGCGAACTGCGAACTGCGAACTGCGAACTGCGAACTGCGAACTGCGAATTATGCAGGGCGCCTTCCGGCGTGTCAAGTTCTTTTCGCATTTTTTTATAGAGTCTGGAGTATGATGATAATGATAACGAGAAAGTGGCCGTTTCATAATCTCTCAGTATGTATTATTTTTATGTAAATGGCAAGGGATGCACAATTATCTGTGGTATCTATTCTACAGGGCGCTTTTAGCATCGCTCTCTTGTGCGGGATTAAGCAAAACTGCTATAGTGTCGGCATGACGCTCTATGAATATTATATGGTATTCCCCGACGGTGATATGCAGGAGATTTCCGGTACATTGACAATCGGTGCATTGTACGATATGAACGGTAATCGATTAACGCCGCCGCTTCCGACCAATAGGATGATTGTGTATCAGGTATCCGGAAAGCGCACTCGTGAAGAAAGGGGTATTGTTACAACCTATTATACGATGGAACAGTTGGATGCGGCCGAATTGCGTGCGTACATCTAGCGAATGATCAACACATATAATGAAACGCAGCTGCACCGTACCCTAAAGGACTTGTATAGCAGCGGCACTGCCGTGCAGGAAACTCCGGTTGAAGGGTTTATCTGCGATATTTACGATGCGGGAAAAATAATCGAAATACAAACATCCAAGATTTCCGCCCTAAAAGCTAAATTAGAGAAACTTTTGCCGCTGTATCCTATTCGAATTGTCTATCCCATCATAGAAAACGCGTATATCTTGACGCTGAATGCCGACGGTACTAAACGCAGCTGCCGTAAAAGTCCTAAACACGGTACTTTTTATCAAATTTTTAGAGAACTGTTAGGGATCGTACACTGTCTTGATAATCCGAATCTTACGGTACAAATCCTCTATGTTGATTGCGAAGTTATTAAAATAGATGATAAAAAGGGACGGAGCAGGTATAAAAAGCCGCGTATTGTTGATAAAAAACTGCTAAAAATACACCGAGAGGAGAAATTCTACGGTATCGATAGCTTGATCGCGCCGTTTATAGCAAGGCTTCCTAATGTATTTATCAGTGCTGATGTAAGAAAATTGGGTAGCGGTGTATATACATCGTATATTCTATCGTTTTTAAAGAAATGTAAAAAAATAGCCTTCTATACAAAGGCAGGGCGCTATCATGTATATAAAAAAACCGGTACCGAATAGGCACCGGTTTTAATCATCTAATCAACTGATATGGAACAGAAGATTACCAGCTGTCTTTCATATCGTCATCGTCGCGCAGATCGATTTCATAGAGGTCGGTAACCGCACGGAGATCATCGAAATAGATGTAGTAATTGCCGTAAGCTTCCCACGGATTGCATTCAATGCGGAAACCTACAATCTTTAAGCCCATGCTGGTACCGTAATGATAATCTTTTTGTACGATACCTGTTCCCGCTGCATTCTGCGGGGGAACGGCAACCGTCATCAGCTTCCAGCCTGCATGGTTCAGTTTTCCTACATAGAGTTCAAACTGCTGTCCCATATAGTCTTCAAGAAGGAGTTTTAAAACGTGCGGATAGCTTCTTCCGACAACCCAGACGCTGACGGTTTTCGTAATACCTTCGACCGGAATCGGTTTAACGGCACGAACTTCAAAGCTGTTATACCCGCGGCGGTAGAACGATACCTTTGTGCCGTAGACCTTGCTGTCGGGCAGATTAAGGTTTTCTTCTTCCGGGATTGCTTTCTTCTGTTTGGGTGCGCCGTCAAATAGGCGGCCTTGAATAACTCCTTCGTCCGAAGACATGGAGCAAACCCAAGAACCTTCGTTTTCAAACTTATCAATCGAAACTTCTTTTAAGCGCTGTTCTGCAGATTCGACACCGATCCGTGAAGCATCTACCTGATCCAAGGATGACGCATCACGAGTATTCTCTTGGGCAAAGGCAAACAACGATAATACTGACAATAATGCTGCTACGGTAAAATATTTTTTTGTCATTATTTTCCGCCCTCCTTATTTGAATCGGCATTATCAAACTTGGCATTCTCTAACTCAAAACCGTCATAAGAAGCCGTACGAGTATTTGTCAATGCTTTTAACTCATCAAAGAATACATAGAAGTCATCAACATTCTCCGTAGGCTGAGTGCGGATTCTAAATGTGACAAAGGTCATATATTTACGCTGTGACAGATAGCGTGACCGTTGTTGAATATTGCTCGGAACGGTAACCGCCAGATTTTTCCATCCATGGTAATTCAATGTTCCGACCGGTAATGTGTGTATCCGTCCGTTGCAATCGCGTACCAGTATTTCAAGATCATAAGCATATCCCGCACCCCAAACCCAAAGATCAAATCTTTGGACAACACCTTTTAAGGGAATTTCGTAAGGAGCGGCCTCATCACCCGAGCCTTTTGCCGGATAAATATCGACCCAGTTATCACCTTGACGGTTAAATTTAAACTGCATTCCTAAAAATTTGTATTCTTTATCGGAATCGGATTGCATAACCCGAAGAGCGTTCGGCATTCCGTCAAAATACTGTAAGATAGGATAACCTTCGGTGATAAACTTACTCCCAATACCGTTCCATGTTATCTCTGATGATTCGGGGGAGTCAAAGGTCTCCACCATATACGTTTGATAATTAACACCGCTATCCTGCGCTGCCAATGGAGTACAAACGACCGCAAACATCAGAACAAAGATCGTACTAACAACGCCTTGTTTCATTCACAACTCCTTTTATTTCCGCCGATATTCTAAGAAATCTTCCTCATTATAGTCTGAAAAGAAAACTTTGTCAAACAACTCCGTAATTCTCAAACATGAGATAATGAGTCATCAATTCCGCAGCGGATAAAGAACTCTTTCTACAGTATCGGCAGAGCGGGGGAAATATACAAGAGGGAGACGGCTTTTTTGTATTTTTTGTTCGGCCGGTTAACCGGCGTTTCCCTGCCGGTATAGTATAAAGTGGAGTACCGTACCGATTAAAGTAAGTCCTGCTAAAATGGAACCGTAGATGAGCGGATTTCCTTTAAAATAATGAAGCCCCAGCGCAAAAGTACCCAGCATAATGATCCCTATATATAGAAGAAAGCAAAGAGCGTAGGCAACGGCGTAATAGAAGGTGATATCGGTACAAAAATGTAAGAGTGCATCCAGAATAAAAAGAGCGCTTGCGTACAGAATGATGCAGAGTACAATGGGTATAATGCGGAGATGTGTGCTGGCGAGAAATAATTGCTGATATATTTTTACGGTAAACAGACCGAACAGCGCTGCCGGAATCGGCAACGCGTTAAAACCGGAAAAGATTAGCGCAATCAACAGTACCACACAAAAAGGAATAAAGGTATCCACAAAAAAGGAATGAAAAAAATAACTCCCTAACGAATCGATAGAGCCATCCGTTTTTGCGTAAAAAAAAGGCTCGATCAGTAAGAACAGCGTTGCCGCTGCGATACCGACAAAAAACATAAAGATATGCTTATTTTTTTCTTCTAATTGAAAGGCGTAAGAGAAAAAAATGAGCGGAAGACAAAATAATAGTAAAACAGCCATATCGGTTTAGGATATCATAAAATGATACGATAGACAACGCTCATTTTGACAGCTCATTTCGAACTTGCGTGAACATCAAAACCGTCGGTGACGGAACACTATAGAGCAGGAGACCATTCAAAACGTTCTATCTTTGAACAGTCTCCTATTCAGTTTTTTCGATAATACAATGGTGTGCTGACGCTCCTCTTACGGATGGCGTGCAGCTACTCCTTTTTCGATCAATGACATAAATTGATTTTCATACCAATCTTGCGAATAAGGCACATGATGGCGGACAATCGGACGGATTTTTGCTTCGATGGTGTCTTTGCACGCTTCGCAAATATCATATTCGCGGATATGCCAATAGGTTCTTCCGGCTATAGGATTAACCAATTCTTTTTTGCAAATGTCGCAATGTAAAGTTTTCATAACGATGCTCTCCTAATAATAAAGCTTGTATGCAAAAGCATACCGTATATTCGTTTTTTTGTCGAGTCAATCGGGTAAACGCATCAGACTGTTTTTTAATAGCCCCGCAGAATTATTAAGGCTGTTCAACCAGAATTGAACCTCTTCGCGGTTCAAATGGTCTCACAGCCTTAATAATTCTGCGATTTTTATCTACTCTGTCTGATGCGTTTACCCTCCGTATAAAAGAAACTTTCCGTAAGCCTGTTGAAAAGCATACATCCGTGTATGCTTTTCAACGACGAGATTTGTGCATAGCCCAAATCTCGCTACTGCTTGGAACCACCGCCGTCCGTGGCGGTTCTGATACGTCGAGGACTGTTTTTTGTGAAGCGACAACGCAGATGCACCGTATCTCCAACGCTTTTGAAATAGGCGGTGTAGATACGAGGA